>ENA-ORBV01011771-ORBV01011771.1-microbial-mat-metagenome-genome-assembly--contig:-NODE-11771-length-13655-cov-7.223155_pt1 | contig 13655 bp, 7 predicted proteins | sample MGYA00237777_ERZ505514 | MGnify/ENA primary metagenome ERZ505514 (study PRJEB26160, sample SAMN06269048) | microbial mat metagenome | isolation source: Oligotrophic lake microbial mat | place...
GTTGCTCGAAAGAAGCGTCCCCACTTTAGCACAGGTGAGTCCGGGTCGTGCGCGGCTTCCTCCTCCAGCTTCGGCAGGAAGATGCAGATCGTGGGCTCTAGTTCGAGGTAGTCTTGAGCTCGTCGTGCAGAGGGAAAGTGCCGTTCCTTCGACGTCCTTCGCGAGATCAGCTAGCCTGCGGTCCAAGATGTCACGCCCGAGCACTCTGATTCCGATCCTTGCGGCTGCCTTTGCTGCGACATTTCCGTTGTCCGCCAGAGGCCAATCAGCGACCGCGCCCGTTGTTATCCGAAGCTTTCCGCACGACCGCACCGCCTTCACCGAAGGACTGGTGTTGTTCGAGGGCAAGCTTTTTGAAAGTACGGGGCTCGAAGGCCGTTCGACCCTGCAACGCTCGGAAATTGCCACGGGCAAGCTTGAGAAGAAAATTGATCTCGATCCAGCTTTTTTTGGCGAAGGGCTCGCCCGCGTGGACCGCCGTCTCTACCAGTTAACGTGGAAAAATGGGACCGCGATCGAGTACGACCTGGACACTTTTGTAGAACGGCAGAGGTTCACCTACGCCGGAGAAGGCTGGGGTCTCTGCTACGATGGCCAATCGCTCGTGATGAGCAACGGTACGGATCACCTCTCATTTCGCGACCCGGAAACATTCGGGGAAATTCGAAGTCTCAAAGTGCTGAGTGGAGGGCAGCCGCTGTTTAACATCAACGAGCTGGAGTGCGTGAAAGGGCAAATCTACGCGAATGTCTGGCAAACAGACCGGATCGTCGCGATCGATTCAAAAACCGGGAAAGTTCTTTCCGAGTTCAACGCCGCGGGCCTGCTGAGCGCGGCTGAGCGCCAGGGCGTGGATGTCTTGAATGGCATTGCTTACATCCCAGAGAGTGGCAATTTCTATATTACCGGCAAATATTGGCCCAAGCTGTTTGAGGTGACGCTCGGTGCACCACCGAAACCTACGGTTGTGGCTCCGCCCAAAGTGGCTCCGCAGATCAAGCCGGGCTGCTCGCTGGGGCATGTTGGCGGTTCAGAAGGCTATTTCGCGTTTCCAGCGCTTTTGGCCTTGGCCGGGTTCCGAAGGTTAGCTGCGCGCGCCAGAGCCCTTACGGGTTAACCTCTCGAGCACAGTGCGTGGACTCACGCGTAGCGCTCCGCTGTTGTTCTGGCCTGTGAGCAGCTTTTGAGCCCCGGCAAACGCGATCATGGCCGCATTGTCGGTGCAGGCCCGGAGGGGTGGGATGAGCAGTGTGAGGCCGTGTTTCTTGGCCGCCCGCTCGGCCCCCTCTCGCAGGCCACGATTGGCCGCCACGCCGCCGCACAGCACGAGCGTAGTCACACCCTCCTCGACCGCTGCACGCACGCTCTTGGAAATGAGGCTGGTGACCACGGCGTTTTGGAAGGCCGCGCACAGGTCGCGCAGACGTGGTTCATCTCCTGGCGCGCCGTGCAATTGCACATGACGCGCCACCTCGGACTTCAATCCCGAGAAGCTAAATTCAAAGGATGCCTTGCCCTTCATAGGGCGTGATAGGCTAACTGCTTCGGGATTACCTTCGAAAGCCAACTTGTCGATGATCGGGCCACCCGGGTAGCCGAGGCCGAGCAGCTTGGCCACCTTGTCGAAGGCTTCCCCGGCGGCGTCGTCGCGTGTGGCCCCGAGTTCGAAGATTTGGTGCGGCTCGTAACCCTCGACCCGATAGATCGCTGTATGCCCGCCTGAGGCCAAAAGGCCGACAAATGGCAGCTGGGGAGAGACGTGGTTCGCGCCTTTTGGGTACTCCAAGTAGGCCGCGAGCAGATGGCCCATCAAGTGATCCACTGCGACCACCGGCTTGTCCAAAGCCCAAGCCAGACCTTGCGCAAACTGCACGCCGACGAGCAAGGCGCCGGTGAGGCCAGGCTGGCAGGTGACGGCGATGCCATCGATCTGAGTGCGCTTGAGGCCTGCCTCCTCAAGCGCTTTCTCGACGACGGGCGAAATAGAGCGCAGATGGTCGCGTGAGGCCAACTCCGGCACTATCCCACCGTAACGGCTGTGGAGCTGGATTTGCGTGTGCACGATATCCGAGAGCACACGCCCATCGCTTTCGACGACCGCCGCCGCTGTTTCGTCGCAAGAGGTCTCGATGCCTAGAACTCGCATGCTCGCTCAGTAGGCACAATTGCTTGCGGGCTTCTTGGTGAGCGTGAAGACTCCGAATCCTGATTGGGCGGAGGGCGGCGCCGTTTCTAAAGTTTGAGGTTTGGGTTTGAAAACGCGCATTTCAAGCGAGCTATCCCGCATCAGGGAAAGCACACCGAGCAGGCTGCCTTGGCAGGTTGAGTCCATCCAGAGCATGAGGTTCATGTCCCGGCCATCGCCAAACTCAAGCCGGCTGAGCTGGTCATGCAGCAGGGGCCGAATCGCACGCAGCGGCGCGTGGTTCAAGAGGGGTAGGCCGTCTCCCGAACACAAGCCTGAAGCGCTGTCTCCGGTTGTCACGGTACCGGGCTCTGTGTCCAGGGCTTCCAAATTGAGGTCAATGCGCATCGCTAAAACTGGCGGCACGCCGGCGGGCACTAGGCCTTCGTGAAACGCGGGCGAAGATATCAGGCTTCCACAATAGGCTTCGCCTGGCTTGATCTCAAAGCGGCTCAAATTTTGGCAGCCTAACAGCCACAGATTAACACTAAAGAGTATCCAAGACGGGGTGCGCATAGGGGTCGCTTCAACGAGCTTTTAGCAGACTCTTCGCTAGGTTCCGCACTTCTTCATCGGGATCGCGGCGCGCCACCGCCCGGAGCACCAAAAGTGAGCCCGCTGGGTCGAGCGCGCTCAAGGCGTCCAGGCTGGCCCCGCGCACGAGCGCGTAGCGGTCTTCCTCGGCAGCGGTGCGGAGGGCACGGAGTGCGCTGGGCGCTGCGGGTGTGCCAAGCAGCCTCAGTGTTTGGGCGGCTCGCAGCCGGAGCGCCCACGACGTTGCGTCCGAAAGCACACCCGCGACGTCCACGGCAGCAGCCTGGATCTTACGCTCTCCAAGCACCGAGAGCGCCACCAAGCGCACGCTATCTTTGGGATCCGTCAGCGCCTTGATCACGGGAGTGAGCGCGCTGTCTTCGGCATGCCTCCCAAGAAACTCGAGGGACAGCTGCCGTGCATCGGTTGCCGGGTTTCCTGCCAGTGCCGAAAAGGGCTCCACGAGCGACCGCACCAGCTCCTCTGTTTGGGAATTGACTTGTGATTGTAGCTCCGAGGAGAGGCCCTCGTGGCTGTTGAGGAGCGGCAAGAAAAACGGCGTGGCTCGTGTGCCGCCGAGGCTTGCCGCTACGGTTCGCGCTCCGTCCAGTGAGGACTGTGCGTAGGTCGTGGCAACCTGGGTGAGCGCGGCGCTGGCCCAAACGAAGGCCGTTGCTAGCTCTGTGTGAGTGAAGGTTAACGGCTCATAGCCGCGATCCAAAAGGTCGGCCACATCCACGCGGACGCCGGCAGGAGTCGGCAACAGTGCGGGCCAGATCGTGCGCCGGGTGGTTGCCAAGAGCACCGCAAGTTTCGCCGCCTCGCGTGTCTTGGGGTTGGGATCCAAAAGGGCAGGTGCCAAGGCTGTCGGATCTGCTTTTTTCGACAAAGAGCCAAGCGCGATGAGCGCGCTTTGACGGAGGCCTGCGTCTGCCGACCAGACTAGGTCTTTCAGAACTGCCTCGCCTGTTGGGTCGGCGATTTGAGCGAGTGCGCGCGTTGCTGCCCTCTGCACCAGAGGCGCCGCCGCGGCCGATCGGCAGAGCGAAACCAAGAGCGGCACGGCCGCTCGATATTTGAGTGATCCGAGGCCTAGCACCGCTAGCGCCCGAGCCGAGGGAGATTCCGACGAAAGGAGCGCCAGCAACAGCGGAGCGGTTGCGCTATCGTTGAGTGTTGCTACGGCGAAAACGGCAGCGATGCTGACGGGATCGCCCTCGACAGGATTCGCTCTTCCATCGCGATAAAGCACCGCTTTGAAGCGAGGCAGTAGATCGATGTCGCGCAGGCCGGCGGCGGCCAGCATAGCACGCGTGCGTAGATTCACGTCCGCGTCGCTGATGGCAAATGTAACGAGTGAGGGGCCCGCTCCCCGGTTGCGAATGTGGCTGAGGAGTTCTATGGCAAATTGCCGCTGCTTGCCGTTCGGATCGTTGAGAGCGTCGAGCAAGGGCTTGATGGCGCGTGCCCCTATTTCGGCGAGCGCCTGCTCATTCTTGGTGCGGACTTCGGCGTTCGCGCTGGCCGCGCCCGAAATCAAGGGCGCCGCCAAGGCTCCGTAGATTTCAACGAGCAGCTCGCGGTAGAGGGGATGATTCGGGTGCCCAAGCGCGACCTGAAGCAACTCGTGCTCAAGGTCCGGAAGTGTGCCGGCGCTCACATTGATTTCGGCGCTCAAGCGCACCGCGCGTGACACGAGCTCGCTATCGACAGCAGACCGCATCACACGGCGCATGAGGCGATCGGCTTCGGTAGCCAGCCCTTGAGCGAGAAGCAAATCAGCCAGCTCGAAATAAACCGGGAAAATTCGGTCATTTTTGGCAATCGCTTTGCGAAATGCTTCGATGGCTTTTTCTGGCAGGTTCCGCTTGCGGTACATCTCGCCGAGGCGTCGGTGGCCTTCGGCATCGTCCGGGTTCAGCTCAAGGGCACGAGCCGCGTAGCGCAGTGCGTCCGCGTCACGGTACAAGGCCGTCGCGTGTTCTGCCATGCGTTGATAGGATTGGCGTGCGTTCGCGGGGTCTAGCACGGCCAATTGCTCCAAGGTGAGAATGGCTTCTGCCAGGCGCCCCAACTTGACCAGCGTTCTTTCAAGTGTCGCCCAGCTTTCCACGTCCCCGGGAGCCAAACGCACCAGCTGCCTCAGTGTTGCTTCTGCCTTTTCGGGTTGGCCAAGCTTGAGCTCGGCCTCAGCTAAAAGTTTGCCAGCTTCGAGATCAGGGGGCTTGTGTTCGAGTTGGAGGCGGAGCGCCGCAGGCCTGCGCGGCAGCGAGCGATCAAGACTCCAAAGCGTTACGATGTGTTGGCGCGCTTCACGTGCTAGGTGAGGCTCGGGGGAGCGAAGCTTGAGGATCCCAAACCAAATACCATTGGCTTCTTCGTAGTAGGCTCGGCGTGGCCCTGCACTCGCTTGAGCGCCTGCACGTTCCAGAGCGAGTGCGTAGGCGCGATCGACACTGCGATCATTGGGTTTCAGCTTTCTGGCTTCGCGGTAGGCGCTGAGGGCGTCGGAAGTGAGCTCGTGTTGCAGATAGACATCGCCTAAGATCAGCAAATTTCCCGCGCGATCCGTGCCCGCCTGCTCCACTTGCTTCCAAGTCTTAATAGCCCTGTTTTTGTCGTCGGCCTCCCAATAGCGTCGCCCGAGCTCGACCAGGTGCCGAGGATCGCGCCCTGCTACCGCCGTGATCCTTTCCAAGATCTGGGTGGCGCGCGTGGGATCCCCTAACCGCTCATAGAGGTCAACGAGAGTCGTGAGCACTTGATCGTCGCCGAGTGCCCGCTGTTCTAGCTTTTGCAGTTCGGCCTGGGCGCGAGCCCGCTCGCCTTGTTGGAGTAAGGCTTCCACCAGGCGAAACACGAAGGATGGATTCTTGGGTTCCGCACTGACGAGTTTTTCGTATTCGGTGAGCACGCCTTTGAGATCGCCAGAAAGCTCGCGAAGCCCGATTAGCTTCAAGCGAATGCTGACGTCTCGGGGGCGCTCGGACGCCAATTGAGCATAGGTTTTTTGCGCGAGAGCGAGCTGCCCCGTCTCTTCATACAGTTCCGCAAGCAGCTTTTTGCGATCAAAATCGCTGATGGGCCGCGCTTCCAGTTCATGGATCAATTCGGGTAGGCGATTTTGGCTGCGGTAAATGTCTGCCAGGGTCGCGTAGATCTCCGAAACAACACCTGATTGACCCGCGATCCCGAGCGCTCGGCGCAACTCACGCAGCGCTTCTTCGGTTTTTGCGGCCTTGGCCAGAGCGCGCCCAAGATCCCGAAGTGCGGGCAAAAGCGCGCGATTATCGCCCGATGCCAAACGCACTACCCGCCGGTATTCTTCCACGGCACGGTCGTACTTCGCTCGATTGAAAAGCTCCCGCGCCAGTTCGGATTCAACAAACCCTGAACCGCGTGCAATTTTCACCAATCCGCGGTGATGCTCAGTCGCACAGGCGTAGTCTTCCAGATCGAGACACAGCGTGAGCAGAGTCCTCAGCGTCTGTTCCCGCAGGCTCGCGTTCGTTAGGTACTTGAGTGAAGCTTCGTAGCCTTGCCGGGCGCGCAGCAAATCTCCCTGTTCTTTGAAGAGATCAGCGAGCGCGAGCCTAGAGCCAGGAGCTTCAGGGCGTTTCAGAATGGCTTGCTCGTAAGTCGCTTGGGCTTCGGCAGTTTTGCCGGCTTGGCGAAAGATCCCGGCAAGTGCCACCAGAGCACTCACACCTTGGTCGCTGTCCACGCGGGCGCGTGCTTCAAACTCGGCAACCAAGGTATCAATTTTGCCATCACGCTGGCGATAAAGCTCACTCAAGCGTCGGATCGGAAATTGGGCCTCAGGTTGGCTCAAGACTATACCCGTGTAGCGCAGGATGAGGGCATCTGGGCTCTGCTCGGCGCCGTTCGTAGCTCGCGGGCTTGTAGCGTTGGGTTTGCTCTTCGTCGCGTCTGCGCCGACAGGTCCGCGAGCGCGCGGCTTGTTGCGGTGTCTGCCTGCGGGGTTAAATTGTGCTTGCGACTGTCCGTCCACCAAACAGATGGCGGCACCGAACAGCAAGCAGCGCGCTACGGAACCTAGCCTCACAGGGGATCAGCCTCCTTGCCTTCAATTGCCGATACACGGGCCGGGGCAGGATTGGCTAATGCATGCAACCGCTGAGAAAGCCTGGGTTGCGGCGGTAATATCCCCGCCGAAGCAGCCGAGCACGCAGGCGAAATCAAGACCTTGATTGGTGTTGCAAGTAGTGATGGTGCACACCGTTCCATTGAGACACGTAGCGTTCGTAAAACATTGCGACGCCGCTGGACACTGAGTCACGACACAGGTCAGGCACTCAGCTGGCATTGGAGGGCCGCCCCCGGAACCTCCACCGAAGCCACCGGTTGGAAAACCACCGGAGCCACCACTCGTAAAACCACCGGAGCCACCACTCGTAAAACCACCGGAGCCACCACTCGTAAAACCACCGGAGCCGCCGCTCCCTCCTGAACCACCAGCGGGTTTGCCACCGATCCCCCCACCACCTGTCCCAGCTGTGCCACCGCTTCCGCCGCCGCCGACGCGCCCAGCTGAACCCCCCGCAGGACTCCCCCCGAGCGCTCCGTCAAGCTCGAATTCATCCATGCCGCTTCGTCCGCCACCGCATCCTAAGAATAGAGCCAAGCTGCAGAGGGCGGCGCCGAGCGACCACACGCAAAAAGTTGTGCGACGCTTTCGAGCGCGAAGGGAGGGCAAAGCCTTTGGCGTTTCGGTGTCGGATGTGTGTGGCATGCTAAGTCATCAGCTTTAGCATTCTTCGCTCGAAGGCGCATCGCCGGCAATTTCTGTGGTCTGTGGGGTGCGCTTCTAGAAGTGAAAGAGTTGCGCGCCTCCGCTCATTGAAGTTTGAGGCGTTCAAGGGGTAGCCCTCGGCATGGCTCGGAACTAACGTGCAGCCCATGGAGCCGCGGACCATTCGGGTGGGTCTGGTGCAGTCGCCGATCATCGGTGATGTCGCGGAAATGCTGGCTAGAACATCAGCTCACGTGCGCACGGCGGCCGCGCGCGGTGCACAGCTGGTCTGCCTGCAAGAGCTCTTTGCTCAGCCGTACTTCTGCCAAGTAGAGGATCATCGTTACTTCGACTGGGCGGAAGCAACCACGGGGCCCACTTGCACCCACATGTCTGGCATCGCCAAGGAGTGTGGCGTCACACTCGTGGTGCCGTTCTTTGAGCGGCGGGCCGCAGGCGTCTACCACAACACGTTAGTGGTGTTTGGGCCGAACGGCGAGCAGCTCGGGATGTATCGCAAGATGCACATTCCCGACGATCCGCAGTTTGAAGAAAAGTTCTATTTCAGCCCGGGAGATCTCGGTTTCATGAGCGTGCCCACTCCCGAGGTAAAGCTTGGGCCGTTAATCTGTTGGGATCAATGGTACCCCGAGGCGGCCAGGCTCACGGCCCTCAAGGGGGCTGAGCTGCTCACGTATCCCACAGCGATTGGTTGGCTCGCCCAAGAGAAAGCAGAGCACGGCGCGCAGCTGTCGGCTTGGCAGACCATGCAGCGTTCGCATGCCATCGCCAACGGCGTGTTCGTGGTGGCGGTGAATCGCGTGGGCATCGAAACACTCGCAGGACAGAGCATTGAATTTTGGGGACACTCGTTCGTGTGCGACCCCACCGGGAAGATTCTGGCCGAGGCGGGATCGGGTGAGGAGGTGTTGGTGGTGGACTGTGATCTGACGGCCATCGAGCGCACCCGGCAGATCTGGCCATTTTTTCGTGATCGTCGGCTGGACGCGTACAGTGGACTCACCAAGCGCTGGTCCGACGAATGAAAAGAGCGACGCGCTTTCGCATGCCCGCTGAGTGGGAGCCGCACGCAGCAACTTGGTTGGCCTGGCCGCATAACGCCTGGGATTTCCCTGGGAAACACGCGGCAATCCACTGGGCGTTCGCCGAGCTAATTCGCTATCTAGCGGAAGGCGAGCGGGTTCGAATCCTCGTGCAAGACGGTCCAACCAAGCGGCAGGCAAGCTCGGTGCTCAGTCGGGCTCGCGTGGATCTGGAAGCCGTGGATTGGGTGCTGTGTCCGACGGACCGATCCTGGACGCGCGATTCGCTGCCAAGCTTCGTGAATTCAAAGAGCATCAGCCGAGCTCAATCGCTCAAGTGTGCTGCAAGCCCGGTGAAAGCAAGGCTCGGTGTGAAACAGCGACGCGCCGCTGCCGTTAAGTGGCGATTCAATGGCTGGGCCCGCTACCCCAACCACCGTTTGGATGATGCTGCTGGCCAATGGGTTGCCGATCACTTCAGTTCACGGCACTTCACGCCAACCACCAAAAATGGGGCCAGAGTCGTGTTGGAAGGCGGCTCGATTGATAGCGACGGCTTAGGCTCGCTTCTCACCACCGAAAACTGCTTGGTGAGCGGGAGCCGTGCTCGCGGTGCACGCCTTGGAAAGCTCGGCTACGAAGCTCTCTTTGCCGAGTTCCTGGGCATCGAGCGAACGATCTGGCTGCCGGATGGAATTGTTGGCGACGACACCTCAGGCCATGTCGATGATTTCTGTCGCTTCGTGAGTCCAGGCCGGGTCGTGATTTGCGAAGAACGCAATCGGCACGATGCCAATTATCAGCCGCTAAAACAGGCAAGCAAGGTGCTTCAAGCTGCCAGGGATGCGTCCGGGCAGCGCCTGGAGATCATCGGGCTGCCCATGCCACGCCCCATCTTTTTCGGACGTTCGCGCTTGCCCGCCAGCTACGCGAACTTCTACATCAGCAATCGTGCTGTTCTGGTGCCCACGTTCAACGACGAAAATGATCGTGTGGCGCTTCGAATCTTGGAAGAGGTTTTCGGAGATCGGCCCGTGATTGGAATTCACGCTGCCGATTGGGTGCTCGGCCTCGGCACGCTCCATTGCAGCACGCAGCAGGAACCTGAAGGCTGATGCGCAAGCTGGTCTTGATCTGGTTAGCGTTGGGCGTGGGGTTGGCTTGTGGCTGCGCCGAGCGGTCGGCACCCGTGCCTGCCGTCAACCAAAATCCCCAGGGGAAGAGCCTGCTCAAGCCCGATTGGGCCGCGCAACGCGAGCTGCTCGATGCGCCCTACCAGCTGAAGCTCGATGCGCGAATCCCTCTGGCTTTTCGTGCGCTGCACCAGATGCTCACCGCAGGTGTCCAGGCGAATTTTCGTTCGGAATTAGTGAAGCAGCGCCAAATTCTCTACCTCGATCAAATCAAGTTAGCGGAGCTTCCGGCGTACCCTGAGCTCGGCCAAGCGAAGCAGGCGCTCCAGAAATACGTCGAGGTGTTAGCCCCATCGATCGTCAGGACGCCGCAGGCGCTGGGCTCAAAGCCAGCTTCGGAAACACCCTGGTTGGAGCCACTCGAAACTTCGTTTGAACGTTTGCGATCGGTCGCAGGGCTGCGTGCGGCTGAACTGATGGGTCCCGACGTGGCGCCGCGGATCGCCAAGGCACTCGTCAACATCTGCTTCCAGTCTACCGATCGGCTCGGCACCGCCGATGAAGTGTGTGCCAGGGCACTCGCGCTGCTGGTGGTGGCTGAGAAGGTGTCGCCGGTTTCAATGACTGAGCCGGCAGCGCTGCTCGCGTACACGCTGGGCTATGAGGCAGAGGCCGCGAAGCTGGCCGAAGCTCTCGGGCCGGAACATCCGCTGCGAGCATTTGTAACCCGCAACCAAGCCACTCTGCGACGCCTCAGCACGACCCGCGAGCCCACGTTTGCCGAACGTATGTTGTGGTTAATTCGCTTGAACGAATCCGGGAAGGTCGACGAAGAAGCGGCGTATCGGGCCCAGTATTTTCGCGGTGATCAGCTAACGGTATCGGTCTTGTGCGCTCGGATGCGTGCACCAGCGGCAGCGCTCCAACGGGAATTGGTCGAGGCGCTGCCGAGCCTGCTCCTCTTGGAAGCCACTGCCTTGACTCGGGAGCCGGCGGCCCTACGCTTCAGGTCTGGCATTCGAGGCTCAAGCGCACGCCTCGAGGAACTTGTCGGGACCCAGCTTGCTATTGAGCGCTTGCTGGTTCGGGGCCGCGGCGTCTATCTCGGGTACGGAAACGTCATAGAGCGCCTGTCCGCGCGCGCGGGCGCTGCAGATGCTTTGTCTCCGGCGGCCACGCGTTCCTTTCTTTCGACTCTGATGTACTCGGCGCTTCGCGTGCGTGCGTCTTGGGCGTTAGCCGGTGAGGACAAAATAGAGCTCGTGGTAGCCGGTTTGCGCTCACAGAAGCTGGGAGATTTTGCCGATTTTTCGCGCTGGCTCGACCTCATCCTCGGGCCAAAGCTGCTGAGCAAAGCGCCCGAGCAGATAGGCCGCGCAGAAAAACTTCGGGACTTCGGCGGGCTCGCTTGGCAGCCTCTCTACGAAACGTTTGACGGCGGCGCACGTTTCGGTTCGTCAGCTGAGTTTGCGCTAGCCAAGGCGTTCTTTTCCCATCTGGATTCGCGGCCGCGCTACCGTCGGCTGGCAGCGAACGTGGCCAGTGTTTCACTTTCGGATCTCTTGTTGCGCGAGCGCCTGCTGGATGCTGCTGTAAAAGCCGCCCCGAATGCCGATCCGGAGCTGAGCCTTACTTACGCACGCTTCGTCCAGGATTCGAAGCAGCTGATCGCATATTCAAAGGACTCAAGTTGGGAACTGGCGTTCCGTGCGAGCGCGGTCGCAGAATTGGGCCACACCGGGTCACCCAGCAGCGAAGCCATCGGCCAACATTTTTCCAGCCTATTGAGCGACACTGAAGACGATTGGGCAGGGCGCGCTGTCTATGTGAGCTTTTTGAAGCGTCAGGAGGCGCTGGATTCAGCGCTTTCGATCACGCGTGCTTGGTTGTATCCGAATCCCCGAAGTAGCACGGCTCACTTGATCTCAGCTCGCACTGAGGCTGCCTCCATTCTGATGAAGCAGGGGAAGACCGCTGAAGGTTGGAAGTTGGTCGAACCGATGATCAACACCTTGCAGAGCGATGCTTTGCGGGTTGGCTCCCAAATCCTGGTCCGTCTCAAAAACGTGGACCGCGCAGTGGCGTTGGCAGGGGTTGATCTCAAGCAGGAGCCGCGCGCCCCAGCGGCACGCGCGAATTGCGTGGAATTGTTGTGGCGTGCAGGGCGCTACGAGGCGGCTGCGAAGATGCTGACGGAGTCTGCGAGCAAGTTTGGAGAAGCGGGCTTTGGGATCGAAATGAGCGAGCGTTTCGCCCACGCATTGGGAAGTAAGCCGGAAGCGGCGAGGCTCGCATTCGATGCGCTTCGAGAAGCCAAGCCGATCTCGACGGTGTTGGCGCGTCTAGGCGGAGCCCTCCAAGGGAGCAACCCCGGTCTGGCTTTCGAGCTGCTGCAAAGCATCAAGGCCTCGGGGCCACAACAGTTCGGCAATCTGCTGAGTTCGTATGCGGCAAAAAAGCAGGCGCAAGGCGAAAGCGCCGCGCTGGCCTGGATATCCGAGCACGTTAACAAGAAGTCGCGCGAGGGCTTAGTTGAGCTGGCCTACACGCGGCACGTTGACGAGCTCCTGTGGGATTTTGCTGACCCCACGGATAAGCCGCAAGCGGAGCGCGATCTTGTTTGGCTCTTTCGCGCTGCAGCACTCTTGCGGGAGCGAAAGAATTCAGACCCCAATTTCGCCAAAGTGAAGCGCTATTTCCAAGAGTCCGAAACAGCGGCAAGTCCAGGAAGCCTCTCGCTCTCGTTGGCCCTTGGCCGCTACCTGGTGGGCACGCTCCCTCTCGAAACGCTTCTGCCCTTCGCCCACACGCCCCACAATGCCTGCCGCGTGGCGTACTACTTGGGCGTTAAAGCTCAGGCCAGCGACCAGCTCGAGGCCGCCCACACCTGGTATCGAATGGCGGCAGAAACCGGGCCGCCCGATCTGGCCGAACACCGCTTTGCTGTCGCCCAGCTGGAAGCCTGGCGTGACACCGGCAAAGCCCTGAAGTTCCTAGGCCACGCGAACTGAAGCCGCCCCTGCAAGCCCCCCCGCAAGCGCTGGCGCCTCACGACAAACCCGTTGCGCCCGCGCCCATTCAGGGTTATTCGAGCCGCGCTCAAGCACGAGTGGCGGAATTGGCAGACGCGCCGGATTTAGGTTCCGGTACCGTGAGGTGTGAAGGTTCAAGTCCTTTCTCGTGCACATACTTGAAATCATTGAGGTTTGGGGTGCCGCTCAGACCCATTCTTGACCAACCAGGTCAACAATTTCGACGTTATTTCGACGTTATTTTCTGACACGACCCCCCGGAGGGGTGATCTGGGTACTCGGGTTACCTAGTTCAGGGATGTGTTGATCTAGCCTGACAAGCCATCCCAGATCGTGTTCTCGGATCGTCGCGGCATCTCGACGATACCGAGCCAACATGATGGAAGAGCTGTGGCCCGTGCGACGTGTAACCCAGTCCTCAGTCTTTCCGTTTGCCAGGGCGAGCGTGACAAACGTCGCTCTCAGATCATGGGCTCGGATCGGGATCCTGTTTGCATCACGTTGGAAGAGCTTTGGGCGATCCTGTCCCGCAAGAAGCAAGCACTCCCTGAGCTTCAAGCCCGCATGCCCGGCCGAGAGAGGTTGCCCCGCTCGACTCCTGCGATACATTGGCAAGGCCTCGGTCGGGAACACCCAGCGCGTTGAGGGGCAGAGCGTGCGCCAGAGTCTCAGGGCTTCCGCGGTACCCGGATCCAGTGGCCAGTTACCACCACGACCATTCTTGGTTTTATCGAGATCAATGTGGCCTGCTCCTCCAGGAAGATCGAGCGTCAGGTTGGACCATTCTAGCGTAACAGCGTTTTCGCGACGCAAGCCTTCCCTGGTGCAGAACCCAAAGAAGAGACGCCAGACCAGCGGAATCTGGGTACATGCCAGGATCGCCGCTTCCTCAAGGGGGAATAGGCTGTCTCTTATACACATCTCCGAGCCCACGAGACTAAGGCGAATCTCGTATGCCGTCTTCTGCTTGAAAAA
>ENA-ORBV01011772-ORBV01011772.1-microbial-mat-metagenome-genome-assembly--contig:-NODE-11772-length-13654-cov-27.097960_pt1 | contig 13654 bp, 13 predicted proteins | sample MGYA00237777_ERZ505514 | MGnify/ENA primary metagenome ERZ505514 (study PRJEB26160, sample SAMN06269048) | microbial mat metagenome | isolation source: Oligotrophic lake microbial mat | place...
AAAGGGGCAAAAAAAATGTGTAGCCACGCTACACAACTAAAAATAAAAACGATTACAAGCCTAACAGAACCACCAAAAAGCAAAACCGAACCACCACCACCAAACCAAAAAAACAAACTAAAAACCGAACCAAAGCCACCACAAAAAAACAACCGAAACCAAACACAAACCACACCAACCACCACCCAAAAAACTACAAAAAAACAAAACGCCTACTGCCTTCAAATGCTTATCTGATGGGGGTTTTGCTTCTTTTCGTTGTTGATATTTATTTTCTATTCTTGTTTATTTTCTCTCTTGTTTTGTATGATTTATTCATTTTAAAAAGCAAAGAGATATGCAAAATTTACAGATAACAAACAGCCATTTTATAACCTACAAAGACGAACTTTTAACCATTGATATTTTAGGCGGTGTTGATATGAACCAAATAGAAAGAATGGTTTGCACTTTGAGAATAACACACTCAAATTTTCCGCCATACAGAACCACTTTAGATTTATACAACGACAACCAAACCGAAAAACTGCAAAGAACCCTTTGCGACAAGTGGGAATTAAAATTAATTGAAGTATCAAAAACTTTGCACAGCTTGACTTTGCAAGTTGAAGATTATCGTTTGCAAGAACTAAAATTTGCAGGAAAAAACCGAACACAAAAATTTGAAGTAAGCGAAGAAGAGAAAAAGAAAGCAACAGCATTTTTAAAAAATAAAAATCTTCTTTCATTGCTCATTCAAAACCTAAACACCACAGGGATTTTAGGCGAAGATGAAAACGCAGTAATACTTTTTTTGGCTCTTGCTTCATACAAATTTACAAATCCTTTTTCTGTGCTTTGCCTTGCAAAAAGTGGAATAGGCAAAAGTTATATTCTGCAAAAATTAAGTGAGTGTATGCCTAACGGCTCTTACTCATTCCACACAAAAATAAGTGCAAATGCTTTGTATTATTTTGATAGTTCAGCAATACAAAACAAAGCACTTTTAATTGAAGATTTAGAATGGACTACACAAATGTTATCGCCACTCTCAACGCTACAAAGTCAAGGAAGATTAGTAAATACAAGGGCTACAAAGGATAAAGACGGAATGTTGCACAGCACCACTTTTGAAGTAATTGCAAATTTATGTTTGGTGGCTTGTGCTTACTCTGATAAAAATTTTGAAGAAATAAGTTTGCCGTTTTTGTGTGTGCATTTAAACCACAGCCACAACCAAGATATTTTAATTATGGAATATCAAAAAAAATGCAAAGCTGGATTGATACAAAACGATGAAGTAAAAACCATACAAATCAACCTTAAAAATGTAATTGCAACGCTTCAAAATGTGAGTATTATCAACCCTTTTGCAACACTTATAAATTTACCCGAAGAAGTTGCCTACCCAAGAAAATCACTTTTATTATTGCTCAATTTTATTGATGTAATCACATACTTTTTTCAATACCAAAGAGAGCAAATAGTAGATAAAAGCACAGGCGAACTTTTTGTAAAAACACACCCAACAGATATAGAACTTGCTTTTAAATTTTTAAAGAATAATCTTTTTAGAAGAGCAGACGAATTAAGCACAAGTGCAAGAGGCTTTTATCATTGGCTTACAACCTTTTTAACCGAAGCAAAAACAAATCAATTTACAGCCCTTGACATACGCAAAGCCAAGCCCATACACCCACGAACACTAAACAGATATTTGCAAGAACTAAAATTATTTAGCTACATACAAGTTACAGGCGGTAATAAAAATAGAGAAGGATTTATTTATAAAATTACTGAAATGGGAAGCCAAACCGATACACAAACCAAGATAGAAAAAGCATTGCAAGACACTTTAAAAAATGTGTGGAATGAGTACAATAAACAAACTCAAAAAACCGAAAGCAGTAAGACAGTTAGCCAAACCCCACCGACCAACACCGAAACACAACAAGCATAAGGCTTTAAGAGTAGGACGACAACAAAAAGTAAAAGTAGATAAATGGAAGATTTTATAAAATATTTAGAGAGCAAAAACCACAGCAAAACCACACAAAAGGCATACTTACGCAATGTAAATTTATTTTTAAGTTGGTACAAAAAAGAGCCGATAAACTGCACTAAAAAAGATGTGCTAAAATATTTAGAACACCTGCAAAATATAAAGTTACAAGAAAATATTACTCGTAGAAATGCACTAATAGCCGTTAATCATTACTTTACATTTTTGGCAAAGAATGAAGAAATAATAAGTAACCCAACAGCTTTAATAAAAATTAGAGGTACACACAAAAGACAACTTTATAAAATTTATTCAGCCGAAGAACTTACACAGCTTTACGATAATTACTATCATACTTTTATTAGAAACTTTGAAGATTTATGTTTTGCTTCTCGTATTGGTGGCATACCTGCAAACCAACGACAGCAAACACTTTTAAGCCGTCAAAGAAATTATATAATGCTTGGCTTGTTGATTAATCAAGGACTTGCAACCAATGAAATACAAAAAATAAACCTTACTGATATTGATACAAACAAAGGCACAGTAAAAATAAGTAGCGGTAAAAAAAACAATGAAAGAACCTTGCAATTAAAGGCTTCACAGATAGGAGCAATAATAAATTACATTGAAAATATACGACCTAAATTTTTTGTATTCTGTGAAGAAAGCGAAAGATTATTTTTTGCATTGCCTGAAAGTAGCAAACTAAAAACCAACGCTACCAACCTAATGCACACTTTTAAACCACTAACCAAACAAGTTAAAAGCATAGATAAAAATCTACTCAACTTTAAACAAATAAGGGCTTCTGTTATTACTCAATGGCTCAAAATAGATGGCTTACGCAAAGCACAATATTACGCAGGGCATAGATATATAAGCAGTACAGAAAAATATTTGCCAAATGATATTGATGGGCTTATTGATGATATTGCAAAGTTCAACCCTTTTTAAAAAATATAAATGCTTAACGAAAATTACAACTCAATAAAAAATAAATACGCTGTATGGCTTACTACACTTGGTTTTAGTAGTGGCGTAGTATTGGATTATAAAGATAGAGTAAAAGATTTTTTTGAATGGTTAGAAACAAAAAACATTAATCAAATTAATATCATTACTCAAAAAAATGTAGAAAATTACTTTGAATATTTACAAGTAAGAAAAAACAAAAGAAGAAACGGAGCATTAAGCATAAGCCACTTAAACCATAATTTTTTGGCAGTAGATAAGCTGTTAGAGTTCTTGCACCAAATGAATTTACATACTGCACCAATACCCACCAATTACAGAATAAAACCCGACAAACAACAACGAATAAACAATATACAACCCTTTACCAAAGAAGAAATAAAAACCCTACAAGCCAATATTAATAATACTTACAGCCAATTACCTTTTAAACTTAAAGAAGCCAAACAAGAGCAATTAAAAATAATGTTTGCCCTTTATTATGGTTGTGGATTACGCAGAAATGAGGGATATAAACTTACTGTGAATGATATTGACTTTGATAAAAAAACTATCTTCATTAAGCAAGGCAAAAATTATAAGGATAGAATAATACCAATGAATACAGGCGTTTTAAAAGCCCTTGAGCATTACATTTACAATTATAGAAACTTACTTAAACTTAATCATAAAAGGCTTTTTATAAATACAACAGGCACTTTAAATGACAGCTTGAAAGACTTACAAAAGAGTTGTGAATGTGAAAGCATACAAGCCAAAAAAATAACGCTTCATATTTTACGCCACTCAATAGCCACCCACCTTTTACAAAATGGCATGAGCATTGAAAGCATTGCTCTTTTTTTGGGGCATAGCTCTTTAGAAAGCACTCAAATCTATACACACCTTATCTAATCTACTTCTTTAAAATTTACTGCCCTAAAACGCTTTAAATTGGCTTCCCGAAAATCGGGAGGCTTTTTTATTGCTCGGTACTTTTTACATTGCTCAAATCTTTGGCTTTTTTGCTTATTTTTGTCGCATACTTTTTTTTTAAAATGGGTTGCTTAAAATTATCATACTATCCAACAACTGAACTAAAAATAATTAGTTCTAAAAAAGTATTGACCTTAAATAAAACTGAAAATAAAAGGCGTAGCAGTTATAGGTTTGGGTTCAATGGCAAGGAGAATGATGATGAAGGCATGGGCGGTGGGGGTTCTACTTATGATTATGGATTTAGGATTTATAACCCGCAGTTAGGGAAATTTTTAAGTGTGGATCCGTTGACTGCTTCTTACCCGTGGAATAGCTCCTATGCATTTGCAGAGAATAATCCAGTTAGGTTTATTGATCTGGATGGCTTGGAAAAAGCAAATCCTGAAATGTTTACTTTGGCTATTGTTCAAATAAATTCTTTAAGATCGGAAATCGCAAGCGACCCAAGTAAAAACGTTACCAAAGTAACTGGGGTAAATATGGAAAAGGTTCTTGAACAACTTGAAAACCAAATAGTATTTGCACAAGGTGGACACAGTAATGCTCTTACAAATTTCATGGGATATTATTGTGGAAAGTCTGCTGCTCAAAATGACTTGATTTTGTATAATCCTATGGGTTATGTTTCTTTGATGACTGATTTATTCTCTCAAGGTTCTGCTCAGTTTGGCGGGACTGGTATGGAACTCTCAATTCCTGAAAATTTAAGGTCTGGTGTATCGGGGAAAATTCCAGCCGTTGACCAAGTTTTTGGAAAAACATTAGCTGCTTCAATGTCTGATAAAACCTTTGCAAGAAGAAAGCTTAATGGTATCTTGAAAGACCCAGGAAACACCATGCCCTTTGAGTATAAAGTAATGCTTGGAGCTTTAGGAATGGATGTTACCAAAAGCGGTTTTTACAAGAATTTCGGAAATAAAGATTTACAAGCCATAGAAAGTGCAGTAAACAATGGATATTTGCCCATTGTGTTTGATAATCATGGCATCAGTGGTTCAGGGGCTGACAAGGGTAAATCAGGCACATTTGGAATACATTTTATTAGTATTCACAGTTTTGAGATAGATGGAAATAATGTTAAATATTCATTTTGGGAGTATGGCGATTTAAAATCAAATACACTTTCAAAGCATGATTTTCTAAAAAGTATGAAAGGTTATTGGATACCCGAAAACAAAAAAGACTAATGAGATTGCATCCTAACTATCTAATTATTTTATTTACTTTTTCGCTTACTGGAAACATATTTTCACAAGAGATGAAAAGTGAAGTGAATTTCGATTTTGGAGTATTCGAGTTTGAATATCGTACTGATACTAATCTTCAAGTTAAAGAATTAATTAATGTTTCACTAACTATGGTTAATTTCGGAGAAATACTCATCTTTCATCGAATAAATCAAAAGGAGAAAGAGTTGGACTTAATCAGCACCATAAACAGTAATTTTAAAACAAGGGAAATTAAGTCTAACTTAGATACTTTTCAATTAATATATTCATTTATTCATTTTAACCTTAATGATACTACAAAGATTTTTTCATCTGTTCCACATTCAGATCTAATAACATTTAGAAAAAAACCCAATTATTACATATATTGCAATTTTAAGTATATTGAAAACGATTGGGTTGCTAAAATAACTCTTAATAAAGGAGCAATAATTAATATTTCAATCTTTAGATACGACAGAGAAAAGCGAAAAGTATTAGATAGTATAGGAACTATGGCATTGGTGAAGAAAAAATAAAAAAGTAATCCATCAGTCACCGCTAGCACAGCCGGCATTCAGCAGCAAGCCACAAATTTTGTGGCTGATGCTATGTGCTTTAAGCCACACCAATTTTATTTTATTCTTTGTTTGTAAGGTCCATTTTGTAGGTTTTTAAGGCTTCAAAACGGCTCAAATAAAAAAACTTTTCAACAATTACTAAACCAACTCTAAACCCTTTATTCATAGGGCTTTGGGCTTCTTTCCCATTTTCCTTTAAAACCCCCACCCGTTCAGCGTTGTAAGCCCCCGATAAAGCACGTTCGATATAATTAATGTAAAAAAATCTTATTCCGATTTTTCCCAGTTGTTCGGTAGTAATAAATGTAAATCAGCAAGTTTTATATCTGAGATTTTTCTTAAAACATCTTCAAGCCATTCTTCAGGATTAATTCCGTTTATCTTGCAGGAGCCAATGAATGAATACATGATTGCAGATCTTTCTGCACCGTTATGTGAGCCGGAGAACATATAATTCTTTCTTCCCAATACAGTTGGTCTGATCGCATTTTCTACAAGATTATTATCGATCTCTAAAAAAGGATGATTGATATATTCTGTGAGTTTTTTCCAACGCGACAAAGAATAACTGATCGCTTTTCCCAATGGTGATTGTGGTGTTGTTTTTCCTGAAAGTAAATTTTCTTTCAGCCACTGTTCCAATGCATTCATTATTGGTAATGATCTTTCCTTGCGCATTAAAATAATTTCATCACCGATAATATTATTTTGTTTTATTTCCCTTTCCACAGCATATACTTCCTGCAGTTGTTTTATAAAATATGCAGCAGGCTCCCGATTGCTGTCGAGTGCTTTTTCAAAATAACGCCGTGCATGCGCTAAGCATCCTGTAAGCGTAATATTTTTATTTAATCCAAATTCATCATACACTGCATATCCATCTGTTTGTAAAAAACCTGAAAAGGTTTCAAGTAATTCTTTTGGGCCTTCTCTTCCCCTTCCTTTTCTGTAATCAAATAAAACAAGTTTCCTTTCCGGGGATCGGTACACCCATAAATATCCGCGATGCGTTTTTTTCTTCACTGCCGAATCGAGCACCGGATGCGGGGTTTCATCGACTTGTACATAATTTGATTTCAGCACCTGTTTTTTTAATTCTTCATACAGAGGAAGCAGTTTTGGAACCACCTGCCCCGGCACATCAACCAGCGTTGAATATTTTATATCGATGCCTGCTCTTTTTAAGCGCTCCTGCTGACGATGTAATGGCAGATGGTCGCAGTACTTATCTGTCAGGATGCGGGTCATTAATTTTTCTCCGAACAATCCCTTTTCAATCAGCCTGGAAGGAAGCTCACCGATACTATTTTCCCTTCGGCATTTTTATATTTTGGCCGCTCAATTCTTTTTACATAAAATTTGCCCGGTATCTCTTCCAGTATTTCTGTTACTTCAACACCGATGGGTTGTTCTGCGGTATCGGCATCATATCCGTCAGGATACATGGTGGTTACCTGTCTTGGCAGTGATTCAGGAAATGGATGACGGCCCTGGTGATTTTTATTTTTTTTATTTGATCGTGTGTGAGATTCAACTATAGTTTTTTGTTCTTCAACAGGTTTAATTTCTTCTGTAGCGATTTCTAATTTTAATTGTGAAGAGTTTTCCGGAGAAAGAAAACGTTCGCTCTTTGCACCGAATATCATCCGCCTGAATTGGGCAACTTCATTTTGTAATTTAAATATCTGAAAATCTTTTTCCAACAGCAGCAGATCCTTATCTTCAACAGCGAGATTTTCATAATTATTCATTCATCAATTATCGATAATTAATTAAATAAATCCACTATCTTTTCATTTAATTTATTCACATTAAAATGGTGATATCTCACTCTTTTTTTAATGCTTGATAATTGAATTCCTTCCATGATCAGCATGAGTTGCTGAGAAGAAATAAGTGCAGCTGATTGCGTTGTATTTTCAACATGTTCAAACGTTCCCTTCTCAAGTCTTTTATAATAAATCGCAAAGCCATCGCCCTGCCACTGCAATAATTTAATTTTTGTTTTGGTGCGGCTTAAAAAAATAAATACATCACCCGATAAAGGATCCATTTTAAATTCATTTCTGACTACGCCGCAAAGGCTGTCAAAACCTTTTCGCATATCTACCACACTACCAAATAAAAAATACCGCTGCTGTGTATTAAGGGAAAGCATCAGCCGATTAATGCTTTAATCATTTGCATCGAACACCCTGCAGGAAAAACAAAATAACTTCCGTTGGTAAAATGATATTCAATACCTGAAGAAATTTTTTCCGGAACATCGATTCGGATAAATGAATTTGGTTTCTGGACAACAGCAGTTTCTTTTTTCTTCATGCGGCTTGCATGATACATAAATGTTTGGTAGGATATTTCTTTTGTTCGGCAATAGTCAGCCATCGTGCCACCGGTTTCCTTCCATTGATTAACATGCATTGGAAAATCTATTTTATCTTTAATCATAATGCAAAGAGAAGGCAATTTAATTGCACGTGCAACATGCACTTCATCGGAGGCTTACTTTGCTGTGGTGTTCTGCTCCTTTTCCTGCTCCGCCTGTGGGCGGTCAGCTTAGTTTGTTTTAGCGGTCTTTTTGTCCGCTTTTTTTTAGTTGTTTAGGCTTGTATTGTTGGATTTTTAAGGGCTTATTTCGATAAACTTAATACAGTTTTTGGGCTTATTTTTCTTGGATTGCTAAAGAGCCGTTTACGGCACTTTATTTTGCTTTTTAAGAATAAATTTTGGGCTTCTTTGTTCCGCCAAAGGCGGACAAATCATTTTTACCGCCTTTGGCGGTTGGGGGCTTTTTTTCTTTTCTTTTTGCTCTGCTTCGCAGGGCAATTTTTAGGGGCTTTTTTTTCGGACTTTTAGCCCGTTTTATTTTCAGTTTTTAAAGTGTTGTTTTGGGTTTGCCTTTTTTGAATTTAAGGGTCATTTTTTGCTATTTATTACCCTGTTCTTTGGTCTTTTTTTCGGCTGTTCGGCTCTCTACTTTTTAGGTTCTTTTTTGGCTCAAATTTTCTTCTTTTTTGGGGCTTTTTTTGGTTTGGTTTTGGTTGTTTTGTTTCACCCTTAAAACACGCTGTAATTTAGGCGGATAGGGGGTAAAAAGGAAAAAGAGAGAAAAAGAGCGAAACGCCAATAGCCACAAGGGTTTAAGGGTAAAACCCTAATTGTGGAAAACTTTTTTAGATTAAAGGGGCAGGAAAGGGAAAAACGGACAAAAAGGATAAAAAAAGCCCCACAAGTAGTGGCTTTTTTATTTCTTAATCTGTAATAAAGGGGTTTTAAATTTGTCTGTTTCTGATTTACAATCTTGTTTCATAAAAGTTTTTTCAATGCTTCCAACTCCAATATAAATTACAGTCTGGCAATCGTTCTTGGAAAAGTTTATATACTCATTCATACCATACACATTTTCGTTTTTATCTTCAAAAGTTCCTTCTGCTCCAAAATAAAAAACTGGCTCAAGGTCTGCGTGTCCTTGCTTTTCATTTTTCATTTTTCCATTAACCGTTTCAAAGTAGCCGTATTCTAATGTAGAAAGATTTATCCGCTTGACCGTCAAAGTATATTTTATTCCGTTCGCACTTTCTTCATAAGTTATAAGTCTGTCAAGTGGTAAATCGGTAGGGATTAGAATAAAATTATTTCGGTCGTTGTTAATTATTATAGTATCTCCAATTAGAGCAACGGTTTCATAAATACTGTGTTTTGCTTTAAACTCTGCCAAAAAAGTTTCTGAATATTGCTTTTCGTCTTTTATATAAAATTGCGTTGATTGGGATTGCTTTTCTTCTTTATCAACACTAACATTTTCTAATTCAACATTATCCTGTTCTTTGACTTTGGTATTGTCAATTTTATTTCCGCAGGAAATAAAAAGAAGTGTCAATATGATTGCTAAATGTCCCAATTTCAAAACTTAATTATATGTTATTCATCAAAAGTTCCCAAAGGTGGTGCATTATATCCATTCGGTATAACATATTTACTCACTAATGACCGCTTGTATCTTGTAATATTAACCTCCGTTCCATCTCTGACAACAGCACCATTTGCAGGCTGATTTCCTCCTAAAATCCAAACGTATTTATCATCATAACCAACCACCATTGCAACGTGTCCATAACTCATAACTGCGATTGCACCATAAGTTGGATTTGTAAGAACTGTTCCTTCTGCCCAATTATTACTATAAAAAGTGTTTAATCCAGGTGTTTGCCAAGTTTTTGGCTTTTGAGTAACAGATTCCCCTGCTCCCGTTAAACAATCATAAACGAAAACACCACACCAAGGTTCACTATCACTTTTTATTGGCTTTTCAGTTTTATCCGCATAACCAAAATTGGCATTCATATTATCAATCATACCTTGAATTGTAGCATTACCACCTTCTTTTAATCCTATGTGTTCCTTACCTTGTTCAACCCACATAGGGTAATCATAAATGGAAATACTTCCATCTTTACCATAATACTCTGTGTAAAGCCCTGCCGTAGAACCCAGTGAATACGCTCTTTGAAATTCTTCGCCTATATTTGTCCAAGTGCCTTCTAATCCTTTCAAGGAAACTTCATCTCCTTTATTACCTTTGGCTTCGTGCCACTTTTCTTCACCTGCTTCATTTTTAAACCAATCATCTCCATTTGGGTCAACAAACAAAATTGGATTATTTCCTATAATTGCATAAGGACTAATCCAAGCCTTTCTAACAGGGTCTTGATTCCATCTTTGAACAACTCTTGGAGAATACTCCCAAAACTCCGCAGTATAATGATTGCCAACGCCCGAAATCTCATCCACACGCTCCTGATTTTGCCACCCATACCTATACTCGCTCCCCACACTCCAACTCCTACCCACCGTTACCATCCCGAAGGGATCATAATCTTGAGCAACAATTACATCAGGTAAATATTTATCGGAATATACATCTGCAGTAGTTTCAATACCCTTGTGCCTGTCGGTAATAACTGCTAAAACATTTCCTAGATGGTTCACCATTTCATAGCGTTTTTCCCCTAAAGTTCGGGAATATTTATGATCTGTTGGCAAACTTGTACTCATATTTATCAGTTTTTCTCTATATCCTAAACGAGAGGAACCATAAATATGTTGCTGACTCACCGAAATTACATCTGTTGCTCCATCAATTCGGGAATAAGTGGCTATTACGTTTCCTTGAGCATCTCTTACATAATAGGTGTATGTGTCATAAGTTGCACCATATAGTTTTTTCATAATACGATTTCCCATAGCATCATAGGCGAAATCAAGATATGGGCCGCCATTCTTTTTAATAGCCCAGATCTTCCCATATATATTCCAAGTAATATCAAGTTCATCTCCATTATTATAGTCAAATATAAGATTTCCGATTTTATCGTAAATATAATTTCCACTACTTTGGTTATCAATGTCATCTGCATAATTTCCTGATAATGCCGTATTATCACTAACATATTCTAATTGATTTTTGTCACTTACATAATGGTATTCGAATTCATCCATATCATAAGGGCTATCAACATCGCCAGCCCTTTTCATGGTAATGATGTTCCCATTCCCGTCGTAAGTATAAGCAGTGCCCCATTTATCGGTATAAGCCCTTCCTGCCCATGAAAAATAACCTGTTTCGTGCAGATTATCAGCTTCAAAACTAATACTCTGCTGTAACCTATTCAACTGATCATATACATATGCTTTACCCAATACAGTTGCCGCAGTGCCATCAGTTTCTCGTAAAGCCGTTACCATTGATTTTATGTTTCCATTAAACAAGTCTTCGCTGGCGTTATCAAGATAACTACCCGAGTAACTCGGAACGAAAGAGGAAATTCCAGTTTCAATTTGAGTGTAATCGCCATCATAATAGTGAAGTATAAATCCATATGCATCTGCTGCGATGCGTTGATGCCAATTACAGTAGAAAAGCAGTATAAAATACCACGAAAAGATCGTATTATTGATAAATAATAAGTAAATAAAGGATATTTTTTTGAGCGATGAAACGTTGGCGGAATACAACATATGAGAATATAAATTACTATCCGTTCGGGATGGTAATGCCGGGTAGGAATTGGACCGCTGCAAGTGCCGATGGGTATAGGTTTGGGTTTAATGGGAAGGAATCAGATTCTGAAACATATGGTAAAGGAAATGAATATGATTATGGATTTAGAATATATAATCCTCGATTAGGAAAGTTTTTAAGTGTTGATCCATTATCAAGAGGCTATGCAGCATTAACCCCATACCAATTTGCAGGTAATACGCCAATTTGGGCTATTGATATTGATGGACTTGAACCAGGAGTTGTACTTGGATCTACTACCCAAGTTCAAGCAATAAATGACTATAATCAAATTTATAATAATGACCCAGATTCAAAGAATTCAAATTGGAGTGGATTTGAACTTACTACAATTGACCAAGCAATTAATGATATTCAAAATTACAAAGATGCCGGTAACACAATGAAAGCAATTTATTATCAAACACATGGCTCACCTGGAACCTTACCAACTGGTGAAGGTAAAGATGGAGTTTTAAACGTACAGCAACAGGTGGTTAGTGTTGATGATATTAAAACATCTGCATTGGATATTGATAGTTACTTGAAAGATTTGAGTGTAATAAATAGTATTAAAAACGATAAAAAACGAACAGCGGCTTTCAAAGAGAACATTCTAGGAAATCCTGAATATGCTGCAATCTATAAATTTACATTTATGACAGATTTAATAGAAGACGGAGGCACCTTAATTCTTGGAGGATGTCATATTGCAATGGGATCAGAGGGAGAAAATTTATTATTAGCATTAAACACTTTAACGCAAAATAGGATTTCCATAATTGCAAGTCAAGATCTAACAATTGATGTCATTCCTTGTCCACAAGGTGAATCTTCAGAGTTTCTTGATCGCACAAGGACAACAGAAGAATTCTTCAACAATGGATGGTCAATAATAAATGAAACTACCAGGGGAGAGTCACCAATAGTTGAAGATACAGGAAAAGATTTACAGCTTAATTCTCAAGGAGAACTATATGATTTTGTAAAAACGAACGATTAATAATGAAAAATTACATTTGTTATATTTATTTAATTTGCATGATATTAAACAATAAAAACACTTATTCTCAGAATTCTAACTTTGTGAATTATTGGTCAACAATTGATAGCAATTATATATTCAAAGAAATTGATACCTTTAATCTCATAATCGGCGATTCGAAAATCAATAATGAAATACGTAGTAAATTATGGAATTCAAAAATTATTTATCATTGCACGATTAATGACAGTATTTGTATTGGTTACGCACTTGGCTTTTTTAAAAAGGATCCATCTAATGAAGATAAATCGAATTTGTTCCTATTTGTTTTTAATGTTAAAGACACCAGTATCTGCATTTTTGTTAGTCCATTGAATTATAAGTTATTTAATCACAATGACTATTCAGCGAGTGTAACTGAATGTTATTATTTCAATTCTGATAAATTATTAATAAAATCGGCTGTCTTTAGCAATGGGATTAATGAACTGGATTATCTGCTTTTTTATAAATACGATACTGATGCAACTTACAAATCTACGACAAGGGTGGAATTAACCAATGAGCTGAGTTCAATAAATAAATTTTTACTTTTTTATGAAAAAATAAATAAATTGAAATTGAACAATATGGATATTATTGATACGGAATTGCACAAAGTCCAAACCACTTTAGAAAAAATATTAATAGGCAAATTATAAATTTAAGGAATTCACTATTCTGTAAAATAATTAAACTATTTTGATATTGTAATTCGTTAATAATTTGACTATATTAAATTAATTAGCTTTTTGTGATGTGTTTTTAAGAGAGTGTAAATTAAACTGTGTCAAGATTCAAAAAAATTAATGAATTTTGAAAATCAGTTTAAAGATGGAAAAACAG
>ENA-ORBV01011773-ORBV01011773.1-microbial-mat-metagenome-genome-assembly--contig:-NODE-11773-length-13653-cov-24.971199_pt1 | contig 13653 bp, 13 predicted proteins | sample MGYA00237777_ERZ505514 | MGnify/ENA primary metagenome ERZ505514 (study PRJEB26160, sample SAMN06269048) | microbial mat metagenome | isolation source: Oligotrophic lake microbial mat | place...
GCCGCGTTGGTTCTGCGCGATCGCCTGTCCTTCCGTCCAGCTATCCCCGACCTTGAACCAGCAGGGCTTTGGCTCTGGTAGGGGCGTGTAGTCGAGTGGGGAGGCTGTTGGTGCTGGTACTACTGTCTCCGTAGCTTTAGCTTTCTTGGGTAGCAGGGCGATCGCCTCTCTCAATGTCAAAGCCGCAGCGGCTGCGTTTTTCTCGACGTGCTCCCAACCTTCGGCAAGCTGCATGTAGACCTGGCACGATCGCTCTGAGCTGTCGGGACAGTTCGCTTTTAACCACTTACTCCATTGCCCATGCTTGAGTTGCGCTTTGGCTTCCAGCAGGCGATCGCCCTCTTCTTTGCGGAGATGCAGCGCTGCCTTACCAGCGGCGATCGCGGTGGCTTCGGCTTCATCGCCCTGTCTGTGGAGGGTGTTGATTTGGGTGGCGAGGTGGGAGAGGGGATCGGGGGGATGAGGGGTGAGGGATGAGGGATGCCGCCTTGAAGGGGGAGGAGTAGAGGCGATCGCTTGTGCTCCAGGCTCAAAAGCATCACAGCTTTGCGCCTGTGCGGCTGCATCGGGTGATCGATGCACGAGTGTGAGCCTTGACGCTTGATAGGAGTCCTCCCCCAGCCCTCTCGACTCGTACTCGATCAAAATCTTGCCTGGGTTTTGCGGATCGGCTCCCAGCACATAGGCTCGTAAACCCCCAGGAGTTTTGACGCAGGCACCCGGCACCCTTCGTGGATCAGAGCGATCGTCGGTAGCAGGTTCTTTGCCTTCTGTCTTCTGCCTTCTGCCTTCTGCTCTCCGCCTTGTCGCTACAACCATCTCATTCACCTCCTTGTAATTGCTCAATTTTGACCAGGCAAACTTTACAGCGCGAGTGTAAAACGCTGATCATGTGTCGTCGCATTGCCTGTTTCTGTGGGGTGGCAGTACCAGCATCGAGGCGTGACAGTTCCATAAATCGCAGCATGAGCTTGCGGTAGTAGGCGATTTGTCCTTCCTGCCATGCGATTGCGGGTTGATTGATGACTGGCTTTTCGGCTGAAGCGGGTTGAACGGTATGGCGATCGTGTGGAGTAGCGGTATTGCCTACTGCTACCCAGACATATGCGCCGCCATCATCGTGATAGACGCTGCCTGCTTTGCCGTCGGCGATGACGCGCTGCCCTACTCGAAAGGGAGTGGAGGATTGTGATGCCTCCATTAGTTCTGGCGGTGGCTGCCATGAGAGCAGGTCAAGTTGCATGGGGCACCTCCTGTTTGATCGGCAACTGCACACGCGCTGGATCTTTGCCGTGACCCGCTGGCTCTGATGCGGCAAGGTGGAAGACGGTAAGCTGCCCGTCGCGTTCGCGCTTGAGCATGCGCTTGCGGCTCATTTGCCGCAGGTCGTAGCGGCAGTGGCAAGGATTGCACCAGGCGCGGATATCAGCATCTAGGTTTTCGGGGTCGTGATGGGGGTGGGCAGCATCAAGCTCATAGCGCTTGGGGTTTGCATAGCGCTCGATCGCCTCTCCCACCGTCCAGCCCATCCGCAAGACAAAGCCCAGCCAGTCTTCACCCGGCATCAGGCAGGGTTTGCCGCAGGCTTCGCAATGCCAGTGGGCGGCTTGCTTGACGCTGAGGGCGATTTCCTCCCAGTTCGGAGGATAAAGTTCACGGCGCATCGGCATCGGGCACCTCCCCAGAAATCACGACCCCGTTGAAGAAAGTGGCAAGGGAATGAACCGCTTCTAGCGCTTCGTCTCGTTCTGGCACGATTTTGAAGCTCCAGCGCCCACAGGACACTTGCCAACCTTCGTGTAGTCGAATGATTGTGCCAGGAGTGCCATGCCAGACGAAGGGATTGCCACCGGTGCAGTGCTGCGGTCGAGCTGGTTCGCACTCTTCCAGAGGATATTCGTTGCCTGAAGTGCCTTTAGGAGCATCCAGGATGACAACCGTTTGATGCCGTTTGATGCAACGACTCGCGGTAAAGATGGTGCCTGTGACTTTGTGGTGCAACAGTGTGTCTGGTTTTAACCAGTCGGGCAGGGCTACGGTTGCCATAGATCCTCCAGGTCATCGGTTGAACTCGACCCCCCTTGAGAAGGTGTGACAGTTGGCGGTGGATGTGTGCCACTTGAGGGCGATCGAGGCTCTGAATTTTCGCGATCAACCAGATCAACCAGATCAACAGGGGCTTTAAAATCGCCTGAAACCCCGATGAAATCAGGATCGGTTCTGTTGATCTTTTGGGTAGGGGTTTGATCAACAGGGGGTGGATGAGCGGTAAAAAGATCAACAGACATTTGTAAGGCTGTGTTGATCGAATTTACGTCCTGTTGATCGCGGTTGATCGGAGAGATCAACAGGACATCTTCAGTATTAATGGGGCTTTCAGGCTCGTTTTCTGTCTCTGTTGATCCGGTTGATCTGGTTGATCCATTACTTTTTTCTGAGTACGAGCGAAGCGCTGACTCAGAAATTTCATAACACCAGCGCTCGGTTGTCTCTGGTTGGTTGGGCGGAAAATGCTCGGAGGCTGTTAACTTGGCCCGCTGATAGGCGCGGCTCTCATCTTCGTTTTTGTGAAACTTCTGGCGACTTTTTTTGGTGCTCTGTTCAAGTAAAAGGTTCTCAATGATTTTGCGGTTGTAGGTCAGTTTGAAGTTGCTGTCCATCGCTGCCCAGACTCCAGGCAGGAACAGCGCCAGCACTTTCTCACCGTCTTTCTTCTCGATCGGGCGACAATTCCACTCCCCGATCTTTGTTTCTGATTGGAGAATAAATAACTTTTCCAGGAAATCCCGCAGACTGTCTCCTGACTCTTCAGGATCATTCACTTGGCTGCACAACGTATTGAAGACATACTCCTTCAGCGGTGCGGTCGGTATCCCTGCCATCTCCGCTACTTTGAGGGCATAGCACAACAGCAGAGCGATGCTTTTGGCAATGCGGATATGGGCGTTGGGGAGGTGCTCTGCCAGCTCTTGCTCCAGGGCATAGACCGCTTCGGTGGGGTAGCCCAGTTGGAGCAACTGAGAGAAACAGCCCGATGCCAGATTTTGGGCGTTAGGCAGTTCTCGAAACGCCGCTCGATCGCCATCGGCAGCCTTAGCAAAGAACAACCGCACCAGACGAGACTGCGTAGCGGCTGAGTTCTCTCCGCAGGCGTGGTTGGACGTGACCATCAGAGGGCTATGAGGCTTCTGCGTGTTGAACCCATTGTTGTCTTTGCCCCTGACGACGCGCGCCTTGGCGTTGTAGAAGCCTTTGAGAAACTCGTCCAGGCTTTGATCGCGCTTGGGGTCGTCCAGGCAGTGCAGCAACCCACCTGCCAGCTTCAGCCGTTCGTAGGCAGCAGACACCGAGATCTCGACCATCATGCCTTCTTTGTGTTGGCTCACCAGAGACAGAGAGCATTCCGCTGCTGTCGTCTTGCCAGAACCCGGATCGCCATAGAGATTGAGGATGGGGAATGCCCCTTCTTTCTCCTGGATCTCCTGGTAGTGCACACCAGCCGCCGCATAACCCAACGTCAACAGCGCTGGATAAAAGTTGGAGCCAAAGGCGCGTTGCATCGTCTCCACGAGCTGCTTGAGCGCGTCGGGTGTTTGGGGGGCGATTTCGGGCGATTTGAAGCTCATATCGTCACCCGTGACTTCGGGGTTCCAGACCCAGAGCGATCGCTCTTCGGTGGTGGGGTTGCCGTCGCGGTCAAACTGGCTGTGCTTGAAGACCCAGGTGCCGTCGCTCTGTTGCCCCACTCGATCTGCCAGCCGGAACGCTTTGCCCTTGCGGGTGATCCGGTATTCATGCAGCCGGACTCTAATCAGGGATTCGATCGCGGCTGGTGAGAGATTACAGATGACGCTACGACCGAGCGATTTCTTGAGCGCGTCTTTAAACCGCTGAGGAGCGGAATAGTCACACGACTTGAGAAACACGCGGTGCTGACGGTGCTCGTCTGCCAGCTTGAGCTGCAAGACAATGCCGCCGCCATCCTCGGATATCAGCTCACGCTCGATTTGAAAGTCAAAGTCGGTTTTGGGGCTGAAAAAGCGGATGGTCTCACCCGTTTTGGTATCGTCTGACTCGTTCCAGTAGCCCAACTCGCCCTTGACGGCTTCCGGTGCCTTCCAGCGCGATCGCTGCTGCTGGGCTTTGACTTCTTCTTCCTGACGGTCGATCGCCTGGTCAATCTCGGTTTCGAGCGCAGCCAGAATGGTTTCGGTTGTCCAGCCCGATTTGTGTACCAGATCCCAGATGTCGCCGCGGTCGGGCATGTCTTGCCAGAGCGCCAGCGGGTTGATCGCCACGGCTGGCAGTTTGGCAAAGCCGCACTCTTTCAAAAACTGCTCGCCAAACTTACGCTCACCGGTTGTGTCGTTGTCGGGATGGATGACCAGCACTGGCTGTAAGCCATCACGCTTGGCGTGGTCAAAGGCATCGCTCAACCGCTTCACGATGTGCCTGTAGTTCGCTTCGCCGCCCTGACAGGTGACAGCCGTTAAACCGAGTTCGCGATAGGCTTCAACCGCTTGCTCGCCCGCCACCGCAAAGACAATGCCGCTGCGCTGGATGGCTTCAATGGCTTCGGCTTCGCGATAGAGCGCCCACGGTTTTTCGCCCTTGCTGCGATCAGTCCAAAAGCCGCTGGTGGGTGCGTCCACCCAATGCCACGGGCGCACCTGCTTAGTCTTGCGGTTGTTTTCGTAGGCGCGTCGGCGATCGCACCACTGGCGGCGCACCACCTTGCCATGCGGGTTGCCGTTTTCGTCGGGGTAGAAGTATTCAATGGCAAGCTCTTGAGCCGTCCCTGCCCGCCGGAGTGGTTCTGGATCGCCCGATAGATTGAGTAGATAGTCTTGCCACTGCGGGATAGCGGCTTTCGGCTGTGTCACCAGCTCCACATAGTCGGGGTAGTGTCGCCGCTTGCGCCGACAGCCATCCATGGCAAAAACACCGCGCCCATCTTTGGCGGTGCTGACGCGACTCCAGCCCGCGGGCGCTTCCTCTGTCCATTGGCAAATGGCTTTGACGATATCACCGCGATCGTCGGCTACCAGGTAGCAATAATGGTCGCGATCGCACATGGGGCAGCGGTTGACTCTGGATGCTTCTAGTCCGGTTCCTGTCTTTAGCACGGTCATGCGTCAATCCTCGTCACCAATACGATCGCGTCTTGTAAAAACCGAGGGGGCACTGTGCCGCCCCATGCGAGGCACACATACAAACGCCACGTCGTCGGGCGAGTGAGATCAGGTAGGGTTTGAGTCATCAGGCACCTTGTTTGGGGAAAAATCCATTAGCCGCACGGCTTCGTTGGGATGGGCATGTTTGACGATTTGAGCCAGCGCGATCGCCGCTTCGTGCTGGGTGAAGCGATGCGCCTGAGCGGGGTCGATCGTCCAGTAGAGGAGCGGCTTGCCGCGATCGTTGCCGTAGTCTTTGAGCAACCAGTGAGCGTTGTTGCGGATGCAAACGCAGAATTCAGGGTGCATGGGTACCTCCTGGCGCGATCGCCTGAGTTTTGTGGTCAGTCGCCGCGTCCGGCTGAATACTTGCAGGCAACTTCGGCTGACATTGGGCGCAGAAAGACTGTGTGATGAGCTTGCCGTAGCGCCTTACCTGCCTGGAGCCAACGGCAAAGCGAATCTCGCCACAACCACAGCAGCGCTGGAGAAAGCCGTAGGTCATGGTGTCACCTCCACCCAGTCGATCGGCAGCGCAACAATGCCCCACTCCAGCCAGACCCGGCAGAGTGCTTCGGGGGTGTGGGGCTGAAACAATAAGAGAGCGGCTGTATCTAAAGGGCGGGGAAGGACGGCTTCGTAGCACTCCCAGTCGCCGATGCTGAGACTGGGTTCGGCATCGGCGACGGGTATCCCTGCGGGGAAAAGTTGGTTGAAACCTGCCAGCGGACAGTGCGCTTTTAGTCGCACTTTGTGCGGAACCGCACTGGCAACAGGTGTACTACCTGTCAGGCTGATGTTACAATTGTGAGGCATTTGTTGCTCCGTAGTGAGCACCAAAGCCGCCTCTAAGTCCTGCCACAGACCAAGAAGAGGGCGGCTTTGGTGTTTTAAATGGGTTTTAAGAGATAGACGGGAAATCCCCTTCTTCAACGAAGCAAGTCGGAGTAGTTCATGAGACGAGTACTGGGGCGGCGGGGAGTTCAGGGATTTCACACCCTTGTCGCTCCAAATATTCGCGGAGAGCGACTTCAACTAAGGCTTGAACGTTTGAATCTTGCTCAACCGCCAAGAATCGCAGCGCTTTGTGCAGATTCGGGGCGATCCAGGTTGATTTCAAGGTTGCTTGCTTTGCGCTCATGGATAAAAGCGTAGAGGAATAGAAGATTGGAGTGCTTCGTAATTATTAGATCGCCGATCGCAGAAAGTCAAGCGATCGGCGATCGGCGATCTAATATTGATAAGGAGCGACAGGCTAGGAATGGGGCGAAACGATGGAACTGGGCAACTTTACAAAACGGGGTTTGGTGGCACTCGGCGAAGTGGTGGAGGCAGCGCTGGAGGCGCAGGGCTGGGATCAAAAGACGTTGGTCGATCAGCTTGCCGCCAGAGGGCACTTAACCAATAAAGACAAGGTGAGCCGCCTGGTGACAGCGGCTGGACTCTCTGTGGATGCGGCGCTGGTCATTGGTGTGGCGCGACTGCGGATCTGCCTCAACCCGACCACAAAAGAGCCTTACAGCAGTGAAGATCTGTTTGATCTTGCCTGCGAGTTGATCGATCCGCAGACGGGGCTGCGCAAAAGCAGCCTCAACGGCGCAACCAGGCACTAACCTCCTTGACCAGGATGAGCACCTCGCCGTCAGATCCGCCATACCCTTTGAAAATGGCGCGATAACGGCGTGGCAGTCCTTTGATGGGCAATGTGTACAGCAGGGTGAAGCGGTGCCCCTGGTGTTGCAGTGCCATCTTTAAGCGATACCGCCAGCGACCGCACAAGGCAGCGGGCAAAACGGCTTCGAGGAACTGTCCCTGGATGGCGGCTCGCTCTTCAACCAGGTGCGCTGCTTTGCCGTCGATCGCCAGATAGCGACCCTCTCCGTCCATGATGATCGCCACATCGGGAATTAGCTTGAGGGCAAGCAAACACCGACAATACAGGCGATCGCGCAGAGCGTGTTGTGCCCGAACGTCGTTGGAAGCGGCTGCGTCGATCGCCGTTTGTGCCTGCCAGTAGTGAGCTAGTCGCGCCGTCGGCACGCAAACAGCCACATCAAGTGGTGGTTGCAGCACAATCGCCAGGACGGGCGCAACCACCATCGCCGCGCCTACCATCGTGATCAGGCTGTCATGCTCAAAGAGCCGCACAAAACCCGTCTGTGTCACGGTGATTTGCCATTGCAGCCCTTCGGTCGTGTGCAGCAGCGCCGAGCGGCACTCCCGACTCAGGAGTAATGCCCGCACGGAGGGATGGCACAAGGCAATGATGCGATCGAGGGCTTCCTGTTGGACGTTCACCGGGGCACGATGTAGGCTTCCGGGACGCGGCTGATCACGACATCACAAACCGTCATCAGCACTTCTTCAAAATCCGGCAACGGCGTGATCTCGACTTCAAAGTGTTTGGCGCGTTCGTACCGGGGATAGGCGTAGATCTGCGGCTTGCCCGTGCTCACGGCTTTATCAAAGTAGTAGCGTCGATCGACTACCAGATCGGGCGGCAGAACTTCCTCGATCGTCTTGCCAATATGCGCCTCCTCTGGGAGCCAGAGCCGCTTGACATCGGGCACCTGAAGCGCTTGATAGCAACCTTCGCGGCTCAAAATAAATTTGAAGTGGCCTGCCGGAATCGCCTCAAACAAGTGTTGCCAGCGTTCTTGTAATAGTGCAGTTGATTCTGTTGTGAGCATAAAAACAGTAGTTGGTAGACGCATCTTTTGCTTAGGTAAGTATTTTAGAGCAGATGAAGATCGGGTTGAGGCAAAAGCAAAACTGCGATCGATAACTGATGTGGCTGGAAAGCTAGAGTTTTTCTTCCAAGGTCAGCCATTACCGATGGCAGAGGATATCCTGAACAGGTACTATGCCGCGAGGTAAGCTGACGTGACCGCTCTTTCCCATTACTTCAGCCTGCATCGTCGCTATCATCGCTCTGTCAATCTGGAGCGCGATTTTGACAATCCTGAAGCCGTAGAAGGCTATGTGCTGACAGAGCGATCGCTGGAAGCGTTGCAGCGTATGCTAGCGGCGTTTGACAACCCCAAGGCACAGCGGGCTTGGACACTGATTGGCGTGTATGGCACCGGGAAATCAGCCTTTGCGCACTATCTCACAGCGCTCTGTGCCCCCGAAAAAAGCAAAGCGGCTGAGCAGGCATGGCACGTTACCGAACAGGCACTGCCCAAAGATAGTCCTCTGCTGGAGCAAATTCTTGCTACGCTGCCGCCCCAAGGCTTACTACGCTGCGTGGTGGTTGGGCAGCGAGAGCCACTCAGTTGGACGGTCATGCGGGCATTAGCAAACGGTTGCCAGGAGTTTTGGTCGCGCAAGCAGAAACCTGATTGGTTCGAGACGCTGACGGATTGGGGCGCTGAAGTCGCTGTAGGGCGTTGCCAGATCACCAATCAACAAGTGTTGACCCTCTTAGAACAGGTGACTCAAGCTGCCAAAACCCAGGTGCTGTTAGTCCTCGATGAGTTGGGCAAAAACCTGGAATATGCCGTGCATCATGGTGGCACTGACGATCTTTACCTGCTACAACAGATTGCAGAGTTACGCTACAAAGGCAAGTATCAGGTGCATTTCGTGGGGCTGCTGCATCAATCGTTTGCCGGGTACAGCGAACGACTCAGCGCGATCGAGCAAAACGAGTGGACAAAAATCCAGGGTCGCTTTGAAACGATGCAGTTCACCGAGTCTGCCAGCCAAATGACCCGGTTGATTGGGCAAGCGATCGAGCGTCCCGAAGGCGAAGCCTCAGACCGCGTAGCATCGGTCTGTAATCAAACAGCAAAAGCCTGGTTCAAGGCACTGAAGCCTGTTTTGGTCAATCAAGGTATTGCCGAAAAGGATATCAGCGCCGCCTATCCCTTGCATCCCGTGACGGCGTTAGTACTGCCGCTGCTCTGTACGCGCTACGCCCAGAACGATCGCTCCCTGTTCACGTTCTTGACGAGCCATGAACCCCACGGGCTGACCGAATTTCTCGCGGCTAGAGCGTTTGATGGTGAGCTAGTGCCAACACTGCAACTGCACCAGCTTTATGACTATTTTGTGGAAGCAGCCACTGGTCTGGCATCTCGTATCAATCTGCAACGCTGGGTCGAGATTCAAGGCTTAATCCAGGAGGCTCAGACGCAGAATGAATCGGTCTTGAACGTCCTTAAAACCATTGGCATCTTGAATCTCATTACAGCAACAGGGGCACTGAAAGCCGCTCCTGCGCTAGTGGCATTCGCCTTGTGTGACCATCCAGACGACAGAGCAGCTTTAGAAAGTTGGCAGACCGTGATTCAAGACCTGACCCAGAAAGGCATCATCACCTACCGCAACCAGACCGATGACCTCAAGCTTTGGGAAGGCTCGGACTTTAATGTGGAAGCGGCAATCTATCAGCTGATCGAAAAAGAACGCTTGCCCCTTGCCGAACTGCTTACTCGCGCCCGTCCCCTACAACCTATCGTTGCTCAACGGCATTACACCACCACAGGAAATCTCCGCTATTTCGAGCAGCAGTATGCCGATAGCCTCACACTGCTGGCGGCGCTACGCTGCCATGCTCCTAGCACGGATGGTTTGATCGTCTACTGGCTCGATCGCCAGCTTCCAGAGGAACCTCCAGCGCAGACAGTGGATGGCAAACCTTTAGTCGTCATCACCACGACCCAACTTGACCTGCTCCGAACCCGTGCCCAGCAGTTGCAAGCACTCAAAACCATCCACAAAGAAGCAACAGCACTGCAAACAGATGGTGTGGCACGACGCGAAGTGAAACATCGCCTGGTTGATGCCGAACGGTTGCTCGATGATACGCTCCAGCAGGCGTTCAATTGGTCAGCAGGTCAGAACCAATGCTGGATCGCCGGAGAAGCAACCACTGTTCTGAAAACCCGTGCCTTTCAAGCCTTGCTGTCGGAGCTTTGCGATCGCACCTATCACTTAGGACTCCGGCTTGACAATGAATTCATTAATCGCCGTAAACTCACCTCTCAAGGCGCAACAGCCCGACGCGAGTTAATTGAAGCCATGCTTGAGCACAACCGTCAGCAAAGGCTAGGTTTAGACGGTTATGGTCCTGAAGTCGCCATGTACTACTCGGTGTTAGCGGCAACGGGAATCCATCGCCAGGACGAAGAAGAGTGGGATTTTCAGCCGCCGCATTCAGAGTCAGGGGTTGCAACGATTTGGCAGGCGATCGAACAATTCTGCCAAGCAGCGACGAAAGAGCAACGATCGCTGAACCTCCTGTATGAACAGCTAGAGCAGCCTCCCTATGGTGTCAAGCCTGGGGCTATTCCCCTTTTGCTGGCGGCGTTCTTGCTCTATCACGTTGACGATGTTGGTATTTATAAGGATGGAACCTTTATTCCGATCCTGGGACCAGAGCATTTTGAACTGCTGGTGAAAGCCCCATCGCGGTTTTCGGTGAAGTATTTTGAGATGGTTGGACTGCGATCTCAGGTCTTTAGAGAACTCGAAACTATTTTGAAGTCACCTAACGCCAAGGCACCCCCAGGGTTGCGTAATGCCTCGTTGTTGGCGATCGCCAAGCCGTTGTTTGGGTTTGTCCGTCAACTACCAGAATTTACGCGATCGACGAAACGGCTGAATACATCAACGCTGAAGGTTTTACAGGCACTACAAACGGCGCAGGAGCCAGACGAATTGCTGTTTGTTTCGCTACCCGAAGCCTGCGGCTTTAATCCGATGACCGCTGGGGAAGAAGAAAACGAGCAAGCAGCAAAAGCGTTTCGGAAGCAATTAGTGCAGTGCCTTCATGAAATTCAGACTGCTTATGACAATTTGTTGAGCGATTGCCAAAAGCATTTATATGAGGCATTTGGGGTTCACAGCAAGGAAGCCAACTTAAGAGAGGATTTGCGGGTTCGTGCCAGTTACCTGGTGGGACAGTGCATTGATCCAATCCTGAAGCATTTTGTTGCTAAGGCTGTGGAGGAAGATTCATCAGACAAAGACTGGTTAGAGGCGCTAGTTAGGATTGTGGCAGATAAGCATCCCAAGGGCTGGGTCGATGAAGATTTCAGTCGGTTTGAAATTGCGTTGAGCGATCTGGTGCGTCGGTTCCAAAACCTGGAAGCGCTGCGGAGCGAAATTAGACGGCAAGGTAAAGGCTTTGATGCTCTGCGAATTACGGTCACTGAACCGAACGGTCAGGAAGTTCATGAAGTCGTATGGATTGATGAAGAACACGAGGAGTTGTTTGATCGCTTAATCGAGGAGGCGTTGAGTGCGCCAGCATTAAAAGACAACCCTCGGCTTCAGAAGGGTTTTCTAGCGAAACTCAACGCAAAGCTCCTCAGCGGAAAGCACGATGATTCTCTCAGTGAATTGGGGCAGTCTAAGCGGAAACGGGGGCAGTTGGCATGAGTGAGAAGAAGGTCAGACATATACTCGGTCTCTCCGGTGGCAAGGACAGTACAGCCCTTGCTATCCTCATGCGCCAAAAGTACCCTGATCTAGAAATTGAGTACTTTTTCTGCGATACCCATAAGGAACTGACAGAGACATACGACTATCTGAGGCGAATTGAAGACTGGCTTCAGATCAAGATTCATTACCTAGAAGCAGACCGGGGGTTTGACCACTGGCTGGATGTTTATGGTGGAGTACTCCCATCGCCAAAAATGCGGTGGTGTACTAAGCAGATGAAGATTATCCCCTTGGAGAAGTGGGTTGGTGATGACGAGGTGATTACTTACGTTGGCATTCGCGCTGACGAGAACCGCGACGGTTATATCTCGACTAAACCGACTATCACAGCTAAATTTCCTTTCAAGGAACACGGACTCGTCAAAGCTGACATTCTTCGCTTACTTGAGGAAAGCGGTATCGGAATGCCTGATTATTACCGTTGGCGATCGCGCTCTGGCTGCTATTTCTGCTTCTTTCAACGCAAGTATGAATGGGTCATGTTGGCGCACGAGCATCCTGACCTGTTTCAGAAAGCAATCGACTACGAGCAGAATCACCGGGATGGCAGAACCTACACCTGGACTCAGGGTGAAACGTTGTTAGAGCTGCTAGAACGCAAAGATCAAGTCGTTGCCGACCATGAAAAGGCTATGACAAAGCAAGCAAAGGAAAAGCCCAATCAATCTCTCTCAGACGTACTAGCAACAGTGTTAGACGATGAGGACAATGGATTGCCTTGTTTAGCTTGTCATCTTTAAGGGAATACTGAGGCTGGTTGTTCAGGCACTTACTCGAAAATTTAGTACCTCTCAAGTTCAGCCAATGATGTAATGCTATGCCTCCTCAACTTTCTCCTTGCCCTACGTCTGATTGGATCAGTTTTCTGCGCCAGTATGGACCGATTCCTCGAAACGACAATATGTATGATGAGGTAATCCAGCGGACACTGCGGCGAAAGAAGCTTCAACCGATCGTCTTTGAAACTGAGTATCTGAGCGAATTGCTAGATAACTTTCGGTCAGCTTTACCCAAATCGGTCATTTTAACTGGGACGGCAGGTGATGGTAAAACCTATTACTGTCGGCAAATTTGGGAGGAGTTTGGCGGTTCTATCGAGGATTGGCAACAGGATAATAAGATTCATCAGTTGACCTTGGGCGAGAGACAACTGGTTGTCGTCAAGGATTTGAGCGAATTAACCTCAGAAGAGAAGCGATCACTCCTACCTCAGATTGCTTCTGCGATCATGGGAGAGGATACTACTAAGGTTTACTTAATTGCTGCCAACGATGGTCAACTGATTGAAGCATGGGCAGAGGCAGCCCAAACTGCTAGCACTGAAGCAGTGCGAAAGGCTATTGAAGATCTCTTAGTTAGCGATTTGCGCGAACTAGAGGGTTTCCAAGTGAAGCTGTACAATCTCAGTCGTCAGAGTGCAGCGGCTCTCTTTCCACGCATTTTGGATGCAGTACTGAATCATCCGGGTTGGGGAACCTGTGATCAGTGCGCTTATCAAAATCAAGGATGTCCCATTTGGGAAAATAAACAGCGTTTACAGGGGAAAGAAGCCGACCGAACCACACGAGAGCGACTGACAGACCTTCTAGCTCTCTGTGAATTAAACCAAATGCATCTTCCGGTTCGCCAACTGCTTTTACTCCTGACTAATACCCTATTGGGTCATCCAGGGGCGAAGGATCGGCTATTAAACTGTCGGCAAGTACCTGGTATTATTGCTTCCGAAACCACAGCACTTGCTAGCCTGTACCGTAACATCTTTGGTGAAAACCTGCCTGAGCGCCGGCGTGAATCAACTGAGGTTTTCAAAGTATTGCGTGGCTTTGGCATTGGTGCCGAGCGCGCGGCCGGCAAGCTTGAACTGATCGAACAGCTTGGGGAGTTGCTCGCGCACCGGGGAGGCCGTTTGCTTGCGTTCGTGAATATTCTGCTCCGATTGGATGCAGAAACGGACCGACTGGCGGAGCATGGCCGCGGCGTGCTCCTTGCCGACGAGGTCGAGAATGGCCCAGGCTCGCCAGGCCAGGAC
>ENA-ORBV01011774-ORBV01011774.1-microbial-mat-metagenome-genome-assembly--contig:-NODE-11774-length-13653-cov-6.104302_pt1 | contig 13653 bp, 12 predicted proteins | sample MGYA00237777_ERZ505514 | MGnify/ENA primary metagenome ERZ505514 (study PRJEB26160, sample SAMN06269048) | microbial mat metagenome | isolation source: Oligotrophic lake microbial mat | place...
GTAGTACGGTAGCACCATGTTGTGACTATCTATGTAAAACTAGTAGTATCGTCAACCCATTCTCTTGGCTTCCGCCAAATATCCTTCTCGTGTGGTGAGAGAAGTGTCCTCCATCGTGATCGATTACGGTGCCAGGCACCAACCAAATTCAGTATCATCGGCCACTTTATTTTCATCATCCTACTAGTAAATTTTTTTGCGACGACATTGAAAGTTTAATTTTAGTTCTTGTGATAGACAAACGGGACAACGGTATGATAATCCAACAACAACAACCAATCCCCTTAATAGACAGTCATTTCTTTGTAGGGAAGGAGGACGATATTCCTTCCTTGGAAGTCGACGTTCCCTCATTGGAAGGCGATGTTCCTTTGTTAGCCTCAGAAACGCCACTGTCGTTGCCGCGTTCGTCATTGCTACTCGCGTCGTCGATTGGGAGTTATCAATACTCGGAACCTGATCCCGATGACCCATTTGCTGAACCAACCGATGGTGGGGACATTGTGTCTTGCGACGTGAACCTGGACGGCCAACTCAGTTCATGGCAAGACACATTTCGCGACAAGTTGCAACGATTTCGCTTCCAGGACTTTGATGGCGGTTTGACCGAATTTATGAAGGCGAGACGGCCAGGAATCGAAGCCAATGACCCCAAGGTACTCGCACAAGTTCATGAACGATTTCGACACGTGGTACAAACCATTATCGTGGATCACAAACTGTATGCTTCCGTCTTGGGAAAGCAAGGCGATTTTCCGCAAGTAGTAGCACCCTTTGCGACACCCAATGTTCGGTTAGGCCGAGGACGATATACAGGATTTCTGCACAGTGATGCCACCTTTGCTGCTCCCCGCAACTTTGCCGCGAATAGTACCTCGCCTCGTGCCATGATGAACATTTGGATGTGTCTCAATGATACGCCCCCCAACAATCAACTGGCTTTTTATCATTGTCCCAAACACTATACAAGCTTGTACTATGGCAAACTCGTAGGGCAACGCGACCACATTGAGGGTCAAACTCTAGTCTATGACTACAACATGAGTTGGGGGTCCTTTTATTGTTTTGTGGCAGGAGAATCCAATGACGCCTCCAGTGTCTTGCTGCATGGAGCCGTCGATATTCCATCGTCAGGAAAGCAACAACGACTACCTCAACGCAAGTCGGTAGAATTGCGATATGTTGTCTAACAAGTCTGGGCAGTTGTGTAACGCAAAGCATCTTATCAAGTGATGAGAATTGGAAGTGTCTCGATCTAAGCTCACTTTTGCAGCCAGTTTGGCGGGACACGACTCTCTCGCCTGCCTTTCACTGGGGCATATCCGATTTTACTCTCAGGCGGCTGATATCTTATGATTTTCTCTCTCCTGCTCCCTAACATTCCTATGAATTATCATAGATGAACTATAAAAACGAATCCATTGTCTTCTGGAGTTATATAAATAATTTAGTAACTTTTGAAGGATCTAGGAGTTAGATCGGATCGTGGGTTTAGCTAGCGAGACGATGGGGAATCGGTTGATAAGCAGCAAACTTCTGGCTGAGTAGAGTAATCGAGCGCGCAATTTAAACACAATATGGTTCCTCATGGTCCTTTCGAAGCATGCTGTCAAACGGTGAATAGGGGGGCTGAGATGACTGCAGCGGACATGACTGTGAGGCGAGACCTTCGTCTGGTTTCGATTTTGAGACTACATAGGGTCTTGTTGTAATCAGCTTGTGCAGCAATGGCTTGAGTGAATCAGCTTTACAGGGCAGTGGTTTCAAATTGAAATCATCCGCTCCTGCATTCAGGAAATCACGTCGTAGGTTGTTGGCCGAAAGAGCGCAAATGATGGATCCGACTCCATTCGATCTTAGTCTTTCAATGGTTTCGGTTCCCAATAGTTGTTTGTTGATGCTTGCCATGCATTGGTCCATAAAGATCAAATCAAAGCCTTCCAACTCACAAATCTCAAGGGCGATCTCTCCACAGGCAGCTTCCTTGATCTTAAGCCCTAACAAAGAGTTTACGAAGGACTGCATCGTCATCTACAAACAAAACCGAGAGCTCTTTGGGGAGTTTTGGCACATTAGTAGGATCTGATGGCTGTTGTTGTGGTGGTGGTAAACCAGTGTCGGGTGGGGCAGAGAGATTCCTTGGTGGCAAACCAGGGCATGTCCCAGTTGGTGACAGACCCTGTTCCACGTCGGTTATGATTGCTTGTGGCGTTTCAATTTGAGTGTTTCCATCGGTTATGGTTAATCGAGTGGGAACAACACCCACACCACGAGGAGAATCCACAATGGAATCCGAAGTGTCGAAATCCATTTTTTGGTTGAGAAACATGGAAAGCTTCTCCATAGACATGGGGCTGGCATTCAGCTCCACAACAAATCGGACACCCGGACATCCTTCCTCGCTATGCTGTGGTGCGACTCGTCCAACCAGACATCCCCATTCACAATGTTGATGAGCTTTTTTGACAAATTGAGTCCAATCCCAGCACCTTGATTGAGCAAGTCCAGACTTTCCTGACACTTTCCAAAGATTTGATTTCGCTTCTCTGGGGGCACACCAGGACCCGAATCTTCGACAAAGAGTCTGCATCGATTCGATGCGGGGATCACTTTGGCCCGGAAGCGAATGCACCCGCGTTTGACAAACTTGGTGGCATTTCGGGCGAGATTGAGAATGACTTGCTTGAGACGGACACAATCGGACATGATGATCAAATCTTGGGGACATTCGACAATGACTTGAAAGGCCGCACCACGAACATTGATTGAATTCGAGACGGGTTGAAAGACATGCCGAAGTGTGTCCGTGGGAGCCAGGGTTGCCTTGAGTTTGTGCACGGATGCACGATGGGTGTCCAACATGCTTCGTAAAAAGTCATTGACAAAGGTCAGACTCGAATTGACCACTTCGAGATCTTCACAAACATCTCTTCGCACAGTGGCATCTTCCAAGTTGTGCTGGGGGTTCATGAGTGCCGATGCAGCAAAGGAACACTCCGCAATGGCCACGGACAGTGGATTCCGAACTTCATGCGACAAGAATTCATTCAATTTTCGCTCCACAGAAGCGGCTTGTCGGGCATTGGAAACGACCTTTTCCCTCATGGCCGATTGCCGTCGTTCCACCACGCAGGTGAACACGACAAACAAAATGGCCGCAAAGACAAAGGCCGCTGCAAAGCCAATCATGTGATCAAAGGGGGCACTGGTGATGAATTGGTCTTAGGTGTCCGCGGATGGACAGGCTCGCAGCCTGTGCTTGAACGAGTCACTAAATTGGACCGATGTGTGGGGTTGATTCTGGGGTCCTGCTCTGGCCTTTGGACAGGAATTTGTGTCGGCACTGTGTTCGCAGGGATCGACTTTGGGATCGTGGGCATCCCCAAATCCAATCCAAGTGGCTTGGGGTCCATCGACGCGAAAGGAAAAGAATTGATTGAATGAGTTCTCCACCACACAAATGATGCCCTTGGGTGCTTCAGCCGGCAAGAGATTGGAAAACAAGACTTTCCAACAAATGCTGATCGCCAGAACTCCCTTGACATCTCGTGTTTCTTGATCCAACGAATCAAAGACAGGATGGGTCAGAAAGGTGATGGGCCCATCAATCAGTTCTTGCATGTTCTCTCCACATTGGGACAATTTCAGATCATTTCCCTGTCCGGTCTTGAAATGCTCATTCGGGGGACAGAAGCTGCATTGATGACGGCTTTTCGTTCTCAAATCATGGCATCCATGATGTCCGGAGCAAGGATGGGAAGCCTGGCCCAATTGGTGTTGAGTGTGCTTTGTTTGGCCGGGTCAATGGGGCTGTGCAAACAAGAAAGAAGTGGCAAAAGTTCAAGTCAGTTCAATTGTGCCCTTGTGGGTCACTTGCAGATCCAAAACTGCACACTGGACACAGACGCGCCTTCTCTGCCACAAGATCACAAAGGGTCCTGCCCCTTCTGCTTCATCTCGTGGAACATGGCCCTGCATGCTGAATGTTTTGGGATGATGTCCCGTTCCATCCTGCAGAGTGGTGACCTCCGCATTGTTGGGTGCTGGTGCCGGTTGTGGCTTGGGACCCTTGCCAGTCTCATTGGAAGTGATTTCAAATTGTTCATCTTGCAAGACACAACAATGTGCATCCCGTTGATGCGACTCATCAATCTGAAAGCGTTGCTCCATGGCATGGTCTTCCCATTGGGCACGTTCTTGATCCTGGACAAAGGGCATCCAATGGACAATGTGCGATCCTGAACTCGTTCGCAAATGAGACGCCAAGAGTTCAAAATCGGGCATGGTCACGTGAGGAAAGGTGTGATTGTTGCGTTGGGCATGCGAGGTCATGGTGGCGGACAGCAAGGAAGCCCTGGCCAAACTTTGCTCAATGGACACGTGAAATTTGTCCACCACTTGAACGGCGGCATCTTGTGCTTTCGTCCCAAATTGTTGGTGTTCCGTCATCATGGTGAGCATGCAAATGGACACAGGTCGACACCACGGCGCCCGTGGACAACAAGATGGCCAGAAACAACCATCGAAGACACTGCACAGCGCGCGTCTTGCATTGCGCCAGAGCACGAGCATTCTCATTCAAGGTCAAACTCATGCTGCAATCTTCATCTTCATCCTCCATCAGCGACAGATTGAGATCCATGTTGTTGTTGGGATCCATGCTGGCACCACCCTTTGTGGTGCTAGCAGTGGCAATGGCAGATGGCGGCGACATTTGATTCTGTTTGTCAATCTTTGTGATCACTTGTTGTGCTGCAACATGTGACAAGGAGGCAGCTTCTTCTCTTAGTGACTGCAAGCATTTGGTTCCTTTTCGTGATTGGCAGTGAGTTTTCAGTCGCTGAGCGGGACAACGATGCTTCTGCGGTCTGCACAGCTGTTTTTTTGTAGCTGCTCGAGCAGAGACAATTGTTAACGACCAGTTTGAGCAGCACATGTGCTGCATGCATGCTGGAGCACCTGGTGTGCATCAGCACCACAGCGCTCGTTGCACATGCAACAGGTGCGGTGAGTCCTTCTGATCGACAGATTCAGTCATTCAATTGTCTGTTGCCTTGCCGCTCAACGGCACAGTGCCACGTTTGCTTTGGCATCAGCGCGGTGCGAACCGGCGTTTGCAACTTCAACTGACCCCACCTTTGAGAAAGTTTGAGTTCGCTTTTTGCAATGGCGACGCATTCCTTATCCCAAGCTCAGAAACAGAGCAATTGTGGGCATGTTTCCTCACTCAAATGACGCACGGATGAAGAACTGTCGGTCCTGCATGGGTTATGAGCTCCATTTGAAGAGATGCACATTGGAACGAAGTTGAAGAAACAGCGCTAAAGAGAACAAGTGCAGCTTGGGGGTTGTCAAAAAGTCATCAGGCTCATTCCCAGGAAAATCTGCACCTCAATGAAGAATCAAAGTGGCATGCCATTGTTCAAAAGATGAGAGATGAACAAATTGCAAAAACATGATGCACCAATTTTTTTGCTTCTTTGATTGCACTTTCAACATGACATCTCATCAGGACACCAACATGCATCTGAAAGCATGCAACTTTTTTTGGCTCACTTCTTGGGAACAAACAAGTCACAAAAGTTGAAGTTGAAGCTAAAAGTGTTTCAACTTAAGACGATGTCCGAACCTCCAATGTCAAAGCAATGGCACAACTGGCATTCCCTCCAGCACTTTGAGCACATTGATTCAAACTCAGGATGTTGAGCTTGTCATTCCAAAAAGAGGCAAGCTTCCTGTCACAAGTCACAGTGGGACTTGTCACCCAGGCACAGGCAAGGATTTAGTTGCACTGATGACTGTCATTTCAGAGAAATTGTTTGACTGGCATTGTGCTCCTACACTTGCTGACGGCAGACTTTCACTCATTCCTGCATGTTTCAGAGCTTGATGCTTCAGCGTTGGCACTGTTGTGGTGATTGCTCGCAATCAGGATGAACAAATCAAAATGAATCAAAGCTGTTCAATCAAGCTCATTTGAGGTTGCTTGTGGTCGCCCCTTTCCGGAGTTTGACAAATGCTTTGCCAAGCTGTGTTCCTTCTTTCCCCATTCATTGAAATTTGGTTGTCACACATGAATGTTCAAAGCACTTGTCATTGACAAGTTGACTCCTGCATTCTCATCTTTCAAATTGCAAGAGGCAGTGAATCTGGTCATCTCTTGTGCCAGTTCCCTTGCAATGAAGCAGTTGGTCAAAAACACAATGTCATGAACAAGAGAATCATCAAGATGAGTTTTGGCATGCTTTCATTCCAAACATTTTTGTCGCAATTGATTTGTGTCGGCTGAGCGCTTTTGAGCAGCTTGCAAGCATGTGGGTTCATCAGCGGCCACCAGCACCTCGCATGTGAGTTTTATTTGACATTTGTCCTACAACTGGTCATCATGTTGATGTCTTGAAACATGGGGAAATTTGCTAAAATGGATTCAATGCCATTGAACACTCATTTGATCTCCAGAAGCCTCTTGAAAGATGCCAGTGCTCTCGTGTGTAAAAAAAACTCCACACGTTGAATCCTCTTTTTCCTCTTGAAAAGTGTTCAACTGTACCCCACTACCGGCCCGTGCATTGGATTGCCATACATGGCTTACTTTAGTTTTCTTCTGGTCTAGAGGCTTTAAACAATAGCTATTAGACTGCTAGTAGTAGCTCGATCAAGCAGTCCGGTTAGTTCATACTAATACGGCCTTACTGCATGTAGTTTCGGTTCCTAAGGTTTCAGAAATAGCGAAAGCTAAATTTGAATACGACGTGGGTCTCGGTCTTCCAGCACGCCAGTAGTAACGAAGACACAACAACAGCAACACAGCTGGAATAAGCCAACACAAAATGCCAATGGACAGCAATATCGAGAAAAAGTCATTTTGCATGCATCGCCCTGCCGCAGAAATGCCTCAATATCGTCTGGTAATTTGCGACAGGCACCCATACTTAAGAAATACAACGTGAGATTCTTCGGATCCGCACCTGCTTCTTGTAATTGGCGGCAACAATCATACATTTTGCGATAAACGGCCACTCCTAAAGGATACCCAAATTCAGGAACATCCGATTGAGGGCGATTGGCGTCGCATCCGAGTTGTAAGAGGTAACGAAGACAAGGAGCGGCCGCTTTGTCGTTGTCTGAGCATATGAGATCAAAAACGAGATCCATGGAGTGTATCATATCCACTAACGCTGGTTTGGAAATGAATGATGTATGTTTTTCCACAAACTCATGCAGCAGTTCAAGGTTAGGTTCCTCACATACAGCCTTTAAAGCAATGGGCAAAAATCGCTTTCGGAGTGCAAGATTCACTTCCTTTTCCTTCTCTCCGACCCACCGACAAATATTCTCTCGGTCTATAACTTTTGAGGCATCGGCCTTCATAACGTTTACAGCCAAACCTTGCTTGGCAATTTCGACAGGGAACCAAGCCCCAAACCAACCGGTCGTCATTTTGATGCTATGCGCTGCACTCTCATTCGTTCCCTTGTCCTTTTCTATGCAGTTGTACACTACCGCAGCACATCGATCGTTCCCTATCTTGTCCTCGATTCCAATAGGATCTTTGATCTTGCATCTCCCCTTGGGTATTATGGTAGCAACGTCCATTCGATGCCCTTGCTCCTTCTCCTCAGGACACAGTGTCACCGACAGAAAGGTCTCAAAGATACACCAAGATCTTGTGAGAGGCGAGAGAGATCCTGGCTCATTCAAGAGCATAACTGTACCCCGGCAATGTTCACTTCTAAGCGCACGAGCAAAAGGGGTCATTTTATAGTCGCTAGAGGCAAGACCTTCACCATCCAGGCCATGCTGGCAGTTGCAAAACGCACAGATCCATACCACGTAGTCATCTTTACTTTCAAGTGTAATACCTACAAGAGTCAGGTTCTTCCGATGCAGCTTTAACATTTCAATGGTGTTCACCAAAGGTGTTTGCCAGCAGTGACTAACAAAGTACACTGGTGGTTTTACACTCTGCTCTGGAGTTGTGACCAATTCGGCAAAGGAACAATTGAGTTCTTTGGTCAAAGGCTTGACGAAGTGGTCATTCAAATGATGGAGATTAATCTTTTCGAACGGTACACTCTCTTCTGTATATTTATCCACAATGACGTATCCTTTCTCAAGGACATCTTGTGCGAGATTCGCCAAATCCTGAAGCATCCCAATGGTCATGCCCCGCAGGTGCGTTTCCTTGATCTCGCATCCTGATGTCTGACATTGTTGAGGTATGTCTACCAGGTGCGACCATGGCACGTCCGGATTATTTCTTTCTTTCATTTCTCGATCTAGTGTTAGTCAGAATTGATTATGTTGGGAAAATGAATGCGGGTGGAGTCATTGTTGTGGCCGAAAGTGGTTGTAGCTACTTCGACAACCGTTGCATGCCAGTTACTAGCTAGCTAGTAGTAGAGCACCACGAAGTACTACACTGTACAATAGTACTCTCAACAGTAGTGCTCTACTACTTGTTTGAGACCAGGTACTCTAACACTGTGCCTCTTCTCATGAGCTTATTGGAATTGTTGCATGCCAGTTACCACTAGCTAGCTAGTAGCTAGTAGTAGAGTACCACGAAGTACTACACTGTGCAATAGCACTCTAAACAGTAGTGCTCTACTACTTGTTTGAGACCAGGTACTTGGTACTCTAGCTAGTACTGTACCTCTTCGCATGAGCTTAATTGATGGATGACTCGCAGGATCTGAACGTCCATATAATGACTAAATTTAGAACTATTGCGACTTTCTACAAGTACAAATGGCTTCTCTTAATCCAGCGAATACTAAGTAATGACCCTAAGTAAGTTACTCCCGGTCATTGAACAAGGAACGAAGACTTCACAAAATAATCATGGGCTGATAAGAATTAATCAAGCTTCTAACTGGCAAACGCCGATTCATCTCTACTGGCCAACAAATACTATGTATACTAGCTACTAGTACTAGCTAGTAGTGGAGATTAGTTCTCAGAGTAGTCATTTTCGTGACAGTGTGACTACCATGACTCGGGTCATTCTTGGGCACTTTGCCTGCATGCGTCGTGCTCACACTTACTATTTAACTCTTATAGCACCAATTCGGGTGGCCGTGTTCAGAGGACTTTCCATGCACGCCTTGATTGCCTCGATCCAGTACTAGTATACTAGCTAGTGCCTTGGATTCTTCACATTGCACTCCGATGAAGACTCGTGGATAAGCTGGAATACGCAATAGCCATCCTCTCGAGAGAGAATCTCAGAGTTATAATAATCAACCACGCTTCAGACCACAGACCAACACAAACAAACATAAAATACCACGATGAGCAGGTTTGCCCCCCAAAATGGTGCCTTGTTGTTGGTTTTAACAATCATACGGATGGCTCTTCAGCATGGACCTGTAGTTGTACAGGCGCAGGAAGTACCCTTCCTCCGTTTGCATGCCATGGAAAATATCACGACGAGCTTTCGTCGCAATGTTTGCAAGGAGTCCGCTTTGTTCACGGCGGGGCAAGTCCCCCTGCGTGAAACCCTCGAAGGACTTTCTCTGACGCCCGTCTTGGCCCTGGGCAGCTTCACAAACATGAATCCAGACACAGGTGCCATTGACGAAGAAAATCCCGGCTTGGTGGTCGCGATATTTGATGAACTGGCCAGGTAAGCAACCCTACTTCTCAATGATACATTATACGAAAAGATAAGGGGAGGTATTATTATATGATTCTGTCATCCAGTCAGGAACCCGCCACTGAATCACATGCTTCTTTTTTTTGCAGACGAGCAGGGTTTACTTGGCGAGATAGTTTTGCAGTCGTTGGGCCTCCAGATGTAGACAAAGGAGAGACTTGGACAGATCAGCTTTATTGGATTACCAGGAACTTTGATGTTTCAATCGACTATTGGGACGTAAACAATGAGCGCCTCGGCAAGGGTATTATTTATCCCAAGGGTTGGTATGCGTCAAGTATCATCATGGTTGCAAAGAATGACGTTGAGGGGAATCAAGTGAATCTTGGCGGCTGGCTGGCGCCTTTCGAACCAGAAGTTTGGCTGCTGATCCTGGGAACAATATTCGTCAGTGCGTTTGCCTACGCGCTTGTGCTATGGATCGATGGTTACAATCGCTCTGACGACGCAGACCTCTCTTGGAGTGAAACTTTTTACAAATCATTCATGAATTTCGTGGGGAATTATGACTACAGTCCCACTACAAGTGCAGCACGGATGCTAGGATTCTCGATGTCCTTGTGGAGTGTCCTTATCATGTCAGCCTACACTGCCAATTTTGTCAGTTTTCTCGTCGTGGAAAACAATCCTGTATTGAACTATCAAACCGTTCGAGCGGCCGTAAATGCAGATGAACCAATGTGCGTCCAGGCAACAACGTCCTTGGATGAGGCTGTCACAAACGCGTTCCCAAAGGCCACACTCGTCCGTATCGAGACGGAAGAGGGTCTTTTCCGCTCACTCCAGAACGATGAATGCACGATCGCCCTGATGCCCACCGCAATGTGGGACGAGCACAGTCGAGAAAGTGAGTTCAATGGAGAGTGCAATCTAAGAATTATGGGGAGGGCGTTCCAATACAGAGAGGCTGGCTTTGCTCTCCATTCCGACGCCGGAACCTTGTGCACCAATCTTATCCATGATGTTTTGAATCTTCATATGATTGAAATGGTCGCCGATGGTTTCATAGACCTAGTTTGGAAGAAAGATCTAGAATCGAGATCAGAAATAGACTGCGATGCCAAAGTCACCAAGAGTGATAATGGGCGTCTGGGTCTAGATCAAATGATGGGCAACTTTTTTGTCCATTTTATGTTGATGGCTGCATCTATTGTATGGGCTTTTATTTCCAGGGAGAGGAGAAAGTGTTTCCCCGGAATTTATGGGAACGACAAAGGTTTGTCCAAGGATGCCCCTTCGGCGTCCGAAAAGGCAGAGCTTGTAGAAACCTGCGATAGTACCAGTGATGAGGCGAGCACTTTCGACGATCTACAGTACGTACAAGATCGCTTGCAGAGTCTGATGGCCGAAGTGCAGAGTCTACAGACAGGAACGGCCACAGTTGCCGGGGTGAGGAAGCGAAAGACAGTAGCTGATCCCACAATTTGGACGTAAACAGCCTTAGTGAAATGGAGACCCAATGGAGTGCATTCGCTTGCTTGCATTGTAGGTTATTCATGACCTTCAACAGAAGCGAAAGGGTGAAGAATAAAGGAGGTGAAAACAGACGAAATAACTTTATATAAAATTACCTGATTTAAAAATATTGCTAGATGAAAAAATTGCATAAACGCTTTTTTTCTCGTGGCGTTGCACCGGAAAGCCACCGTTACGCCTATTACTTTTGCCTACAACCCTTCTTAGTAGCTAGCTGTTAGTCTACCGTGCCACAGCACGAGTCACGAATGTGGCGATATCTTTAGAACAAGATAAATCAATCTTGCCAATGGATGCGCCGTGGCGTTTCATTGTGAAAGACTTCCAGTGGAAGTCGAGCTCGGAACGAATGCGATTTGATTTTCAGTTGTTCCCACGTGGAGATTTCGCACAGTACGTATCCCAACTAGTTCGAAGGTATTACTGCACTTTTTGAACATCGTACAATCGCGTCGTCCCATCCACGGCCAGCAAACCCCACCGATAAATCTGAGGTTGTAGCGCAACTACTTCTTTCCCATTATCATCGCCACCAGTACTCGTTTTGCTCTGATTGCGTGCACGAGATTGGCCATCCTCCCAAACCACGGCCACACAATCATTTGGCTCCTGTCCCGCCCATGTCTTGACTTGCACGACAGTTCCTCGTCGTAATATATTACCAACCCCGTTGTGATTGGTGTATTTGGTTCCCAATCGTGCCTCTTTCCAATGAGGACCTGGTTCGACGTGATCTCCAATCTCAATGGAGCGTGGACCATTGCTGCTGCCACTGCTACTGTTCGAACTGGTGGTGGTGTCTGCGGTGGACGTGTCCATGGCACGATTCGCACCACCAAAAGTCTTCCAAAAGCCCCAACATCGACCATCGCAGATCGTGAGGGGTTCCTGACAGGTACGACAGCGACGAGGAGCATTTGACTCCACTACGGCTTGACCCGACTGCAACTGTTGAATGCGATCCTCAATCTTTTCGATTTGTCGTAGCAAGGTGCGTCGTATATTTTTGGGATTTGTGGCTTGTTGTTGTGGTGGTGGTGGCGGCTGCTCCTCGCCGATAGATACAGTAGTTTGTACAGCAGGATCATCACCATTTGCTGCTGTTTGTTGATGGTCGCTGTCGATCTGTTGTTGCTGATGTCGTCGCTGCCGCTGTTCTTTTTGTTGTATTCGTTTGCGTTTGGTTTGTTGTTGCGTCGCCAACAGCAAGGCATTTCGGTGCTCTTCTAATTTGACTTTTTGTGCTTGTAATTCCTCTAAAGTGAAGCTTTCCAAAAAGTAAAAATAACAATCCTTCCAAGCTTGATGCTTTTTGCAGTGATATTCTCGAAGCGGAGGCTTTTTGTGGTTGTTGCTGTCTGAAGTACCACCAGCACGACAGTTGGGACAGACCAGTACCAAGTCTCGACAGACGGTACACGTTCTTGATCCACACAATTCATCGTAGGGTTCCTGACACCCAAGACACTGTCCAACAATTGTTGGTGGTTGGGGCTCTCCTTCTTGTCCTTCTGTTTTTGTTTCAGGCGCCATGGCCACGCGTTGATCAAAGACAAAATTCTTGCCCAAAAACTTGCCTTGCGATCCAAATTCTTCCAAATAGCGATGAATACCACCTTGCAATTGACTGACATTCTGAACGCCCCGTTGTTTCAGCATGGCACTGGCTTTTTCACACCGAATCCCACCGGTACAATACATGAGGACGTTTTTATCGCGCCATTCGTCGGCGTGGCGTGAACAAAATTGAACAAAACTACTGAACGTAGTCATTTCGGGATTGACGGCGCCCATGAAGTGACCAATATCGTATTCAAAAGTATTTCGAACATCAATGACGACATCCGCCTCTTGGAGGGCGTCATGAAATTGTTGAGGACTCAAGTGGGTGCCAGTGTAATGGGGCAAATCATCGACTGCAACAGTCCCACCCGTCGAAACAATTTCTTGGACCAAGGATATTTTCAAATCGGGAAAGGGTTCGGTCGTGGAAGTCGAACGTTTCCAATCAACATTGTCATACAAATTGATCTTGATCTCCTCATCATTGCTGACACCAGTAGGGGTATGTTCATAATCTTGCATTGATTGGATATACGCTTCCAACGTGGGACTATCCATCGCAGACACAGTTCCATTGATTCCTTCCGTCGATATGAGGACGCGCCCCTTCAATTGTAATTTTTCACACAGATCCTGTTGATGTTTTTGTAGGGCGAGTGCATCTTCCTGAGTCAAAGACAAGCCAATAAAATATTTGTAAAACAAGACAATTTCCGAGTGTTGTTGTGCTTGTTGTGGTGACATGATGATGCTTCTATGTTCTTCTTTGCTACGTATAGCTGCAGCGAGTGGGGCAGTGCATACTATAAATAGATACTGGCAACTGGGTTGAGTGATGGCCAGTAATGAGAACACTAGTTACTTTCTTTTCAATGAAGAAGAGATTGATGTATCTTCATCTATCAAATTTGTTGGTGGTTGTTATCTGGTCTGTCCGACGCTATCCCAACTAATAT
>ENA-ORBV01011775-ORBV01011775.1-microbial-mat-metagenome-genome-assembly--contig:-NODE-11775-length-13652-cov-5.224678_pt1 | contig 13652 bp, 10 predicted proteins | sample MGYA00237777_ERZ505514 | MGnify/ENA primary metagenome ERZ505514 (study PRJEB26160, sample SAMN06269048) | microbial mat metagenome | isolation source: Oligotrophic lake microbial mat | place...
GCGTCAGATGTGTATAAGAGACAGGTCTGCACCACATTTACATTTTGTGTTGATCACACCGGCAACCGCTGCATCCAGCACCCGACGAGACCACAAAGAACCGACCCATGAAACAACTTTCATGGACATTCCTTCTCGTTTGTCTGGTTGTGGCTCTTGTCACGGGTGGCGTTCTTGGTGCTGTCTTTCGTGAAAAGGTGTGCGACTAGCAGTGAAGAACACTTCTTCACCTAGGTTGGACATTGACAGTGAACACATCCTTGGGGAGGTTTGGGACAGGGCCATGGATGTGATTGGGGACGACTATTTTGCAGATGCAGAGCTGTCCGCCGAGAAACAAGGCCCTTCACTAGATCACATTGGAGCATCCTCGTTGTGTGTTGCAGTTCAATGATGCTGCTGCTAGCAGCAACAACACATTGCTCCAAAGATGCATTCTGGTGGGCTTCTGCTTTCAAATGAGTCATTGCCAGGAATGGGCGGCCTGCCAACCTCCAGATCAAATGTCAGCATCACAGACTTGCTTTTTTTCCACTCCTGATTTCAGGGTAGGCAAGGAAGCAGTGGCATTTTGTTGGCTTTCTGACAGCCACGAGTGCCAGTGGGCAGGTGTTCATTGCGTGCTGGAAGAGGAAGAAGAAGCAGGCACCATTTCACAAATGCAAATCAGTAAGTTTGTTGGATTTTGCAACTCGCAGGAATGCAGAAGACTTTTTTTCTCACTTCTGTCTTCTTTGCATGCCATGAATGCAGCAAAGATGAAATTGTTTGGAAAGTTTCTTGCGGAAGCATCTAAGCTGTCAAGGTTAACAGTGCTCAATCTTGGCTCCAACAATCTTGCAGGAACCATGCCCGACAAGCTTCTTCAACTGTCACATTTGGAAACGATTCGACTGGACCACAACTTGCTTGGTGATCAATTTCTAGAAGGCATGTTGCCCCATTTGGACTTGCTGGATTTGTCAATGAACAAATTTGAAGGCCCCCTTGCGTTTCCAAGCAACCCCCAGTCCAATGTGTGAGTCCTAGCGCTAGGACGAAATGATGTGAGTTCAGCACAATTGTCCATTTTGGTCTGTGCAAGAGTCATTGTTCTTTCTGACACATCCACAAATGTGTTTGCTTGCAGTTCACAGGCACCATTCCCACCAAAATTGGGAAACTGCTAAATCTGGAATCCTTCATCGTGACAGATGCCTTTGTTTCAAGTGCCTTATCAACTGTTATTGGCTTGATGACAGGGCTGCTGTGTTTACATTTGAGCGGCAAAAACTTGAATGCAAGTCTGCCATTCAAGCTTGGCCTCCTTGATGATCGCATTGAAATCAGTCTTGCTAAGACGGGCATTGCTGGGAGTTTGCCAGAGGATTTGCATAATGGACTCAAGCATTTGGAAATCCTTGACATTTTGGATGCAGAATTCTCTGGCATGATCAGCTCCAAGATAGAAAATTGGGGGAACCTGGGAACCCTTGATGTTTCCAACAATTATGTTGAAGGCACCTTGCCGGAATTGCAATTTCCCTGTGAAGTGATTAGGTTGGCAGTGTGTGGAAACAACTTTACTGCCATGAGTTTGCCCGACTCTCTTTGTGGTGCTCATTCTTGTCTATCTGAAATCTTCGCTGTCTGTCTGTCTCCCAATGGAGAAGAAGCCCAAGGCTCATTATGTCCAGAAACAGGATGCTGCACAGACTGTTGTGACAGGACTGATCCACGTGGCTGCCACTTTAGCTTCTGCTAATTACATTTCCATAATTTTTACTTTGTGTCTTTTGTGCAGATGGGGGTTTTGCCAAAAGGTGTGCTGACAGAGTGTGCCTTGTAAAACAAAAATTATGTGCTGCATCACTCAAACACAGAACCATGGAAAGCATTCTTTTCACAAGTGTGCTCACCAAAGGATGGAATGCAATTTTCTTTGTTCTGGTTGACAGGCCTGGCATCTCAACCACCAGCAAACCACTAGCAACAAGCAAGCCAATCCTTATTGTAAAGTTGCATTGCACTTTCTTGCAACAAAAGTGGCTATTTCTGAAAATGCAACTCATCATCTTGAAAATTAAGACCTGTCTTTGCATGAGAATTGGAACAAGAACAACACAACTCTAGTTCCAGATGTAACATTAGAGCAACATTAAGACCACAAGAACAATGCAAACATGTTGCAGCTATTTTGATGCCAGATTTGATTTAACATCATGCCAAACAGGAAAGAGTGAGTGATGTTTAGCAAAGCTAGTGTTTTGGAAACAAATAAAAGTCACAGTTGTGACAGAAGGACTCGTCCCCCCAAAAACAAAGTGTGTCGAAAAAGTTGAATTGGGTTCCATGCCTTGGTGATCCAGGGCCAACAAAAACAGGAGGTTTGATTTTAGCCATGCAAACTGACATTGGTTTGCCAGCTAGCTGGAGCAAGAGAGGGTGTTCGTCACTGCAAATGTTCCATCATCAACAAAAAGTTTGAAGTTTGTTCCGCTAATGAAGATGATTCAGTCATGACCAGGTGTGCATGTCTCTATTTTTCAACTAGTGAGCATGCACAAGAAAATTGGTGCAATGGGAAATGTTCATAATTGTTTCTCAAAGACCACAACGGCAACACTTTCTTGCAGTGCAGAAACAAAAATTGCTTGAAATGTTGAAGCGAACATTTGTCCAAAGAAGAGTGCCCAACAGGGTGGCACCCATCAACCAAGTGCAGAATGCAGCATTTAGCTACTCACTATTATGCACAGTGACTGAATGTGTTACTGGAGCACTAGCACTCTGCAGGCAGTGCACAAAACAATGAACAGCCACTGTTTTGACGGCAGACGCACACTTAATCTTGGTTAGCGTTTTGTCCCTCCTGTGACGTCACATATCAAAAATTTGAGCCAGCCCGCCGTTATTGGAGTTCCGGACACGAAGCGAGGAAAAACAAATCGATTGATTCTTGCGGAGAAGCCAAAGGACAAACTACACCTGATGGAAATTATTGACTTGATATTCATTATTACAGTATTCTCTTTTGATGACGCGGATCCGATCCACAAAAAACGAAAGTTTGGCCGTCTTTGCGAATCCACACCTACTTGAAAAAATTTGGCGGAGGAAAATCATATTTTTGGCCAGCAAAAAACCTGGCACGAATCGCGAACACCAACTGGGTCGATCGAGAGGATGGACTGCCCATAAAACAAAGAAACACCACGAATAAACAACAATACAACATGAAGTTAATCATTGCAACGTTCTGCATCGTACTACAAGCGCCTCCCTTGGTGGCTGGGAATAGCTTTTTACGAAAAGGTACCCTCGACGACCAACCAGAGCCCGCACACGACCCATTCATTGCCGCCGTGAAGAAAGATGAGGCATTTTTCAGCGTACAATTAGACACGGAGGCGCGATTGTTGAAGAAGGTATTCAATGAAAGTGATGAAAGTAATGAAACACCCCCTCCTGATGAAAGCGATGAAAGTAATGAAACGCCAGCTCCTGATGAAAGTTTTCAAATATCTGGAACGACCCCTCCTGATGAAAGTCAGGGAACGCCTTCTCCTGCCTGTCCCCCTCCTCAACCCGCAGATCCAGACCAATGGTGCCGTGATCTAGGCGGTAATGGTGCTCTAGCCAATGCAGCATCCTGGTGCTATGCCACCTTCTCTGGTGACTGCTATTGTCGAGATGGATACGTCATAGCTCCCACCTTGGACGAATGTCTTTACTGCAACCGAGATGAACGGGATACGTTTTGCCGTAATGCCTGGGGCGATGGCGCTCAAGCCAAACCCGATCAAGATTGCTGGAACGACGTCCACGATGATTGTCAGTGTTCTGCCGGATATCGATTCAGCGGCGACTTCTGTGTGTCTTGCAATATGGATACAAGAGATCAGTGGTGCCGAGATGAGTTGGGAGACGGCGCCAGAGCCAAGGATGGACAAGAGTGCTATGACGATTACGCGAGCGACTGTGAATGCGCCGACGGATATATTTTGACTGATGGGGAGTGCAAGAACTGCAACCAAGCCGACCCGGTAAGCCATCTCTTTCTGGTGCAATTTGTACTTGTTTTGTTCCATTTTGCCATTTCTAATGCATCGTTTGGCCCTTTTTGTGTCCATTTAGGATGGTTGGTGCGAAAGAGCGGCAAAAGCAGGAGGAGAAGCCGCCTTTGCAGATCCCAACCAGCACTGCCACTATGACTTTGAAAAGCACTGTCTTTGTGACGATGGGTATTTTCACAAATATGATAAATGTGAAAAAGATTGCCATAAGCGCGAACCTGATAAGTGGTGTTATGATGTTGGCGGGGAAGGAGCATATGCAAAGGATAAGCAAGACTGCTATGACGATTTTGAAAGGCACTGCCAGTGTTTTGATGGCTACGACCAGACAAGCGAGGGATGTGACAAGAAAACCGAGAGATTCGATACCAATAATGTCAGGCTCGCCGGTAAAGGTATGTGCTACGCTTCTTATAGTGGACATGTGACTTGACTTTTTGTTTTGTGTAGAACTCAAAATTGTCTGCTTTTCCAACAGACGGATTTCCGGAGAGTGCCTATCCACTGCGAAAGTGCGAAGGTGACTGTGATCATGATAGAGACTGCGCAGAGGGACTGATTTGCTTCCAGAGGGAGTACTACGAAGAGGTACCCGGGTGTTCGGGAGGAGCTTATGCGCCCAAGGGGTATGATTATTGCATTGACCCTACCACGCCGAGCCCTACGGGAGCACCGACGCCACCGTCTCCCACCTACACCATGAGTTTTGTGGGCCGGTTCCAAAAGGTCGAGGAGCCAGGATGTTCTATCCCGCATCCAATAGCAAGAGCTGGGTGCTCGAAGAGCAGTATATCTCTAATCTCGGTATCAGATCCTTCCATTGTCTGCAGCGAACCTATCGGGACAAAAGAAGTGGGTTATTACTTGATCTGTAGCCCTTCATGCGAAGGAAGCGACTGTGAATTCCTGGGCACCTCTTTTGACAGCGACTTCGGGAACTCGAGTAAATTTGGGGAAGTCTATTTCGAGTGCGAAACTGATTCATTGAGTAGTGGGGTTGCTGGATGGTTTGAAGTAAATGCAACGGAAGGTGGCTGCATTGAAACGGAGGGTGTTGAAGTTGGCGGCGCTTTCCAAACAAGTCAACTTGGCGTCTCCTGTCCTGACCTTGGTGGATTCATTTTCGAAGATGATTTGTTTGATTGTAATTCGGGTACGCCCATAACCATCAACGGTTCATACTCGTGCACTTCTGGGAAACCATGCTACGGAAAGTCCTGCGAGTTCTCGCTGGCGAATGTGAAGGTGACAGGTGACAGCTACAGGTTTCCAAAGGTTTGTATCGCCTCCAGCGATCGTTCGCCTATTCCGCAAATCGCCCCTCCGGCCCCAGCATATTCCAACTCCAATACTAGCACAGTAAAAGCTGTGTTCCAGTTGGATTCTGGCTTTTACTACAATGAATCGTCCTGCCCCGGGACGACCCTCACCGGGATAGCAGTGACCTGCACAAATGGCAACATTTCTATGATTGAGAGCCAAAGCACGATGTCGTGCTTTAAAGTGAACGAAAACATGATCGTGTGCAGTGAATCATGTGTTAGCACTCCAAGGAACGAGTACATTGGCATCTTGCGGTATGAGTGCTCTAGCTTTGGCGAGACACCCCAAACCACTGCAGTCAATTTGGGATCGACAATCGATTGCTTCGAAAGCGGGGAATTATCTATGTATCTGCAATTGGGTGTGTTCTGTGGTGGTGATTCCTACATAAATAACAAGAATCTCTTTGAATGTGGCGATGGTAGCACCTTGGTGAGCCAGGAAAGTGAAATGGCCTGTGGCATCTCTGGAATGGCAAATGTAAGTGCCCCTTATGTTACCGGTCCTGTTGAGATCCGGACGGATTTCCGATGGGGCTTGATCGGGCCAGAGTTGTGCTTGAGCTACCAGAGCGCACCAGTGACTCAAGTTGAAAGGACTGTGCCGGACCAACATGATTTATGGACATAAGCCTGATTCTCTTGGATCAAGTCTCGGTGGCCGATGTTAAGGAAGTAGCCAAGCATGACTAGCTCATTGGCACACCATAAGTTCCTTCCATCTTATTACATTCCATAACGGTTGTGAATTTAAATAAATCTGACAAAACCCACATAGTCCTGCCTCAACCTGGTTAGAAATCATCCAACTAAGCTTGCTATGTGCTCCAATCAAGGTTCAAGAGTTTTCTGCACCACTGTCTTTTGATTGAAGTTATCCTTTGCAAAGGTCATCTAGCAAGAATGTCGTGCTAGCAATTTAGCTCTCCAGAAGCCCAAGAGGAGGGTGAACAACTGCATCAGTGGGATATCACTGTGAATGGAGGCACTCAAATGTCCTTGTTGGACAGCCATACCAGATGAAGCCAAAACATTCATTGACAAGTCCATTGACACCATTGAAATCTGTGTCAATCAGTTTCTGATGCGTAACAAATTGTGTATCCTCTTTCTCCTTGTGTGTTTGAGTTATTTACAATAAGACTTGCTTCATCTAGTGTTGAAGAATGATCAAACCACAAAGAGTCAAATCGACATGACAACTTTAGCAAGTGGGTCAATTGCGCTAACCCCATTTTTGATTTCTTTTGCACCGGCATGTGAAAACCATTTTTTTCTTTTGGATTGTCATCATGCTTCTTTGTTGACAAACTGTAGCTAAGTGGCTTTTTCACAAGGTGTCAGCCATGCTTAACATGCCCAGACTTTGCTGATCTGAACTGGAGTGGCTGGATAACAGCTTTTTGGTTCAATTCCCCATCACTTCAATTTTGGGTTGCCTAACATGGGAAAGTGATAGGCACTGCATGTCAGTGCGTAAGTTTTGAGCCCCCGGTGGGCAGTGGTGCATGTGGCTTAGCAGCAGAGGGTAGGTCCACCAGCCCCCGACACTGCGAAGGTCCTGGGTTCGAACCTCGACACATGATTGTTGTTCGTGGAGGGTTCGGCTGCATGTGCTTTGCTCTGCATCGCTAAACACAGTGATGAGCAGGGGATGGTGTCAGTTGTGCTTAATGCACCCATGCTGCTGACCTGAACTAGAGCGACCGGATAGTAGCTTTGGGGTTCAATTTCCTATCATTTTGATTTTGGGTTGCCAAATCAAGGTCCAAGCATCAAGGTTTGTTTGACCAGCAACAACTTTTGATCACATGGTGCTCTTGGATTCTAAGTCCTAATGGAAGGTTGATTGGAAACTGCAAAGTTATCCAACACTGCAGAAGGTGATCCCTGGGTTTCATTTGGCCCTTAACTGTGCATGTGAGCAAAAGAAAGAATCAGTTGTCATTTGTTTCTTTTCAAAGTGACCCTAACAAGTTTCTGCATGCTTTGATCCATGTGGCTTGGTGGAGTGGGCAATCAAAAGTTGCAGCTGGTTTGTCCCACTGGCACTGCATGCTGCACAAGTGGTGGAACTTGAGCAACAATTTGGGCTCACAGCAGACCGCTAAGATGCAAGGGAGTGTGAGGGATGGATGTGTTTGACAAACCCTGCGCGCAGACCATGTGACTTTCAGCACAAAAAGTGTAACAGTGACGTTTTGGCACTTGTTGTTTTCATGATAACACATTTAACAAACAGGTTCTGTGACCATTGAAATGTTTTTGCTTCAAGCTCCCCCTGTGTGAACATGTTTTTGCACCAAGAAAAGTTAGAAACAATTTCCCAGCACATTAGTCTACACGGAGTGCCTGTGGAATTTCGGATTTTCGCGCATTTTGCCCTTTTCGGTGTGCCCTTCTCGCAGACGTTAGGCTCCCACGTAGGCTTGGCAATGAAAGCTACTTAGCTTTGCCCCATGCAACTGTCCAATTGGTACCACGTTTATTCATTAGGCTCCCACGTAGGCTTGGTAATGAAAGCTACTCAGCTTTGCCCCATGCAACTGTCCGATTGGCACCGCGTTCGTTCTCGTTAGGCTCCCAGGTAGGCTTGGTGATGAAAGCTACTTAGCTTTGCCCGATACAGCTGTCCGATTGGTACCACGTTATTCGTACATATTCTGCCCGGGTGGAGTGAGACCCCCCACGGGAACCCCACTAACTAACTAACCACTGTCTAGATTCTGTGCTGTAGTCAAGAAGCTACATGCCATGCAGCTGCCATAGCCAGCAGGCGACAATGAATGCTATTCTAAATGTCTAGGAATTATTTCATGCATTCAGCATAACAATAATCTTGCAAGTTGGCCAACACAGCATCGATGGAACTGTCATGCCAAGCAACAAGTTAGGTTGGAGTTTCAAGACTGTGCTCGCCAGGACACGGTCGCATAAAGGCTGTACTCCAGGCGTCATACCCTTCAGCAAGACCAGCGAGGAAAAGGTGAGGCTTCTCTGCGATGTCAGGATGCATTTTCTGTTGGATTTGAAACAAAATGAGATAAAGAGGGGGGTAATTCCTTATGGGCTCCCTTTCCAAGACATTTGTGCTAGTTTACTGATCATCGTCTACTCTTCTTGTGGTTGTCGCATAGAGTTGACAGACACAAGTTCCACGGTCCATACAAGCCGTGTATTTCCTGGAATTCGAAACAGCTTGCTCCCTTTGGCACCATACGCCAGATACGGCGGAATCTCCAATTGACGAACTTCTCCAGGGCACATGCCATACAAACCTTGGTCGACACCTGGGATCATATCTCCACTCCCCAACACCATTTGATAGGGTCGACCTGTTCCTCTTGTGGCGGATGAATCATACATGATTCCGTCCATGCTTGTTATATGAGCGTCGTAGATGATTTCCAATACATCATCGCGACGAGACCGAATTCGGCAGTCATCAGCAGGTACTTCGTTCACGACGCGCTTGACATAGGTTTGATCAACGGTACTGGCGGTTGTTATTGAAGACGATTCCATTGTTGCTGAAGCTTGACTTTCAGCATCAGCAGCAGCGCTCTTTTGTGCAAGGAAAAGTGCATCTTGTGCCGTCAGGGCTTCCCCCAGCTCACCATTCGAAGCATCCAGATTGTAAAACTCAAAGTCAATGGGGTATGGCCCACGTCGGATACGGTCCACAACGGCACGAGCATTGGGATAGTTCTTGAGAACAAGTCCTGGCTGAAGATTTTTGTTTTTATTGTTAGCAAGAACCTGCTTTATGGCAACCACTGTTTTGGGAGGACTGCCAATGATGACATCGTAGAGAATTAAATTTGCCTTGTCCTCGGGTGATTCAAGTCGAAGTAAAGCTGTTGTTTCTGCAGCAAGGCCTGTTGTGGGAAAACACGTCGCTATGCCTAGCAATAAAGTATTCTGTAGTACCTTTCGACGGCCCTCCATCAAACATGGTGGTCGTTGTTGTTGGTCATGATTTCTCTGCTGCTGCACGGCAACATGACGCTGGAAAGGGGCGCTGCTGATGAGCCTTGACGTTGTTGGCAGTTGTTGCCGAGAAAAGGCTTGTAGGGTCTCGGGTTGGAGTAGAAGCGCTAGAAGCCAGACAGCCGTAGCAAAAGTAGACGCATTTCCCCTAGTCATTCTTTTATCTGTATCAATCTTGTCATGTATACTTAACTATGCTATCCTGCATTGTCATCTCAACATCCATATATACTAGTAGTACTGGTAGCTAGCTAGTATCCTTAGACATCGACCATCATGCAGACATCGGCCATCACATCGGCCTTCGTCGAGATTTACTTGAGACGCACATAGGCTCAAAACAGATTTTGTTTTCCTACACCGTCATTGATCAGTGATTCGAGGTACTGTAGGTGCCCCTTTTTAGACAATAGAAGCACGTTGCATCTGAAAATACTCAAGAGAACGGGGTGTTACAAGGTATTGATACACCTTTGTAGGTACAGAGATAGGTTTGGAAATTTGGAATGGCATTGACTGTGAGCAGGGCAAAACAGTTGTGGCACAAGGATCAATCCATAATGCACAGCCCCATGAGGCACCTTGCATACCGTACATGGATTCGCTGTTCCAACCCACACCGCAGGCTCCTGGTTTGGAATGCGACTCAAATGAGAAATGGGCCACTAACCCTGTCTTAGGCATCCTTGAAATTTCTAGTTTATTGTTTTGCATATCTATCAATATGCATAAAAAAGAGACTTGGAAAACGTAATTTCACTAATTCGTAATACAGTATGTCCAATGAAGCGTGACAGCTATAGATGCTGGCGATGTATTGTCTCAAGATACTGCAGAGCAAGATAGCTGCAGAAACAATGAATGAAAACGTTTCGGATTATGTTTTTTCGTGGAAAGGGGGGCGACGTATTTTTGTGGTATTCTTCACTCCAGCAGCGTTTATTGTTGCTTAAGTCTCTGGCAAAGAAAGTTGATCTTAATAGTAATTCAATCCGGTATCCATCAGTCACGGAACCGACATACCGAACTCGCAATGCCGAGAACAAAGACCACATGAAGTATCAAGAGTCCAAAACTTGTTTCTTCCTCATTTGGGGATGATGATGATTGCTGAAAGATAAAAAGGGGTGTCGTGGATTCCAGTCCCAGTTTGGCATAGGACAGCAACACATAAAACAAGCACAAGGTTGTCGTCAGAGCCATTAATGCAATGGTCGTGGGTAATCCCAATGTCGTATCCAAAAAGAAATAGATAAAATGAGGACCGTGTTCGGGGGCCCAAAAGTGCGTCAACGACCAGGCTATACACACGTAAATGGATCCGTACAAGGCTCCCAAATACATATCACTCATTCGAATGGGAACACCTCCCAGCAGAGCAATCTCGGTCAAGACGAAGACCGAGTTCATATTATGTGACATGATATTGCGGGGGTGCTTCAAATGTTTGGTGCTGGTATTTTTTCCGTGCAGCAGCCTATCCCAAATGGCGTAACGAATCACGGAAGAGACCAAAAACGCACAGGGCGCCGCTGTTTCCCATAGTAACAATACGAGGCGTAGAATCCACGGCGATTTGTCGTTCAAATACTGCACCGTCCATTCTTCTCCGTAATAGGCGACCGCCAATGCCAGCAGTGCGTGATTGGTATAACTAACGCCCAACAATATCCAGCACCAGCTGGTAAAGGGAAACAAGGTTTTGGTACCCTTCATGTGCAAGTGGACGCCACTTTTTAATTTGGATCCAGGTTTGTAGGTAGTGATTTGTACCCATCCATCCGATGTAAGAGTGGACACAAACGTCACCCAGATACTCACGGCAATACCTGCTCGAATCCAACCCAATTGTAATACGGACAAATGTCGAGGAAAGACTCGGTGCGTAAACGTCTCCAATGTGGCGACAGAAGCCAGCGAATCCAAGGATGATCGGGCTTGGTGAATACAAAGTGTCATGACCGACACCACAAAGGCAACCGAATGCCATGGTGGAAGGGCATTGACGGATGTATAGGACAATGATGGCTTGGCTTTGGGGTCATACATAATGAATGGTGGTGTGATTTCGTGTTGCTGCTACTGTTCGATAGTGTTGTAGGAGAATTTGAAGGGTCTATTCCAGTCGAATACACTTGCCATTGTCTCCTCCTGTAACTAACTTCTTTTGCTCAAGTTCGATTGGTAAATATTTTTATTCTTAAATCACGTTTGCATTATTATTGTTGGCTGGGCGTCTTCACGTGTTCGATCATCATGCATGCTGAAGAAATGACAACTTCGTAGAAGCACACTTGATCATTAAAGCAAGTGATTTGTACGAGTGTCGTGATGGCTATATCGCAGCTATTTGCTCGTAGCTATTAGGGTTTAGAAAGTACTACTGTAGTATCACTGTAGTATCGCAGCAGTATCGCTACGTAGTATGGATCGCTAATTAATCATAAGCTAGATAGCTGTAGTTAAGTAGACGAGCTGACCAATACAGTCCATAGTCTCAATTGGGTCTGGATGCTCAGCCAGATGCATGTTGGCGCCTGCACCTGGCGAAGGCGCTCTTGTATTCGACGATGTGTGTTCTTGGTGGTTTTGCTCTCTGTATCCAATTCTTCTGGCCGGAGTGCAAGTGAGTGGATTGCTTCTGCATGTAAATGAACTCAGATCAAGGATCAAAGGCTGGGTGTTTGTACCAGTCGTTTGAGTTTCAAGGTTGTCTCAACCCGCTTTCTGAAACATAAAAAAGAGAGGGTTCCATCTACCAGTGGTTGTTATCGGCTGAATTAGTCAAATGATTCTGCATACAATTGAGAGAGTGCCATGAGCAACTCCTTTTTGATCGTTTTGGACCTTTGAATCGAGGTAAGCTGCTTTCGGAGTCTCGGTCGAATGAGTTTGTACATTTCTGCTGTATCCATTTCTAGAAAGGAAGTTTTGGAGAATGGGAGATCCTTGGGTGGGCAGCGACTCTCTCGTAAAGCCTCTGCAAGGGTATTGTAGCCTCGAGCGACAAGCCACGATCCGTCCATCCAATCGTCTCCCGTTACATTGCAATAAGGCTGGACAACCCGTGCAGGTTGATTTCGGTCATGCGGCAAATCCACAACAATGCAAGGATTGACGGCTTCGTATCCAACATCCAAGTTGGACGCATTGACGTATAAAGTTGACCCATCAAATGCTGTTCCAAAGCCCTCATGAATATGACCAAAGATATGAACACGAGGCCGAATCAAGTGTTGAGTATGATGCAGCAAGTCATAACAGCCAGCCCGTCCACCACGAATGCACAAGTCACCTCGTCCCAAGGGAGGCCCATGTGTTACCAAGACGTCTGTTTCCTTTGGGATTTTGGACCAAATGTCCCATAAGGGTTGTCCACGTTGTGCATTGTAGGCCCAATCATAGAATTCGGGGGTGTATGGGGACCCATAAAAAGGTATGGCTGCTGGTGGGTTATTGTTGCTTCCTGCTGTTGTTGGAACAGCACAAGACGAATCTTCGAGGTAAATGAACTTGGAAGTAATTTTTGTTGACTTTTCCATGAATTTCAGAATAGTCTTTCGGGCCTCTTTGGCATTCAAGGGCTTTTTGTGAAATCGCTTCCAACAAGTTTTGTAGTGTTCGACTTCCATGGTCAAATCATGATTGCCAGCAATACAGATGGTGGTGGGAAAGGCTAGTTGTTGAAAATAATCAATGACATCGTGAATTGTGTCAATTTCGCCTGTCGATGTAAAGTCCCCTGCATGCACCAACACGTCGCCTTTGGGAACAAAAATTTCTCGATGAAATCCATGAGTGTCACTCATGCACACAATTCTTGTATAATCCTTGCTGCTGTCGTTGTTGCTGCTCCCTTTATTGTGGACGACAGTGGGTACCTCATCGAAAACTTGCGAGTTTTTGATGGCTTTCCAGGCAGCATTAGGATCCAAAGAGAGCTTGTGATCGGCCATCTTTTCCTCTGGTCAAGGTGCGATAAACTGTGCTTTTTGTAGGGATGTTGTATGCCGAAAAGCGGCGAATTGTCTTGTACTTCTTTTGCTTTGTGCTTGGTGATTATGTCATACAATGATTGTGTTTAGTATATATCTTTGGGACACGTCTCGACGCTGGATGCCGGATACAATCATCATTAGATCCACCAGTTAGTAGGTCATCAATTGAATTAATAGAGCAGCGAGCTGATAGAACACCAGGAGGTCTTACGTGAGCCAGATGTTAGACGCACAGTTTCTCCAAAAATCTCGTGCGCACTTGGCTCATTCTTGCTGGGCTCACTTCT
>ENA-ORBV01011776-ORBV01011776.1-microbial-mat-metagenome-genome-assembly--contig:-NODE-11776-length-13651-cov-5.280684_pt1 | contig 13651 bp, 10 predicted proteins | sample MGYA00237777_ERZ505514 | MGnify/ENA primary metagenome ERZ505514 (study PRJEB26160, sample SAMN06269048) | microbial mat metagenome | isolation source: Oligotrophic lake microbial mat | place...
CAATAAAAATAAATAAATAAAAATTCAATACGCCCACGAAAGCGAATCAATCAATAGCTGGATGATAAACTCTAGCTAGCTACTAGGAGAGTAGTAGCGGTCAGTAGCACAATGAATAGAGAGAATGGTTCACAAAGACAGGCACAGATGGCTTGCTTGCTTGCTTGCTGTGGAGATTTGTTTCTTTGGGGAAGCATCATGGTTGCGTGTTTCTGGCGTTGCTGCCGTTAGTTGAAAGATCTTCGTGTTCCACATGGAACGCAACCAATTAATCGAAAGATTTTGAATGAGTGTGCGTTCTATTGTGCAATTTTGGATTCCCGACCTTCGATTCCTCTAGAAGTTTTGGAGGACGCACAGTTTTCCACTGCCGAAACGAAGACAAAGAAGGGTATACTGGTACTTGTAACAGGAAGGGTGCGGGGGTTGGAAACCTAAATTAATGGACGACCCAGACGAGCCGATAGTACTGTATTGTACAGCAGTAGCCAACTTGATATCAGCACAGTAGATGCCACATGTAATAGACAACTGTCTACTGAAAGGCATGCTACTATACAGATCGCTCTCTTCTCTATGTATGATCTGCCAACGAATCTTGTGATCTATGGATCCATTGATGTTTGAATATTTCAGGCTATCCGAGAGTTGGCGGCTACTATGGTGCATGACGATTCAAAAACGGTATAGAGAGCTGAGTGTAATGTCCATTTTCTTCGAGTGGGTACACACGATCAGATGGGGGGTGGGCATAGCTAGGTAATAGACTCCGTCTAGACGATCACTCAAGCGGATCTGTACAGGCTTGAAACAAAACAAGAAATTCTTGTCTACAACACAGTACCAAGGCACGGCTGTGTGTTTCCAACATCCATTCACTACACACTTATATTCTTGACGACTAGCTAGCACCGGCACCTCCAATGCGTGAGACAAAGCATCCATGGAAATGACAGGCTATAAACATGTATCCATACATTCGCCATATATATCCATGGTGGAAGAGCGATCGAGCGGCATCCTTCTATATACACATTGGCTTTTATAAAAATTCTAATATAGGAGTAAACGCATGGAGAAAAAAAGACAAGACTCAAATACTAGTATGCCCACGGTTTATCAATCTTCTTCTATTCTGCTTTTTAGAAAACCCCAAATTGACGTTCGTGGCGGCTGTGTTCCTGGCGAGATGTAGTTCGAAAGGGAATCGGCAGCAGAGATCGGCGTTGTGGTGGTTGTGGTTGCCCCACAATGATGCTGCGTGGAGGAAGACTTTTGTTTCGGTTCTTAGTAGTAGGATTTGCAGTTTCTTTGATGGTCGTGGTGGTATTGGAAACTCTTCTGTGAGTGGGTTTTCTACTACTTTTCGAAGGCTGCTGATTCTTGTCGGAAGAGGAAACACGTCGTGGTCGAGTAGGAGGAAGACCCATCGTGTGGCGGTCGTTGTGGTCGCTGTTATTGTGTCTTGGACAGGGTGGTTCCATGGGGGACTTATCAATAGTCCTTCTTGATGACATACTACGAGGAAGACTACCTCGCTGCTGTTCCTGTTTTTCTTGTTGCTGCTTTTCTTTCCATTCTTTGGCTGCCTTGAGACGGGCTTCTTCAATATTGTTGAGCAAATGCATGACATCGGCACCACCCCAACTACTTTCTCGTTCCGATTGCGATGACAAGGCGGGTGGTTTCTTGGGCAGCAGTGATGATAGCTTGTTGTCACCAGGTTGATATCGAATGGCACTGTCACTCTGGCATAAACGCCCCACATCACCGCTTGCCTTGGCACGATCGGTATCAATATTGGCCCAACTGCTCATACCAATACTGGCATCATCCCCACATGCTGCTCCCTTGGTAGCAGTCCCCTTGTTGCTTTTGTTGTCATCCGTATCAATATTGGCCCAACTGCTCAAACTGATGCTGGCATCGTCTCCTCCTCGACATGGATGGCTGCGAATGTGATCCTTATCTCGGGACCAACGAAACGTGTCCATGATGTATTACTGTCTGCAGATTATTACAATAATAAAATGAGGACTTGTTGAATGAGAGGTGTGTTGCGTTGATAGCCGGCGTATAACAATGATTCAAGTTCATTCTTTCGGGTGACAATCCGTGACATCCAAATGAAAGTTACTCAAAAAGTGAGCCTTGGCTACTGTCTCATTTATTTTTCTTACGATTTGGCATTTCTTCAATCGTGTGCCATAGCCGTTGGTCATGACTGGATCATGAATGAGGCTGGGTGGGATTCGGTACGCGCGAGGCGTGGCTTTCTTTGGTCACTCAACTAAATCATGTTGAAATTTTTGTCGAGGCCAAGCCAAATTCATTCATCCGTGTCGAGGCGTTTCGTCGACTCCACTCATTAGTACCTTTATTGTGGAAGCATGCAGGGCGGACGTGTAATTCTACTACACAGGTGCAGAAGATAATAAAAATTAGCTATTAGCTAGTTGCTAGAAGCAGCAGCGGGAAGAAATAGATCCCAAGCAATGCCCAGAGCAGATACTCCGGTACGGAATACACGAACCAATCCATCACCAATTCACCACGCATGCAGCAACCATTCCGACAGTGGGTCCGGGCATTCATCATACCCGAGCCCTATTGCACAAACGCTCACTCCACGTCGTGGAAAATGGAGAGCTACCTACCTAGCTAGATAGCACGAGCGAGGCGAAAGATAACACCCCACCATCACCAACCGCCGGTGTGGGCAGGCAGCGGGCCCGGACATCGGCATCCGACTATTCGATAGCGAATGTCATAAAGTACACTCCTCATATCCACGTCCGTCCATCGTCCCGTGCACAAAGAGGGATAATCCCAGTTAGCTGATCGCTCTTCATCGTGTGTCCCAATAAGGTTCAGTCCGCCGACGATGCCGCTGGTGCTGTACTGTGTTGGCTGGTAGGAACACCCTATTTGCACAGCATGTAGTCGATGCTCTTTCAATGCAAATGACGCCGTGTCTTTCTACCCACTACAGTGTGGAAGGATGGATCCCTACTATGCTGTATTACTACGAATTTAGGTAGCGATGGTCTATACCATAAATACATGTACGGTACTACAAGCTACAGTGAAATACTGTTTTCTCTGTATCTATTAGGCGTCGCCATTTCACCATGCTTACAGGGTTCTCACAACGACAGCGTCTTCTTGCCTATGTGGTTCTTTGGCCTCTCAGCCCATCGGTATGGATTTGGCTACCATTTAATATTTTTTGTTGCCACTTCTTGCACCAGCACGTTCCAATGCAGCTACCATCTTTGGGTTGATATTCTTCTTGCGCATGGCTAGATCGAGTGCTGTGCCCCCTGTGCATGGCACATTCACAATGGCGTCGTGTTCGATCAGCAGTTTGACAATGGCTTCGTCGTCATTGTGCACAACGGCAAGCGCTATGGGAGGGTATTCTCCACCGTTAAAGCGGTCTCCTACAGATACCTTTTCGTTTACGTCAGCCCCATGTCCAATGAGAGTTCTGACAACATCTTCGTGGCCTTGCATGACAGCAAGACATAGCGGTGGCCCAAGTTGGAGGGTTCCCTCAGGACTGACAAGAGAGTACACCAAGCAAGGGTCCACACATTCATGTTCGAGAAAAACTTTCACAACTTCATTGTGCCCTTCGAACACAGCCAATGCAAATGCATCCACACCCCGAACATCTCCGTGGCCGCAGATTCTACTGTCCGCCATTTTTTTCTTGACTTCCTTGTTATTAGCTTTATCGAGAACAAAATGGCAAAGGTTGGCATCCCCATAAAACGCAGCCAATTGCAAAGGTGTCATGTAGGGCGGTAGGGCAAAACTGCGATAGATGTTTTTGGTGATTTTCTTCATGGCTTCGCTGAGCTTGCTGAGTTGATCGGGAGACAGCAACGCGATGCCAAAAGAAAAACCCAAAAGCTGCGCCGTGAATTGATCCATGTGGAGTTTTCTTGCCTTGAGCTCGTTGAGCTCTGCTTGCAGTTGTTGAACAGTGTTCTTTTCGTGGTGGTCATCCAAGCCATGACTCACAGAAGGACTGGCTGGCACAGCCGTGGCCACTGTGGCTGCTTCGTTGTCATCGTCCTCCATTTCAGCTACAGACTTTTGCTTCTTGTCTTGTTGCTTGCATGTTTGCTCTTGACCCGCTTCCTTGTTTCGTTCTGATTCTTCTTGACTTCCCATTTTGCGCGCTTTCAACTTGGCCCGGGCGCCTCTGACACCTTCTTCGACAGCCGCAAAAAGTTCCTCCAACAAAACATGACTCACTTTCTTGATGACTGCTTCCTCCAACAAGTCGGTTTCAACCGAAGGTGGCCCTTCCTGGAATGAATGAGCATCCGTCGTCATGGCACTTTCAAATCATGCAATTGAATTGTACAATTTGTGATTGTTCCACAAAGAAAGTTCCAAGAATGAATTGGGCGGTTGCCGTGCCTGCTGGTTCAATGTCATTGCGTCCACTTCACGACCACGGCTTCGCATGATCATCAGGTTACCGCACCACTTGCAGCTAAATCGCACTCCACCGCAGCTGCTAGCTAGCTAGTAGAGCTAGCTAGTTTAGCAGTGTGGTCGCGAACACAATCATGTGCCAGCTAGTCTGCTAGTAGTGCGCACGCACGTCGCACTGTCAGGCCGGTCATTGAGTGTTGCGAGTAAGTGTGCTTCCTAAACTTATTTTTCTCGAGAGTTTTTCGTGAGGCAATGATGGTTAGCTTATTACCGCTACTAGCTAGCTCGTAGTGCTAGCTAGCTAGCCATCGGCATCAATAGTATTTAGACGCTCATGCTTATTAACTATCTACCGTAATCTGGACAAGGCTGCTGCATCACTACTACGCCTAGCAACCGCTTGTAGCTAGCTAGCTGGGGCAATACAGTAGCACAGCTGGTGATTGCACAGCAGGTTGCTACATGTAACAGTCTCCCTTCGTTTACTGATACTTCTACTACTCGTTACTGCTAGTCATCTCTCTACGAGATAGATGGATAGACGAGCCATCCGAATGAGTTCGCCACCCATGATATCACGCCATTGCAAATTTATCCTTGACATACTATTGTTGACTTGTTGTTCGGTCGAGAACATGTTGCAGCAAACACAACCGTAACCGTCCGACACACGTCATTGTGCCAAACCCTTGACCATGCCTCCCAAAGGAATTTGACGCAGCCAATCAATACTATCGAGGACAACGCCATTCTTCCGCGGTTTGACAATATTGGAGCTTGCGCGCCACAGGCCCTTTTGTTTGGAATCCGTCCATCTATCCAAAGATGATGACCGTGTTTTAGAATTCCCAAAGTTTCTGTGCAAAACTGGTTTACAGTACCAAGACACTGTGGGATATGCCTATGCCATTGTATGGTATTTTTTGGCATGCACCACACCACACGCCACGATGATTCATTTGGATGTGATGTAACAAAGCCACCCCTCGGCGCGGCACCTACAGTTCCACCATTATTATGGATATCGTTCCTTTGGTTATTGAGCCATGGTGACAAACAATCCTGTCACGGCATGAACTGACGGACTGTGTTTGCGTGCTGTTGTTGCTGTGATGCTCCTGTTGCTGCCGCTGTTGTCCCCGTCCCTGGGAGGACAGCAAAATTGCTGAAACTATATCAAAACTGCTTTATCCTTCCATTTCCTGATCATTTTCGTCGTCATCCTCATCACTATCACCATCATCACCACTAGCATCATCATCATCCTCATACTGGTGATGGTTGGGAAGAGACGGCAAGACATAATGTTGAACATGATGATATCGTTCCACCAGTGCGGCATGAACATTGATCAACAGTCGTTCTTGTGCGAGTTGCGGCGTTGGCACATTAATCAAGGCATCAATGCGTCCATCAAACCATTCCAATTTACACCCCAATTTGACATTGTCCCATCGCGATTTCATCCATGGTTTGACAAAGGCATACATGACATTGGCCACCAGTGGTGTATTGAGCCACAAGGACTCTTTTTGCAATTTCGGATAATGCATCCCGACTTCTTGTGCGACGCGCTGTACCATTTTGGTGTTGAAGGACTGTTGGGACATGCCTTGACATTCACAAATCGAGACAAATCCTTCCCGGGTATATTGTAAGTTGCAACATCCGGCTTGCAACATGTAATAATAGGACCCCTGAAAGGCCCGCCAATTGGCATCGTCATTTTTTTCCAAGGCGGCCGGTTGCAAGCGGGCAAAATCAAAAATGCTCATATACGAGGTCTTATCGGGGGATTTGTCAAAGGCCAATAACAGACCGGGTTGAACGTGGGTAATGAGGTTGCGGATCAATTCGACGCCTTCGGCGGGTGTATCAACGAGGCCATATTCTTCTCGCAAGCACTGCAATCCCAAGACGGATTCCAAAATGGAATCCAGATTGTGTCGTTCTTGTCCCAAAGTGACTACGGCCAATTGGGCAATGTCATAATCCGACAAGGGATGCAAAATGCAAAGTTCATCGTCGTCATTATCAGCATTGTCATTACTAGAGTCGTTGCTAGAGTCATTCGTAGCCCTAGCAGTGCCCTCTTTTTGTTGTTGTTGTTTGGCAATACTACTACGTGCTAATAGAGCACGCTTGATTTGCCACGCCCATTCCAATTCGGCATCGTGCAAGGCATTGACATTGATAGGGCTTGCGGGTGGTTGTGGTTGTGGTTGCTGTAGCATCATGGGATGGGCATAAGGATGCTGATAATGATGATTCATGGTGGCAAGAAAAGGATTATCATTCAGAGGAGGAGGATATAGGAAAAATGGATCAATCTCGTTGTGGTTGTGAACGTTGTAGTAGTTGACGTGGTGGTTGGGATTCATTCTTTTGATAGCTACTACTAGTAGTAGTCGATGGGCCTGGTTTTCTGAACCAGCAGGAGCAAATAGATAGTGACAAGGTCTGGGAATGAGAAAGAGAGCGAAAGAGAGAGCAAGATGGGAAGTAAATGGACTACAGGTAGTCCAGTTCTTATTACTACCAACTACAAGTCTAGCTACTGGCAGAGAAAGAGTAGGAGCAAGTAAGCTAATGCGTTGTACCTGTGTAGTCAGAACAGTTTTGTGAACTATGAGAGCAGAGTGGCAAACAAAGGGAGGAGAGATATTTTTCGCTGAATACATCGTACTTTAGGTAGTACCCACTAGCTAGCTACTTAACTAGTAAATAGCTAGTATTGTTGCAACGCTAGTAGACTAATAGCAGTACAGTAATAGTACCAAACAGTATCATTCGGATTAGCTATTCCATTATTCACTGATTGGAGCTCTGGTATTGGTACGTAGCTACTGTAGTAGCTACAGTTCTACTAATCTACTAACTAGTTAGCTACCTAGCTAGCAGGTACGTAACTTACGACAAATCTTTTCGTAAAAAAAACGTTTATTAAGGGCTGTTTCCTACGATTCCGGGGGAAGCCGGCGAAATCATGTTCCTCAAGTTTCCCTTATTAATTCTCCAAGTCGGAGAAAAGAATTCTTACTGCCCGACTTCAACGTTCTTTACAGGGAATGGTTGTGTTGTGTTAGTTTCCTAATTCTCTCTTTTCTCTTCCCTTTTAATTCTGTTCCATAGAATAGTTGAAGTGGAAACGAACACTCTTATATCACAGAACATTTTTCTAGAGTACTAAAGCTTTGAGTTCGGAAATGGCTTAAGCAGACAGTTACCAGCTACCGGCAGGACTTTGCTCCCTAACTGTCAAGTTGAAACTGTTATTTTACTCATCGTCTACTCCAGTACGTACATGTACATGTACCACTGGTACTCTGGTAGTCTTGTCTCTGGTAGCATTTACTACTAGCTAGCTAGACAAAAACAAACAATGTGTCGCATAAACCAGGAGCATCGAAGATTCACCAAGATTAAAATCGTTTACACAAACCCCATTTCCCCAAGGATTCTACGGTCGCCCAAGGCATAGAGACGTTGTTGAAGTATTGGTACAGAATGAAGTTGTTCGATTTTGTACTGCCTGATTGTTATCTTACTTCGAAGTAAACGATATGTTAAGTCCAGATGCACGTAGTAGGGCTCTCTTCTTTTACTTCTTCGTCTCTTACACATTTTGTCGATGTTTGTCTGCTTTGTCAGCGACTTCGAGCGCGGCAACCCGCAAAAGGGGGAGGAAGAGGAGGTCTCGCCAAACAGCTACACAAAATTTTGTCTGTTCTGCGGAGTTCTTTGTTGAAGCATTTGTCAAGATTCTTTTATCCGTCCTACTACTAGCCTGGGATCAACCACTTACGACTTCCGAGTTGCGATGCTGTCGGTGGCACGTGCGCAACTGAATGAAAGGTGGTGGTGGCTGTTCTCTTATCGAATAGCTGAACAACACAACTGAATGGATAGCTAAGTTGCCGCGCTCCATTGGCAGCAGCTAGCTAGACGATGTGTTCGTCTTCGCCATCTTCAGAGACCAATGGAATCTTTGAGGACCGACTGAGTCAGGAACTGAATTTGCAAGTTCGGTGACGGAGGTCGGCATTCCACGGTCACTATCACTACACAACAATAGCTTCGGGGGTTTCGTCGTCGTCTTTGTTTTAGCCTTTCCCTTTTGTTTCACTGGCGTTGTCCTCGCTTGAGACAAGCAGGGGGCCTTCCGGCTCTTTTGCCGATTTGGGGTTCAGTGGATACCAGGCACATTCAGTTCAGTTGTCTTGCTTACAATCGATGTTGCTGCTGCGCGTGGCCGGGTTAGTTACTTCACTGCAATTGACTCACCGACCTCACTCTCGCCACTTCTCTAGCAAGCTAGCTTGTTCATCTAGCTCTCTGCTAGCTAGAGTGTACCATTTTGTCTTGGCTAATTCTAACCAACTAGTAGAGCACACCGCGCAGATAGCGACATGCGTGGGACGGGTCGTTCATGACTCGTGATCTGGACCCACAATTGCTCCGAAACGGATGAATTTTTTCTATCGTGTCATTTTTTCGTACAGAACAAGTTTGTCATTCTGGGTGGGGTGGGTAAATGCACTTTATCCTATCAATGGCTACTAGCTAGAAAAACTAACTAGAGAGCAGCTACCTGGATCAAGACAACATTTACACAAACACGTTTATGAAATTGTGCAATCACTCTCCCTTCAGTCTCTCTTCTGTTAAGCTTACACGTCTACTTCTGCAGCAAAAGACGGCACACTGCTTGCACTCGTTTCTGCCCGTGAGATTCCCGCCACAACTTTGCCTTCGTCGTCCGCATCCTCTGCCAAGGAATTGTCATCGGAAGAAATATCAACAGATGACGACAGAGTTGTAGAGGCTCTATTCGTGGCATTGCACTCCACCCAGTAGGTTTGCAGTTTGCCTTTGCCTTTGGCATTGATCAAATCTTCTCGTTTGGTTAACCATTCCGATTTGCCAGCATCCAAAAGGCGCTTGGCGGTTGCTTCGGAAACTTGAATCTTTCCCTGTTGGCCATTGCTAACATATCAATAGTAAAGGAAGGAGTACAATGTAGTACAAACAATCGTTGCGGATATGAGCCAACGCTTGTCGGGGGTCTTTCAAACAACAAAACACCGCAGGCAAATGACATTTGATTCTCACCTTTCCATTCGAGCAGCCGTGTTGACGGTGTCACCAAAAAGCTGGAACCGAGATTTTTCTCCACGAAGGACACCGGCCGTGACTATTTTAAAACAAGAGGGTCCATGCATAAACGTTAGGAAGAAAAAAAGCTACACTCACCCAAGTCGCAAAACGATCAGTTGGTTGGTACATACCTGGGCCACTGTGCAATCCAATGCGCAAATCGAGACCGACGGTATCCGCTCCAAGCCTGGGTCCTAACATTTGTGTAACCTCTCTCATCTTTTGACGAGTCTCCGAGGCGAATCTAGCCATGGCGGTGGCGTGATCTTGTCGTGGCTTCGGTAATCCTGTAATCGCGACATAACAATCGCCAATCTGCGGTAGCGGCAAGCATGTTGGGATGAGTCAAGCGAATGAAATATGGGACAACGAAGACAAAGTAGAGAGAATCAAGAACCACAAACAAAAGAATGGCTCACCGTTTCCACCTTGAACACTCGCCGCCGCTTCGCAAGACGATCAAACGCAGCATAAATCTCTTCCAACAAGACAAACACATCCACCGGTTGTCGGGTAGATGACCATTGTGTAAATCCTGCAATATCGGCAAAATATACCGTACACTGATGAAAACGGCAACCGCATTGAGATGGTCAGAGTATTGCCCGAGGATGTAGAGTGGGAGTGAGATATGTATGTTTCGAAGACTTACTTCGGGATACAGATCCGCAATGGGGTCTGTTTTTCTGGCGCCACCCTCATCGCCGAGTTGGGGGCCTTCGCCACTGTTCTCTCCATTCAAAAACACTTGCAAATGTTTCTTCTTATCCCCCGACGAAAAAGTAGTATTCTTTTTGTTTTTGGGATTCTTGTCTTCTTCTTCTTCCATGAGACGATTTCGTACTTGTTCTGGAAATAGCGATGAAACGATGGCATTGGTTTTGGTCGCATGACCGACCACTTTGTTATTGCGCTGTTTGACAAAGTTGTCGTAGACGAGAAAGGTCGAAATCATGAGAGTAAAGGTGGCTGCGACCACCAATGTCAATACCCATGGAGTATTGGAGCGGTACCGTTCCTCGTATTCCTTGGTCGCATAGATAAAGTACGAGTATCGGCATTCACCTTCTACCGTCTCGTCATCATCATATTCACCAAACGGTAATTCTACTTCTGTGTAGTTGTAGCGAGGGTCGTGAAAATCCCCTTCGCCCATATAAAAGGCGGAGTTTCCATCGAGCTGATAGGTCCATGCCTTGTCACATGTGTTTCGGAGGACACAGGTAATTCCATCGACGCCATCGGGGAGCAAATTCACCAGGTAACGATCCCAAGGCAGTACCACAGCAAAGTTCCCGACCATTCGAGAGGATGGATCATTGAGTTCCTCAAAGACGGGTACCATCATGGCCGAGTGAGGATGCATAAAGGTCGTCGCGTCAGGATCGAGAACATAGTCCACCAAACTGGCATGATAGGCTTCGTGATCGTCCACATTAATGGCACGATTGGCCAAGTTCTCGACGGGTACCACATCCGTAAAGACAGAAGCGCGTGCTTCTGTCACAGCTTTCATGGGCCCTTTGAGGGCCCATGGCGCCGGATCACTATTGATAAAGTTGGGATTGAAAATGGGAGGCGACGTCATCCAAACGGGATAGTAAGGACCCTCTCCATACTTGGGAGCTAGGATAATGCCTTCTTCTTGAAAGTTTGGAATGTACGGAAACGGGGCAATGTCCCCATCCACGAAGTCGTGGGGCTTGATGGATGATCCCTCGGCACCCAGCATTAACGCAATATGACGGCTGTCAGCCAAGTTCTTTTGGTAGTTTCCAAGCGTGTAATGACTCCAATCGTCAAGCTGATCTTCTTCGACGAGAACGTGCCAGTTGATCATTTCTGCACCCGTAGCAGACCTCACGGAAGAACCCAGAGCTTCAAAGGAAGGGATTGTCACAAAGGGGAAGGTTTGATTCAAAGCAGCCGCCTCGGCAGTAATGGTGGCGGAAAAGGAGCGCAGGGTAGTAAAGATGCTCTTGGCGTGAAACTCAGAGGCATCTCGGATCGTGTTTACCATTTGCTCATACTAAGTATCATGATGTACGTAGAAGCAGGCAGCAGGTGAGCAGCGTAGCGTGAGGAGGGCAAAAACAGAACCAATTTCAAAATTTATATACTTACGCTGTCCTCGAAGTTTTCTTCCTCATTGCGTTCCAAAAAGATGTAGCTTCCGGCCGACACCATGGCGGCCGTCAAAATGATCAGCATCACGACCAAGACCTTCCAAATCCAAATCTGTTTCGTTTCGTTTTGGGCCAGCTTTTTGACCTCACACTCCTTGTTCTCTTCCTCGAGATCTCCCACACCGGCGCCATGGGATGTTTCGTCCAGGACCGAGAGGTTGTCATCTTGGGTATTACTTGTCATCGTGTTTTTTTTTCTGGTCTTTGCGGCAGCAAAGATATTGGTTGGATTGAGAATTTATTTTCGTTGTGACTTTTTGTTTATTGAATTTGTGAGACATCAATCCGGATGGATGGATCCAAATTTGGATGTGTGAGGATCTGCAATTTGCTGGTTCTCACTGGGTACAAGCAACGTACATACATACGCTACTACCTTACTTCGTACAGCATTGGTTCCTTGCAGAAGATACTGGTATCTTCTTTCACGTTCCAGCCAAAAAAGAATGCTACAATTCGGTTATGTGACAAAAACTGGATTTAAAACAATATGCCAGATGTAAACCCTACACTTTTAAAGTACAGCAACACACATGTCTTTTATTCCTACTCTGGAATTCTCATGACTCTGCGAATGTTCTTGAAATGCGTTAATTCCATGCAGGTGCAACCACCGGTACGACTACCATAAATCCATAATATGTAGGGAGTAATAAACTCAGAACGACAATGCTTCGCATGATATTGGTGTATTCCTGGCACTGCGGTCTTCGACATTCCTGTCCAACCAGGCATCAAGAAGGGCCCATGGATATAACGTTCCAAGGCGATTGTGGAACAAAAGAGAACGCATCTATGAATGGTTTCAGTCGACCGATGAGAACCCTGCTACAACCCACACCTTTCAAGATTTCTCCAAAACTTGCCCATACAAAACCGTCATTGTTCCCTGGTAGCTCCCTCAACAGGAAGAACAAGTTGCTAGAAAGTGCACAACCTTCAGAAGGCCTTTGATGGGACTGATCCTGGGCTGCTGGCAAGGTTGCTGCCTTTGTTGGAACATTGGGAAGCATGAAACATGAAAGGAAATTTTGATGTGTCTGCAGCTGCAAACATGTCTCCATTCTTCAATGACAGCTGTCCATTTGTGCTGCTGCTCTGGCTTGTATGTGGGCAGGTGACCCTCTGTGACAAAAGCATTAACTCCCTTAGAATGCTTTGAGTTGATGGAAACATCCTCAGACTTTGGAGTCGGGGTGTTTGCAATCAAGACATGATGATGACTGTGCCAGACCTCTTTTGCATCATCTCTGCAATGATGCTGCTCCTTTGATAGATTGTCATCTCTGCATTGATGCTGCTCCTTTGATGGATTGTCAGCTCATCTTGTGACACTTGTTCAATGGCCATCTGGTGCCAAATTCAAGCTCTGACAGAATGACATTTGTCATGCATTTTTTGCAAACAATGCAAGGGTTCACAAGAAGCAATTCAAGTCCCGAGAACAAGAAACACAACCAGTGCTCACAGTTTTGAAATGAGTGATCAACTGAAGTTTGTGGTCATTTGTGGGTTGATCTGCTACATTGGCATGGTCATTGTTGTTGCTGTCTGGATGGTTGAGGTTTAAACACAAAACCACAAACTCTTCTTTGAAAGACGGACAAAGCTCTGACAATTCAAATCAGTGAACTCTGATGAGATGGAGCAATGGAAATTTGTCAAATGTTGCACTCCCACCAATCATGTCCTCATCACTTGGTTTCCATCTGTGTCACTCATGAACCTTCAACAACTGTCTGGAAAATGTTTGGTGGAGGCAGACATCACTTCCACTTGATTTCTTTTCAAGAAGAAATGGAACATCAATGTCACAGCAGCTAAATGAAAGCAAACCCAACATGTGGGGAACCCAA
>ENA-ORBV01011777-ORBV01011777.1-microbial-mat-metagenome-genome-assembly--contig:-NODE-11777-length-13650-cov-4.794961_pt1 | contig 13650 bp, 9 predicted proteins | sample MGYA00237777_ERZ505514 | MGnify/ENA primary metagenome ERZ505514 (study PRJEB26160, sample SAMN06269048) | microbial mat metagenome | isolation source: Oligotrophic lake microbial mat | place...
CTGGTCTATATGTTACATCATATCTGGCTATGACCACTAGATTGATGTGGCCTGTCTTCGCTGAATATTCAGGGCGACATCCAAAAAGATAAACGGGACCGAGGCTTCACGGAAACGCTATTGCGTCGTTCCTCAGCAAGACTGTGGCCCTGTCGATGGCAACCCATCACCTCAGGATTTAGAAGCGCATTTGAAGCAGGACTCAACCGCTCAAATTCAGGATGTGGCAGATCACCCTGAGAAATATCGTTCGGACAAGCCCACGGCGAAGCGCTAGGAATCGTGCGTTGGGGAAAGCCCTTCACCGTTAGCACACGGTGAAGGGCTTTTTCATTCCCATGGTGGTGCTGCTGCTGACGGGCTAGTGATGGATCCGCGTCGCGCGTCCCAGGTCTCAATCAGAAAATTGGTAAGCACGTGCGCTGCACCGACAGCAAGATGAGCGTGGCGAGCTTCCACTCGGTAGGTCGTCAGGCCACGTCCATGCGCCGAGCCTGTATGGGTTCGCAGATGAGCGATACCAACGGCGGTGCTGGCGAGACCCTGAAGAATCTTCTTCAGATCATCATCTTCTTTGCTGGCCGGATCCAGGCCGAGCGCTTTTTGAACCACAGGCCAGAGGTTTTGCAGTGTTTGCGTGCCGGGCATGTCGAGCTTTTCGAGTTCGATGTAGATTTTACAGAGCGATTCCAAAATGGCACAGGCGGCGGTGACGGCTTGCGGTGGATCGGCCTTGATGCTCTCGAAGGCGCGCTGGTATTCCTTCTCGAGTGATGCCCAATTCCTGCTGCGAATCAGGCTTTCGAGCGTGGTAACGGTTGGTGCGATCTGGTGGCCGACGATGGTGCCACCAGTCACGTACCGCAGTCCGTTTTGTGCAAGGGCGATGGTGATTTCCCCCTTGAATGGTGCGGTTCGCTCGGAGTCGTCTTCCATGACATCGTTGAGCACGATTCCGAGCGCAACGAGAGCACGATCGCCTTGTAGAGCATTGCATGCATCCAATGCGTTTCTGACTCTCTGCTCCTTGTTGCTGCCAGAGCCCGTTCCTTCGGGCACTTCAGCTAATTGCAGCCACCGATCGATCGTGGTGTGTGTACCATACATCGACAGTTGATTCGCGACTACGGCGATCACGCGTCGTGGAATTTTCATGGTCTCCGAATGCATGGGTCACGTCCTCGTCATCGCATACACCATATCGCCAACGCTGCGGCGGAACGACTCGTTCTCGACGAACTGTTTATACACTTGGGTGTCGTCTTTCAGTAGCATCTGCATGACCTTACCCAGGGCCTGATCGTGGGCCATGCGCGCCGTGTGCGGCGTGTTGGCTTTGGCATTTTGATAGGCGATGTCTGCCGCGACCTTGGGCACGATGTCATCGCGAATGCGCTTGGCGACGCGATCAGCATCGGTGAACAGGGTACCGAAGTTCTCGTTAAACGATTTGAGGATGTTGCTGAGTCGATCGAGTTCGGGCTCTGGCCTACGTCCACCGGCATCCGTCGGGACGGGTTCGATCTCGGCATCTTTGTCGGCCAAGACGATCTTCATGACAGCTTTTTTCTCGACGCGATAACTGTCCATGTCGATCGCTTCAAGAATACCCTTGGCGAGATCTGGCTCGGTTGGTGCAGGTAGCTTGGGAATCAACAGGTTGAGCAGGATGGACAGTTTTTCCCACCCGGCATTGGTGTACGGCATGACGGACGCCAGAAAGTCGTAGGTGCGGGCAAACATCTTCGCCTTACCTTTGAAATCGACCTGCTGGTCTTCGTCGAGGCGGCTGACGTACACCTCTTTGCAATGATCCAAAATGGGATCGAGCTGGTCACGGTCGGCGCTCGCAAGAAACAAGGCGACCAACTGATCGACCTGCGCTGGGCTGTACACCTGCGCCTCATCAAGCGCCTTTTTCAGGTCATGCAGCTTGTTGGGATCCGTTTCTTCGGCGAGCAACGTGGTGCGGTAGTAATCTTGAAATGCTTGCGTGATGCCGTCGCTGTTGTTCTGGAAATCAAGCACGAAGCAGTCGTATTTTTGTGGTCGGGCGCGATTCAGGCGCGACAGCGTTTGCACGGCTTTGATGCCAGACAGCGCCTTGTCCACGTACATGGTATGCAGCAGCGGCTCGTCATAGCCGGTCTGGAATTTGTCGGCGCAGATCAGAAAGCGATAGGGGTCTGTTTGCACTTTTTCGGCGATCTCACCACTGGGAAATCCGTTGAGCGACGCCTCGGTGACTTTTGCCCCGGCGTATTCTGGCTCGCCTGAAAACGCCACGATGGCCTGAAAGGGACTTTTGCGTTCGGTCAGATAGGTCTTGAATGCATGATAATATTGAATCGCACGCTCAATGCTGCTGGTCACCACCATGGCGCGAGCATCCCCGCCGATCTTGCCCAGGGCCATCACCTGTTCGTGAAAATGATCGACCATGATCTCGGCTTTCAGGCGGATCGCATGATCGTTGCTTTCGACATATTTGCGCAGCTTCTTGCTGGCTTTCTTGGTGTCGAATTCCGGGTCGTCTTCGATTTTTTTAATCAGCTTGTAATAGCTGTCGACCGGCGTGTAAACTTTCAGCACATCCAGAATAAAGCCTTCCTCGGTGGCCTGCTTCATGGTGTAGCTGTGGAATGGCTGGTGCTTGATCTTGCCTTTCGAATCAGGCGGCAGCGCTTCGCCGAACATCTGCAAGGTCTTGTTTTTTGGCGTGGCGGTGAAAGCAAAATAGCTGGCATTAGTCAGCATCTTGCGCGCCGCCATGCGCTGTTCGAGAGCGTCGTTGACCGTATCCTCGGGATCCGGTTCTTCCTCAGCTGGGACAGGAGTTGCAACAGCCGTCGCCCCCAACACCTTGCTCATCGCCGCCGAGGTCTTGCCGCCCTGACTTGAATGTGCTTCGTCGATCAGGATGGCAAAGGTCTTGCTGCCTTCGCTGGCGATCTCGTTGAGGATGTGCGGGAATTTTTGCACCGTTGAGACGATGATCTTTTTCCCCTCGCTGATAAATCGGCGCAAATCGCCAGAGTCATCGGCGTGGCCAACGGTGGATCCCACCTGCATGAACTGTTTGATCGTCTTCTGGATTTGATCGTCTAAAATGCGCCGATCGGTAATGACGATGACGGAATCGAACACGTCTTTGCCGTTGCGCTTGAGGCCGATTAGTTGATGGGCCAGCCAGGCGATGGAATTCGATTTGCCGCTGCCCGCCGAATGTTGAATCAGGTAGCGCTTTCCTGGGCCGTTGGCCTGGATCTCGGCTAAGGCTTGGCGCACCACACCGAGTTGGTGATAGCGCGGAAAGACTTGGGTGAATTTCTTCTTTCCTGACTTGGTCGCGGTTTCAACGATCTGGGCGTAATTCTCCAGGATGTTGGTCAACCCAGCCGGGCTCAGGATTTCTTTCCACAGGTAGTCGGTTGTGAGGCCGCTCGGATTCGGCGGATTGCCGGCGCCGTCGTTATGCCCCTTGTTGAACGGCAAAAACCACGAGCCCTTGCCCTTCAGTTCAGTACACATCTGCACGGAGCTATCGTCGACCGCGAAATGCACCACGCAGCGGCCAAAGGAAAAAAGCTTTTCGCGCGGATCTCGGTCGCGCTTGTATTGCTCGACGGCGTCTTCGACCGTTTGCTTGGTCAGGCTGTTCTTCAGTTCAAACGTGGCGATCGGCAGGCCATTGATGAACAGGCACAGATCCAAAGCGCGACGAGCTTCGTCGATGCTGTACGCCAGTTGGCGGGTGATGGTAAAGCGGTTTTTCGCATGCAGGGCCGCAGCGGTCGCATTCCCGGCGGATGGCGTGCCGTAGAAGAGTTTGAATTCCAGCGGACCATGTTTCACCCCTGAACGCAACACGTCGATGACGCCACGCGAGCCGATCTCGGCCGAAACCCGGGTCAGAAATTTGAGTCGGTTGGGATCCTGCGGGTCCTCAACCAAGCCAAGCTGCTTGAACGCCTCGGGCTGCGTCGCGCGCAGAAAGGTAAACAGCTGCGGCACATCCAGGGCGTGAGCCCGCTCATAATCCTTTGGGCTGCCAGCGACGTAACCAATGCCGGTGCTGTATCCCACCGGAGCTTCCGCGACTCCCTTTGCCAGGGGCACAACGCTCAGTCCATCAGTGCCTGTCAGGTGGCGCATGATCAGGGATTCGAGACCCTTTTCAGAGGTGTCGGTGGTCATGCTATCCCTATCGTCCGGGGTGAAGTCGGCGCGGCTATCAAGCAACCATCAAGCAAATCTCGGATTCGTAATATGCTTTCCCTCAATGACTTGCGATTACTCAATTGCGGCAACGGCGGATTCCAAAGGTATTCTATCAAGGAACTGGACCTGACATTGTAGACGTGGATCGACATCCCCCTCCAAGTGCAAGCGCCCCGCAAGTAACGTAAGGAACATGCAGCGTGCGTGATCAGTGTGGTGAAATCGCTCCCATTGCATTGTGGAATGGAGCGACCAACTGTTGTGCTTGGCAGGTTTTGATAGCAGATGGACATGCTTTTTATTCACAATTCATTTAAGATTGTATCTCAATTCACGTTTCAGAAATGCCTCATCACCTCCTTCAAGTATTCGTCGAACAGCCTTATTTACGGCTTCGGATTCAAGGCTGCCTGATGTGTATTTTAACACTCCATTTTTGTTTTCAGCAATCACCACTTGTTCAGCGTCAGCATTGACAACGAGGTTAGCATTATGGGTCACGAGGATGACCTGCCTGAACTGCTTAATGCCGCGGAATATTTCCACCAACTCTTCAATGATGAACTCGTTGTCGAGGTCGTCTTCCGGTTGGTCGAAAATCAGCGGCTGAGTGAACGCTTGTGTCGCTAATTTCAGGCAAAGGTAAACCGTTCCCTTCTGGCCAACCGATAGCCGTTCGAGCGGGCGACTTCCATACGAGATCACTGGTTCAACCCGCAGAAAGGAAGACCGCTGTGCGACATCGTAAAACAAAGATGAAATATCCCCGGAGACATACGCTTCGTCTTCGGTTTGGTGCAGGCGCTCTTGCATGAATTTCAAGAACGATGGTGTATCCGTGATCTTAAACTCGTCCCGGATTCGTTCATCGATGGAACGCTCACCGGTTGCCCTGAACGATCGAAGGTTCAGCACTTGCTTCAGCTTCGTGAGAAACAATGCCTGATCGAAAATGATTCGGCCCTCTAGCGTAATCTGTCGGTCGGCCAAAATTCTCTTCATCAGGTCTTTCTGTTCCTGCGTCCAGTCCGGCTGACCTTGTTGAATGGCCTTCCACCTCGCGTCGATTGCATCTTTCTGCCGCGTGATCTCCGTCTCAATAAGCGAGGGAATTGTCGCTCTCTTGGCCACTGCTACATTAAGCTCCTTCTGTTTCGCCTCAAATGTGGTGAGACTGAACTTTAATTTTTCAATGGCACTTCGATATGACTCCGCATTTTGCAAGAGACCTGAAAGATCGCCGGTGTAGACCAGAGAAAAATCTGCATGAATTCTAGTATTATCTTCTTCGCAAGCAGTGATTCCGCCTCGGGTTTGTACCATCAGCAGTCGAATGGCTTCTATTTGAGGGGCGATATCGAGAGTGGGAATACTCGAATCAATCGCCGCTGCCTTCGGGTCCAAGCTCGCCTTGAACACCTCCAGGTCCTCTTTTAACAGATTGAGGCGGCGCGTCTTGTCTTCGGCTACTGAGATCTTCGACACATTGGCCGTGAACCGCTCCAGTTTCTCCTTGTTTTGGTCCGTCGTAATCGAGTCGAGCAGGCTTTGGTTTCTAGTGATCTGGGATTCCATGCTCTCCCGGTTGTAGATCGTCTCGCCCTTTTCATTCGTCTGCTTAAACCATGCTTTCTGCTTATTCACAGCCGAGAGGATATCGCGAGTCTTGCTATCCACTTCACTGTCGAACGAAAGCCCCTGAACCCCGAGCATCTGCTTGATTTCATCACCGACGGTTCCCGCAGTGATCTTGGTCTTCACCTCGTTCTGCGAGATATAAACAAAAGGGAGTTCGGCCCCTTCTTTAGCATGGTGCTCCGAAGTGCTTGAGAGATCCTTGTTGAAGATGACCGTGAAATGTTCACTCAGATCATAGGGTGACGTTTTGGAAGCTGGCCCAAACGCCTTGCCGAGATAGTCCACTAGACAACTTTTTCCCGCACCACGCCCGCCAATAACACAGACGAGGTCACTATTCAGGACGAGGCCCAATTCTGAGCCAAACCGTGGATTTTCATAGAGTTGGTTAGGGGGGAATGGTGATAAATCTTGCACGATAGAGATTGAGCTTACGTATGGTTTTGTGTAGTTCGCCGCAGGACTTGCTTCCTGTATGCGCACCCGAGCGGTCGGTTCAAAGATAGTCTGCCTCAGCCCTTCAAAAGTCGGATCTGCCTTGATCCACGTTTTTTTGGTCTTCGTCTCAGTTCGCCAGGTTTTGAATGCGGAAATCGAGTGACCGTCACTTCCGGAAATGCAGGGCTTAGGGCGTCCTCCGATTGTTACCTTGAAATTCTCAATGAATGATTGATTCACGGGGGTTTTGCGGCAGGAAAATAAGTCGATGTTTTCCTGGTCACGCTCCTCAACAAGATCAACTAATTGCATGAAATAGAGATCTTCTGTCGGCTGTTTCTTCCAGTCGATCTTTGCCATGCCGCCGTAGCAGTCATAGGGAGCCATGACGAGACGGTGATCTTCCGGGACAGTCTTCAGGGCCGCTTCAAACGACGCCTTGGTTATTTCCGCAGTCTCTGCCCCAAGCCGGGCAAGCGCAGCGAGATCGCTTAAGTACCCGTCCTGAGCTCCATGGCTCTTGGCTTTTGCGCCATCTAGCCGCCGGGCGTATTCGATGAGTGCTTCATCCGAGAGGGGGCGATCAATTAGCCTGAGCCTGAGCTGGCTTTTGAAGTCGTTAAGCTGCTGGTCAGAGACTTTGTCCGAAAAAATTACATGAATATTTAGACGGTGCTGTGAAGCTGACTCAATGCGAAGTTCTATCGCCGGAAATACGGTTTTGTTGATTGTCTCCCCCGACGAATGCGCCGTTCGCAGATCAAGATAGCCGTCAAATGTCCAATAATCGTTAATGGCATATACAGCCACGTCGCTTTCATTGATATTGGAAATAATTTTAATAATTGCTGCACTTTTCTCCCCTGCCGACATGGTTGCGAAGCACCCTCCCTGATAATGGTAGGAAGCTGGGGTGTGAATGTGAAGATCCCACAGTCGCCATTCTGATCCTTTTGGATAAGCGCTCATGCTTCAATCTCTTCGGATTCAATTTCTTCCAGAGGGTCGCTAGGGGCCTCTGCGTCGGCAGGTGGGTCGGGCAATCGCGCTGCGGCTTCGCGTACGTCCAGCTTGCCGGTCACGATGTCGGAGGTGAGGCGGGTGCGGTATTCCTGCATCAGGGCGATTTCTCGTTCGGTGCGGGTGATTGCGACGTCGAACGGCGAGGACTCTTTTTCAATATGTTTTATAATTTCCACTTGCTCAGAAAGCGGTGGGAACGGCATCGACATGGAGCCAATTCTCTCAACATTTAAATTGCCTTGCGTATTTACTGGCGCTTCCCGCAGAAGTTCATCCTTCATGCAACGAAATACAAAATAGAGGTAGTCACGCGATAATTTGACAGTCGGGACAAAGCCAACGATTGAGTCAGGAAAGCATGCTTCAAACGTGAGGATGGCGACATCCCCAATGTTTGCTGCAATCGTCATCACGAGAGTTCCGCTGGGGAACAACTTGCTTACGGACAGGCCATTTTCATTAAGTGTCTGCTTGTATTCTGATATGAATTTATCGGCTCGGGCAACCGATCCTGTTTGAATAAACGGATAAGGACCATCGTAAAAAGCCGGATCATTTCGCGGGCGATGTGAGAATTTACCGCGAAGAATGCGGGTTATCTGTTTCACGCGTCGAGCTTCCCAATGCGCCGGGATGTCGCCGAGCCAGGGGATGCCGGAGGGCATGAGTGGAACGGTGGGATTGAGGCCTCGGGTGACGGCGCGGTGGATGATGGCCTGTTTCTGCTCGTTCAGCAGCCCAATCAGCTTCCGCTTGGCGCGGATGAAGCCGTCGATCTTCCGAATCGCATGGCCCAAAAACCGCACGATGGCGGCTTGTTCATCGGGTGGTGGGAGTGGAATCGGCGCATCCAAGAATGAAACATCGGACAACTGAAGTCGGGAAATCCAAACCCCCTTCGACCGAACTTGCAGCTCCCAATTGAACGGCCTGGAGCGTACAAGCTCGTGCAGAAAGCGCGGGTTGATGTGGGCCGATGGCCGGCTTCGGTAAACACTGTAGGCCGTGCTGATGATGCCGTGATGCTGAGTCACGCCCAAGCCGCCGCCCCAAGCCCATAGGCTGTTAATAACCAAGTCGCCCGGCCAACAGAGCTTGTGGCCAGCGTAAGACGCCGCTTTGAACATTGTCACCTTGGCCGATTTGCGGGGAACGACTCCGCGAGCTGAACTCACGGTAAGCAACTCTTCTTTGCCTGCTTTCGAGCGCTGGTCGATGCATGTCATGTAGGATTTGCCGCGCTTTGTTATCCAATGCGTCGGATACCGCCCGAGCCATGGCAACCCCGATTCCTTATATTCCGCATACGGCGTAAGTCCCTCAATCATGACCGAACTCGTTTCCGCCGTGGGGCTATAGCCTTTATTGGTGCTTGAGCGATCGGCTGTTCGTCGAGCGTGCGTTGGTATAATTCGTGGAGCTTGGCTTGGAGCAGAGCTTTGTTTGGCAATTGCGTGCGATACTCCGCAATCAATGCCGGTGACAGACTGCGACTGAGGGCGTATTCTACTACTTCCGTGTCTTTGGACGCACACAACAACACGCCGATGGCGGGATTTTCATGGGGTTTTTTCACATCACGGTCAAGAGCTTCGAGATAAAAGCTGAGCTTGCCCAGATGTTCAGGCTCAAAGCGATCCACTTTTAATTCAATGGCGACCAAGCAATTCAGCCCGCGATGGAAAAACAGCAGGTCGAGAGCAAAATCCCGCCCGCCGACCTGCACAGGGAATTCAGAGCCGACGAAACAAAAATCGCGACCAAGCTCGATTAAAAATTGGCGCAGTTGCCGCAGCAAGCCGCGATGCAAATCCGTCTCAGAATGACCCTCAGGCAAGTCTAGAAACTCAACGAAATAGGAATCTTTGAAGGCACTGGTGGCGCCAGTGGGATCTCTCACCGCTGGCGAGAGTTTTGGCGGCGTGAGGGTCGCTCGGGCAAAAGCAGAGAGGCGAAACTGTCGTTCGAGTTCGCGCTTGCTCCAGCGTTCTTGCGCCGCCATGCGCACGTAAAATTCACGTTCATCTGATCGTTTTGCTTGACCAAGAATGATCAGATTGTGAGTCCACGACAGTTCTCGCACCAGTGGTGAGAGAATTGGCTCATGCTGATAGGCTTCGAAAAACTGCCGCATCCGCCAGATGTTTTGCGCTGAGAAACCGCGTAAACCAGGTTGTTGCTGTTGGACATGGGCGGATAAATCAATGACCGTACTTTTACCCCAACCATCGGATTCAATGCGCCGTGACACGCGTTGTCCAATCTGCCAATACAAGTCGACCAACAGTGCATTCACCGCATGCATCGACTGTGATCGAGCACGTTCGATCAACGCAACAATGTCATGGAAGGCTTCGAGTGATCGAGCCTTGCCGACCTTGATGGTTGTTCTTGGGCTTTTGTTCATGCCGTGGCCTTGCCGGAGAGCAGGTTCTGGCCCCCGTGAAGGTCATATGTCTGCCAGCCTGCAACATGGAACGGTTTGCGGCCCATATGTCTACCAGCCTGCAACATGGAACGGCTTGCCGGCCATATGATCGGCAGCCGACCGCATGGAGCGATGAGCGGGTACGTCGTCATGCCGTGACCCCGCCCGTGATCTCACTCAACAAGCCGTCGGTTTCTTTTTCGAGCGCCAAGATGTCGGCGCTGATCTCGACCAGGGTGCGCAACGGCTGCGGTTTGTAGAAGTGGCGGGTGAAGCTGACTTCGTAGCCGATCTTGGTGGCGTCTTCTTTGATCCAGGCGTCAGGGGTGTACGGCAGCACTTCGCGGCGGAAAAAAGCCTCGATGCCGCCTGGTTCTAGCAGCGGTATTTGTTCGGAATCGCGCAGGTCGGAATCGCATTCGTATTCCAACACCAAGCTGCGGTCGCCTACGGGCGATTGATAGCGCCCGTGCAGCGGGTCGGCTTTAACCTTGCCGGCCTTGCTGGCCTTGTGCACTTTGGCGATGACGGGCGGGGCGGTTTCCACGCGCCAGCTCACGGCCTTGAGCAGCATCTTCAGATCGGCGGCGGGCAGCTTCCGATCGGCTTTGGTGAGCGCTGCGTTGACCAGGTCACGGAAGATGTTGTGATCTTCAAAAAGCTTATCGCCAAGCAGTTCACGTAACGTGGTTGCTGTTTCAACCAGACGGCCATCGCGTTCCCAGGTTTTGGCGTCGAGCAGTTTCTTCTTTTTCTTTTCAGGCAGGCCCTTCGACGCGGTGCCTTTTTCATCCTCATCGTCGCCATCATCCTCGTCATCGCTGCCCCAGTCGTTGAGGCGTTCTTCCAAGGCTGACGAGATTTTTGAAAACGTGGTGAAGAGCGCGTCGCCGAATTCCTCGTACAAGGTCGTACGCAGATCTTCATCGCCTGAGGCGAAGCGGAGAGCTTCAATAGCCTTAAGCGTGAGCTGACTATGCAGCCGCAACGGACGTTCGACCTGCACCTTCCAATAGCCGAACCCGGCGTTGGGAAATATTTTTGATTCGGGCGTTTCTTTGAAATCCAAGAAGGTGCGACTGATGAGCCCTATGTTCTCGGATGACAATTCGCAGTTCTTCTTACCCAGATTTTTACGCAGTGGCTTGAACCACTGACTGGCGTCGATGAGTTGCACGCGGCCTTTGCGCTGGGCGGCCTTCTTGTTCGACAGCACCCAGATGTAGGTGGCGATGCCGGTGTTGTAGAACAGGTTCAGCGGCAGGGCGACGATGGCTTCGAGCCAATCGTTTTCGATCAGCCACCGGCGGATATTACTTTCACCCTGCCCCGCATCGCCGGTGAACAGCGAGGAGCCGTTATGAACCTCGGCAATCCGACTGCCCAACGCCGAACTGCCGTTCATTTTCGAGGCCATGTTGGCCAAGAACAACATCTGGCCATCGCTGGAGCGCGTGACCAATGACATGGCTTCGCCGTTATGCACCACCGAAAAGCGCGGATCGCGCATCCCGTCTTTGCCGCCCATCTGCTCTAAATCTTTTTTCCAGCTTTTGCCGTAGGGCGGATTGGCCAGCATGAAGTCGAATTCACGACCTGGAAAAGCGTCGTGCGACAAGGTTGACCATTCAGCACCGCCGACGATATGGTCTGCGTTCTCGCCTTCGCCTTTGAGCAGCATGTCGGCTTTGCAGATGGCGAAGGTCTCGGGATTGATCTCTTGGCCATAAAGTCGGCACTCAATTTGCAGGCCGCGCCGTTTCGCGATAGCAAGCAGCGTCGCTTCGCCACCAGTGAGCATGCCACCGGTGCCGCACGCGCAGTCATGCAGCAAATAGGTGCCGCTTTTGAGCTGCTGTTCGATGGGCAGAAAGATCAGGCTTGCCATTAATTCGACTGCATCGCGTGGCGTCCAGTGTTCGCCCGCTTCTTCGTTATTTTCTTCGTTGAACTTGCGCACCAGCTCTTCAAACACCGTGCCCATGGCGTGATTATCGATCCCGGCGGGCGAGAGGTCGATTTCGGGATCGAGGAACTTGTTGATCAACGTGCCCAATGAATCGGACTTTGAGAGCGTGGGCAGTTGGTTGCGAAACTTAAAATTATCGAGGATGTCTTGGACGTTTTGTGAAAAGCCATTGAGGTAGTCCTCAAAATCAGCGAGTAGTTGCTGTTGGCTGCCGCGCGATTTTAGATCGCGCAGGGTGAATTTCGAGGTGTTATAAAAAGCCTGACCAGCAGCGTCGGCAAGCGCAGACCGCTGCTCGGTGATGCCGTTCTTGTCGAGCATCTGCTTGGTGGCGAGCACTGCCGCTTTGGTTGATTCCAAGACCGCATCCATGCGGCGAATAACGCACATCGGCAGGATGACATCGGGATATTTTCCGCGCCTGAATAGGTCACGCAGCACATCATCAGCGATGCCCCAGATGAAATTCGTAATCCAAGCAACGTCATGATGGGCCATGGGGCGGGTCTTCCTGGGATCGGGCACTGAATTTGGTTTTGAAGGAGCGCTGGCAGACACCGGGGCTTGCCTAGGCAACGACGACCGCGCTGGTGCCTCCAGTGTTCGGGCAGCGGTTGCGGTCGATAACTTCGCTGGGGCTTTGACTGGGGCACTGCGCATTGTTGCCCGCAGACGGGCAACAATGGCAGCCTTTTCTTTACCGCTGTCGTCGACGTCGCACGCGCGGCAGAGGTCTTTGAGGGCGGCACGGGGAAGTAGGTCGAGCAACTTGGGCAATGCTGCCGAAGGGCTGGCCGACAGCGTGGTGGCAAGATCCTCTCGACTACGGGTTTTGCCCGTGAGGCCAAGCTGCTCAACCAGTTCACGCGTTTGTTCAACCGGCAAACTTGCGCAGAGCAGGGCCTGCGTCAGCGGGGTCACGACCGGACTTTCTTGCCTGGGGTGAGTTTTTTCGGTGCGGTCATCGCAGGCATGGCCTGGATTTCACGGGCCAAGGCCAGGATGTCGGCTTTCAGCAGCATCCGATAGCCGTTCACGGGATGGCGCTTGGCTCGTAGTCGGCCCGCTTCTACCCAATTGCGCACGGTTCCGGCGGTAACACCGAGGCACTTTGCGGCCTCGCTGACCAACATGAATTCGGGGATAAGCGACATGCTGCTACGCTATGGCATGGTGGGGTTAGTCAAACCCTACAAAGTTTGCAAGCCAGAACGTTTTGAGCACCTACGGCGGACCAATTTTAGGACATCAGGGGGCAACAATCTAGTGGTCCTCGTCAGTCCGTCTGTAACGTGTCCAATATCGCCCTTGCCCGTTTTACTTTTTCAAGGATGTCCGCTGCTTTTGCGGTCCAAATGAATGGCTTGGGTGCGCGGTTGTGGCGGTGCAGGTAGTTGTCGATGGCAGTGATAAGTTGATCGACGCTGTCGAAACAGTCGCGCTTGAGTCGGTTGTGGGTAAGATCACGAAAGAATCGTTCTACCATATTCAGCCATGAGGCGCTGGTCAGATGGCGTTTTCTGGTCGATCAAGCGTAGGAATCGAAGCCATTCCTGGTGGCGATGACGTTTCCTGCATGCGTCGATCACGGTCCCATCGAAAGCCTTGAGAGCAGCGAACAGCGTGGTGGTGCCATTGCGTTTGTAGTCGTGCGTCATGGTGCCGCAGCGGCCCTTCTTGATCGGCAATCCAGGCTGCGTGCGGTCCAATGCCTGGATCTGAGACTTTTCATCGCAACTGAGCACCAGCGCATGCTCGGGTAGCGAAAGATATAGACCGACAATATCTGCGAGTTTTATTGCAAAATGCTAATCATTCGAGGCTTTAAATGTTTTTACCAGATGCGGCTTCAGCCCATGGGCGCGCCAGATACGGCCGACCGATGATGCACTGATCTTTAGTGCTCGCGAAAGACTCGGCGTACTCCAGTGCG
>ENA-ORBV01011779-ORBV01011779.1-microbial-mat-metagenome-genome-assembly--contig:-NODE-11779-length-13642-cov-4.631847_pt1 | contig 13642 bp, 11 predicted proteins | sample MGYA00237777_ERZ505514 | MGnify/ENA primary metagenome ERZ505514 (study PRJEB26160, sample SAMN06269048) | microbial mat metagenome | isolation source: Oligotrophic lake microbial mat | place...
CGAGATCGGTGGCGAACACCTTGATGGGGTGGGCGCGGCTCTCATGCAGACGGTCCACCGCCTCGCGAAGCACGATCGCAAGGGAGTAGGCTTCCTCACCCGTGGCGCAGCCGGCAACCCAGGCGCGGATGGGCTGCGCGGGGTCGAGTCTCGCGAGCAGCGGCGGCAAGACGCGTTCGCCGAGCTCGGTCCAGGCCTCGGCGTCGCGGAAGAATCCCGTGACGCCGATCAGCAGCTCCTTGAAGAGCAGCGTGAGTTCCTCCGGGTTCGAGCGCAGGAAACGCACGTAGGCGTCCATGCCGGGCAGCTGATGAACCCCCATCCGTCGTTCGATCCGCCGGAGCACGGTCGCGCGCTTGTAGAGGGAGAAATCATGACCGGTGTGCTCGAGCAGCATCAAGACGATCCTTTCGACGACGCCAGCACTGGCGTCGCCGTCATCGTCCGTCGGCGGGCGGAGCAGCGGCGCGTGCGCGAGATACGCCACGATGCGCAGTGGCAACTCGGCCACGGGCGCGATGACATCGGCGACGCCGGCGTCGATCGCACTCCGTGGCATGGCATCGAATTGGGCGGTGGCAGGATCCTGCACCATCACCACGCCTGCGTTCGCCCTGATCGCCGCCGCGCCGAGCGTGCCGTCACTTCCCATGCCCGACAGGATGACGCCGACGCCGCGTTCCCTGGCATGGTCCGCGACGGAACTGAAGAGAAAATCGATCGGCAGGCGCAGCCCGCGCGGGGCGCTCGGCTGGTAGAGATGCAGCGCACCGTCGTGGAGCGCCATGTCGGCGTTGGGCGGGATGACGTAGACCGTGTCGGGCTCCACGGCCATCGCGTCGGTCACCTGGCGAACCGGCATCGGTGTCGCGCGCTGCAGCAACTCCGGCAGCATCCCCGTATGCGTCGGGTCCAGGTGTTGCACGACGATGAATGCGAGTCCGCACCGCTCCGGCACGTGCCTGAGGAACCGTTCCAGCGCTTCGAGGCCACCGGCGGAGGCGCCGATGGCTACGATGGGGAGCGGCCCCCCTGCGGTTTCCACGGGATGCTCCCGGTGTCGGAACGTGACACGAATCGTCGAACTCGACGATGCCTCGATAAAGCCTGACCCGCAATAGACACGATGGTCCGGAGATGTGCCAGTTCGACGGCTGCGCGGACGACGGTGATCACGGGATTGGGCTCGGACGAATGGCCGGCGCTCGTTCAGTCGTGAGCAGGGGCGCGCGTCGCCCGGGAACCTGAGGGATGCACGCGGATTGCGTCGAGCCTGACCCGGGGGTTCCTAGCACAAGAACGCCGTTGGATGCCGCTCTGACCACAGAAAATCCGGGAGGTCGCGCACATGATCCTGCTCCTCTCGCCAATGGCGTTGCTCACGGCACTCATGCAGCCGCAACCACGCATGCCGGCCCAGGCGCCGTCGCCGGGTGAGCAGGTGGTGCATCTGGTGGCGCCGCTGCACCTGACGGCGACTCCGATTGGTCAGCATCAACCCCGATTGGACCGTTCGCTACACACTCCGCAACGTCAACCGGACTGTGCGCTGGCGGGCTGGCAGATCCCGCTCGCGGTCATCGTCGAGCCGGCACCGAGACGGAAGGGCAGGGGGTCGGCGAAGCCTCACTGACCTCCACGGGCCGGACACGCCGTCAGTGACGGAACAGGCCATCCCGTATGCAAGCCGGTCGGGTCACCGCATGAATGTCAGCGACGCCGGATTGAGGTGATCTCACCATCCAGCACCGCCACCACCAGAACTCCCATCGCTGCTGCTACTGCTGCCACCACTGCTCGAACTGCTGCTCGGCGCTGAGACGCCGCTCGCGATGGTTCCCACCGCGGAGCCGAAGGCAACCGTCGCGCCCGCGCCGCTGAATCCGCCGCCGCCACCGAAGCCGGAGAATGCACCATCGTTCGACCCGCTGCTCGCGCCTGCCGCGCCATGACTGGTCGCGCGCACACCGCTGCCCGAACCGGACATGGTCGAGGCGCCAGAGAACGCACTGAACCACTTGTCGACGTGCCGGCCAAGTCCGAACGCGAGCAGGTACGGATACCAGCCGTCATCGAGCGCAGGCTTCGACTTTCGCAACTCGAGTCTGCAATAGTCCCGCGCCGCGGCGAGTCGCTTGCGCAGCAGCAGTCGTTCGTGCGTTGACGTCGAGCGCGCCCGGTTCAGCACGGAGCGGAACGCCGCGACGCCGCCAGAATGCGGCCTGGACGCGCGCAAACACGAAGCCGGGCATGCCAATCACTGCCGCGGCCAAGAGCGCCTCCACTCCGTCGGCCTGTCGGGTGAAGAGCACCACCCCGAGCAGCGCGATCACCGAACCAATTAGCGGCGAGGTGAGTGGCCATCGTCGCGGCCTGGTGGATGGTTCTGTCATGCCGGTGATGCGCGAGAACAGCTCCGTCAGCGGCTGCCGAATCACGCCAGCCGGATCGAATCCTGTTTTCGTGTAGCGGGCCCGAATTTCGTCGGTAATGGTCGTCCTGGCCTTCGGCGCGAAGAATCCGTCGACCAGCGATTTTTCGTACCCATGCAGATCGCCGCGGGGCACCAGCAACCCGAGGTGCAGCACGTGCCGCCTCAGAAATTTCGGGCCGTGCGATTCGACTCGGCTGCCGAGCTTCTTCTCGGTGACGAGCCGCGCCAGCGTGGCCGAGACCTCAGCTGGGCCGACCTGCTCATCCCACGCGAGGCCCACCAGTTCAGGGCGAAGCGATAGCACATGTGACTGAAGCCACGCGCGATCGATGGAGCTGAGTGCCGTGAGCGGCACAAAGCGTCCGACGGCGGTTTCGGCGCGCAGGAAGCGTGTCGTCATCACCACGATGGCGAGTATCACTGCCGCCATCAGGCCCAGTCGCAGCCTGAGCGGGGGGCTGCGACGAACCGCCGATGGGAGCCCGGCAGCTCGCCAGGCGAGTGGAATGTCGACGACGAAGCCGATTCCTGGTTCGAGAATTGGCTGGTGAAATTCCCCGGTGAACCCCGATGGTGTACGCCAGGCCGGATCGACGCGCAGCGCGAGATCGAAATTCGCGATGGTGCCCGTCCGATCACGGAAGCCAAACTCATGATCGAGCCGGTATTCCGCGCCGTCGGTCACGAGGATGTCTGCGTACTCGTACTCCAGCAGGTACGTGATCTTCGTGTTGAGGAACACCGGATCGTCGGGCCGTCGACTGCGCCAGCGGAGAGTGTACCGGTCGGTCATCGCATAACCATCGACGACGTCGAGCGAACCCTCGTGCATGAGGATCTCCGCGCCGGTCAGACTGTCGACGCGCAACAGTCGACGGAAGGCAAAGCGTTGACCCAGCCGCACATCGAAGCGTCGTTCGCCGCCATTCCAGTCGCGATTGTAGAGAATCGTCTGGCGTTCGCGCACGAGGAGTCTGCCGGTGCTGTCGAGCCGGGCGTCGACGGAGAACGCGGTCCAGTCCAGCGCACGCGGTTGCGCAGACGCTGGTGCAGCGCTCAGGAAAAGCCTTGTCGCGAGGATCGCGACGAGCCGACCGAAGTCCTGGCTCATGCCGGGCGCGCCACTTGAGACGGGTGTGCCATTCTCGTACGTCCATCGCTCCTTGCGTGTGTCGTCGCACGGGGCTGTGGTTCGGCCGTTCCGCGTGTGAGGCAAGGAGTATGGCATCCGAGGCGCTGCTATGTCTTCCTCTGCCCGGTTCGCCGTGTCCGGCAGCGATCTGCCGGAACACCAGCTCGACGTGGGGGCTGTCCCGCTTGTCACACCACGGGCCTTGCGTCGCTTTGCTGATCCCGAATGGTTGGCAGATGTCGGCGATGGCCGTGCCGCGCGGTTTCCCGTCCGCGGGCGCGAGCCTCACTTCATGCCGTAGGGGGCGGTGTACTCGGCAGGGATCCTGACAGGCTGCAGTTTGCCGGCCAATGACAAACTGATTGCGAGGCTCGCCGCGGTGCCTGCGATCAATGCTCCGGCAAGGCCCATCTTTGCCCGGCGAGGGGCAGAGCTGTGGAACCGCCAGTACAGAGCGCACCCGACGTGCGCGAAGAGCGCAAGAACCGCGAGGAAGTAATAGGGAGCGAAGAACCATTTGAACGGTGCGACATGGAAACCAGCCGCCGCAAAGTAGAAGTTTGTGTCGAGGCCGAGCATCGCGCGCCCAAGGAGCACAGCTGAGACGTGAATCAGCAGAAACAGCGCGAGGTAGATGCCTGACACGGCTTGCAGCCGGGCCACGCGCCCCTCGATCGCGGCCCAGCCGCGAATCGCCAGCCCCAGGCCCGATACGACCTGGCTGAGTACGCAGATCAGCAGCAGTCCCTCGATCAGCGGCTGTCGATAGGCGACACGAAGCGCGTTCATGACCGAGATGTGGGATGTCACGCTGTGCAAGGCCGCGAGGTGATTGCCAATGTGAAGGAGGGCGTAGGCGACGAGCACGAACGCCGAGGCGCGATGCAAAGAGCGCAGAGGCATGGTTGAAGGCGGAGGGATGTTCTGCGAGGCTGGACGCGTGAGGTCATCCGGCTGATGAAGTCAGTCCGCGGTGACATCCTTCTTCCGTGGTGGCGGTTCATACGCCGGACACGCAGGTGTCGTCTCCGGAGTCCAGCTTCCGTTTTGACACGCAACAACGCCCGTCGTGTTCGAGCTGTTGTGCGAATGCACCTCGTGACGTTGGCTGCCGAGGCGCCACCGTTGCCGCCGCGCTACAGCGTGTGCGGCTTGATGACCTGCGTATTCGGTACCGCAGATATGCTCGTTATCACTTCGTCCAGGGCCTTGCACGTGGAGAAACCGATCGACAGAAGATCTTGCGACGGAAAGGCCAGACCCCCCTTCATGCTTCCGGCCTTGGTTTGTCCAACGCTCTTGTGGTTGAACCCACTCGGGTTGCTGCCACGGTTCGACGTGCCGCTGGAGAAGTTGGCGATCCGGATGGCAACATCCGTCCCCGTGCGCTCGTATCCGCAGAAACTCGTCCTCCAAATCAGCTTCTCGATGTCCCAACGGCAGCCCTTGATCTTGCCCTTGTACTTGAGTGCTTCGGCGATCACGGCCAGTTCAGCCTTGTGATCCGTGTCGCCATTCGTGTACCGATTCGTCGGACAGGCGCCGAAGAGTCCGAGACCCTGGCCGCCTCCCTTCTGATGATTTCGGACGAACGACCCGAATGCTTCGTGCTTGCCGCGGCTGTCCGCGGGGTTGCCGTATGCGTGGTAGGCGAACAGCCCGAAAGTGTTGACGAACACGATCCCATGGCAGTTACCCAAACCAGGAAACACAACACTGGTCTCGTCAAAAGCGACTTCGTTCATGTCGACGTACTTCATGGACTCCTCGTATCTGCGCGTAGACCTGCCGCCATCGCTCCAGTTGCCACGACGAGCAAGTGTCATCCTGCGTTTGCCGGAAGTCAAGCAATCGCCTCGGTGCAGCGAGCAACAAGCTCTCCATCCATGGCCCCCTCCTCTCGCGCGGCGCGGGCCGCGGACGGTCTGACCAATGGCCAGTCGCACCTGTTACACAAGACCTCTGCACCGCAACCCGGCGTCCAAACTGTGGCCCGCTGCTGCTCGGATGAACGCTCGGTTGCGAGTCGAACACGCTGATCGCCCGACCACGCGGATCGATGGGCCCATGACGCTCCGTACACTTCGCCCGCTAGTCGCGCCGCAACAACCCGCGCCCGCGCATCCAATCCGCCAGCTTCGGCAGCCACTCCTGTGCCACCGACCCAGCGGTCAGCAGCATGCCAAATCCGTGACCGCCCCTCTCTTAGATGTGGAGTTCGCCCGGCACCTGTTGCGCCGTCATGGCTGCGAAGAATGCGATCGCGTCGTTCGGCGCCTGCACGAAGACGTCGGCCACGGTCGACCGTGGTGCGACAGGAAGTGGTCCCCGGTACAATGGAAGATCGAATAATGTGCGTGGCGCATCCGTGCGCTGCGCAGGCAGGCAGGGTGCCACGACGAGCAGGACGAGGGCGAGCAGGCGCATCGTGCATCGGGGCTGGCTGCGCATGGTTGACGGTCGTGTTGCAGCCAACCGCACGTGGCGGGGAGTCGGACTCGGCGGCAGAGCGCCGATTGCGCACGACGCGTCGCAGATCGTCGAGCGCAGGTATCACGGAGAGAACGACGAGAATCAATACAAACGGAAGCGTCGCCAGAAAACCAATCGACTTGAACCCCAGCGCGCCAAGCCAGCCGCCGGAGAAGAAGGCCAGCAGCAGCAGCCCCAACGTGGCGAGGCGCTCCCGATCTGCGAGCACTGGATCGGCACCATGGACCATCCCGTTCCAGGTCAACAGTTTCCCGAGCTCGATGCCGAGATCGGTGATCACGCCGGTCATGTGTGTCGTGCGAATCTCGGACTGGGAGATCTTGGTGATGACGGCGTTCTGCACGCCCATCGTGAAGCAGAGCAGCATGACCGTTACCGGAACGAACAACGCCTGCATCGATGTGAGGCGCCCACCGAGGACGCCGAAACAGAGCAACAAGAATGCCTCCAGCAACAGCGGCAGCGAGTACGTGCTGGACAATGATCGGCGCCGCGCGAAGTTGATCATCACTGCCGAGGTCATCGCGCCAAGGAGGAACGACAGCAGCGCGCCTGCACTTGCGAGCGCGACCGCTGTATCGCCAAGGGCACGGCTGTCGGCCAGCGACGACAGGATACCGGTCATGTGCGAGGTGTACTGCCGCACCGCGAGGAACGCACCGGCGTTCGCCCCGCCGGCGACGAAGGCCAGTGAGATGCCAAGATGCCGGTTGGCCGACGTCGAGCGGTCGGGACTGGTCAGGGCTCGTGCGTACTGAATCGGCATGGCACGAATCGTCGCACGCACTCACGCCCGCCGCCGCACTCCTCGGCTGCGCCTCGCCTCACGACGGGATCTCCCAACACATGCGCACGGAACAGAGTTCAGCACAGAGGTCATGACGGCGAGGGTGTGAGTCTTGCAGGTGTCTGGCCGCAGGTGGCGGTGCTGGCGGGTAAGTCGTCGTGTGCGTCGCGATCGCGCTCCGGATCTTCCGCTGGCAGTGAACAGCGTCCATCCGATCGGTGTCAGATGTTCGCGCAGGCATTGCGCGGGTAATCGTCTGAATGAGAAGTTTCTTGTGTGAATCTTATCACCGGATGTTTCCGGGTTTCCGGGGCGTTACTCATGTCGAATCGTTCGCATTCTCTCCGACCGTACCGTGCACTTGCCTGGCGCATGGCCCTCGCGTCGGGTTCGCTCGCCGCTATCAGCGCGTGTGCCACAAACCCCGTCACCGGTCGTCGCGAGCTCTCACTGGTCAGTCAGGGCCAGGAAGTCGCGATGGGGCAGGAAGGGGCGAAGGCCGCCGCAGCGCAGATGGGCATCTACCCGGATTCTTCGCTGCAGCGATACGTGGCGTCGCTCGGCGTTCCGCTCGCGAAGAATTCGGAGCGACCCGAGCTGCCGTGGAGCTTCACCGTGGTCGACGATCCCATCGTGAACGCATTCGCGTTGCCCGGTGGACCGATCTTCGTGTCGCGTGGCATTCTGGCCTACATGAATTCCGAGGCGCAGCTGGTGTCGGTGCTGGGTCACGAGATCGGTCATGTCACGGCCAAGCACTCGGTCAGCCAGATGTCGAAGCAGCAGATCTTTCAGATCGGATTGATCGGTGCGATGGTGCTGCGACCTGAGCTGCAGGAGTTCGGTGGCGCGGCCTCGCAGGGGCTCGGCCTGCTATTCCTCAAGTTCGGCCGCGACGACGAAACGCAGGCGGACGAACTCGGCTTCCGCTACATGACTGCCGCCAACTACGCGCCGAGTGAGATGGTGGAGATGTTCAAGATTCTGCAGCGCGTCTCGGGCGGCGAGGGCTCGCGCGGCACGCCGGAGTGGCTCTCCACGCACCCCGACCCGGGCAATCGCGTCGGGAAGACGAATCAGCGGATCGCGGCTGCCGGCAAGAGCTTTGCCGGATCACGCATTGAACGCGCGGCATTCCTCCGCCAGATCGACGGCATGGTCTTTGGTGAAGATCCGCGTAACGGCTACTTCCAGCAGACGACGTTCATTCAGCCGACGATGCAGTTCCGCTTCGAGTTTCCGGCGGGATGGCGCACGCAGAACGGCGCCGAGCAGGTGATTGGGGCCAGCAGCAGGGGCGACGCGCAGATCGCATTGTCGCTGGCCGGGAACAAGGCGCCGCAGCAGGCACTCGCCGCTTTCCTCCAGCAACAGGGCGTGCAGGCCGGCCGGACGGTCACCACGCCGATCAATGGCAACACGGCCGCAGTAGGTCAGTTCGTCGCGCAGACGCAGAATGGCAATCAGCTGGCTGGTTACGTCGGTTTCATCCAGCAGGATGGTGTGACCTTTCAGTTGGTGGCCATCACCGCGCGCGCAAACATCGAGGTGTATGACGCAGCGTTCCGCAATACGATTGGATCTTTCCAGCGCGTGACGGACCCGCGGTTGCTGAGTGTGAAGCCGCAGCGGGTGCGGATCGTCACGTTGCGGAGCACGATGACGCTGACGCAGTTCAATCAGCAGAACCCGTCGGTGATTCCGATCGAGCAGCTGGCCCTGATCAATGCGGTCACGCCGACCGAGATGCTGGCGGCGGGCACGCAGGTCAAGCGGGTGGTGGTGGTGGAGTAAGGGGCTGTGCCCTGGTGTTTGCTTGGTGGATGTACGCCGCCCTCCTCGGCTCGGCCGGGGAGTCGTGCTTGCCGCGAGGTGGGCGGCCCATAGCTTCCCGACATGCCACTCCCCCATCGGATGTCGCCTCTGTCCCTGGCGCTGGCGGGCGCCCTCCTGCTGCCGACCCTTCGCCTCGGGGCACAGGCCGCAACCGCTGATCCGACGGCCGCACTGCTGGCCGAGGTCATCCGGATTAATACCAGCAATCCGCCGGGGCGCACGCAGGCGCTGGCCGACCTGCTCGCTCCGCGTTTCCGCGCGGCCGGTTTCACGATCGAGATTTTCCAGACGCCGGACTCGGCCAAGGTACACTTCATCGCCCGGTTGAAAGGCGACGGCAGCAAGCGCCCCGTGTTGCTCGCGGCGCACGCCGACGTGGTTGGTGTCGAGCGCGAGAAGTGGACGCTCGATCCGTTCGCCGGCATCATTCGCGACGGTCACGTCTACGGGCGTGGCGCAATCGACTTCAAGGGCGGGCTGGCGGTGTTCGCGATTGCTGCGCTGCGCCTCGCCGAGCGGAAGGTGCCGCTCGCACGCGATGTGATCTTCATGGCCGAGGCGGATGAAGAAGGCGCACCGATGAATACCGGCTGGCTGGCGAAGGACCACTGGGCCTCGATGGACGCCGAGTTCGCACTCAATGAAGGCGGGTGGATCATCAAGGGTGATGATCAGCGTGTGCGCTACGTCAGTATCTCGACCGCTGACAAGTCGGTCCTCGGCATCATTCTGACGGCGAAGGGCACCTCGACGCATTCGTCGATGCCGTTGCCCGACAACCCGATCGCCTCACTCGGTGCCGCCATTGCGCGAATCTCGGCGCATGAGACACCGGTACAGCTGACGGCGGAATCACGGCAGTTCTTCCGGACGCTGGGCACCACCAGCACTGGCGATACCAGCCGGTGGTTTCGTGAGCTGGTGGATGGCACACCGGCGCAGGTGCGCACTGCGGACAGTCTGATTTCGCGCGACCCGCTGCTGCACGCGATCATGCGCAACACCATCGCGCCGGTGCTGATCAGCGGGGGATTCCGCTCGAATGTGATTCCAGGCTCCGCCGAAGCCACACTCAATCTGCGCCTGATTCCGGGGACCGATCCTCACGCGATGGTCGCGCTCATCGAACAGCTGGTGAACGACCCGCGCGTGACGGTGAAACTGGCCAGCACCGTGGCGTTGCCGAACACCGCGCCTTCTGCATTGGATACGGAGCTGTATCAGACGCTGGCACGCGAGGCGAAGGTGCAGTGGCCGACGGCCGAGGTCACGCCCTATCTGTTTCAGGCTGGCACCGATGCGTTCGCGTGGCGATCACGCGGGGTTCCGGTCTATGGGATCTATCCGTATCCGATCACCAATGACGAACTGCGTCGGATGCATGGTAACGACGAACGCGTCAGCGTCGAATCGTTACGCGAGGGGACGGAGATGATCTACCGAACACTGGTCAGCGTCGCCGGGAAGAACAGTGGCCGCGCCGCCACCCGGAAGCGCTGAGCAGCGACGGCGTGTCGGTGACGGCGGCCTTGGTACCGCCTATCGCGTGAGAATCGCTATCGTGCCGCAGAGCGGGTCGGCGCGGAACGATCGCAACTGCGGAGGCAGTATCGCGTAGCTGTTGTACGCCAGCAGCAGCTTGATCGAACGCGGTCGCACTTCGTTGACGTTGAAACGCGGCAACTGTTCCGTGCCGTCGAGGAAGACGTTCGGGACGCAGTTTCGCGAACCGGTGATGATCACGGCCGTGAGTCCAGCGCCGAGCACGCGGAAACCGACGGGTCCGCGAAAGAGATCGGTGGTGACCGCTGGTGCGAGCAGGGCGATATCGCGATCGGTGAGCGTGAACGCCGTCCGTGAGGCGCTGGTGGCGGCCGCGTAGCGCTCGAGGTCGCGGGCCCAGGCCTTCTCGGCCTTCAGGACGTACTCCACCGAGTCGTCACCTTCTTGAAAACGTTCCAGCACGAACGCGAGCGAATCGGTGGCCGTGATGCGGAGCAGCTCCACTGCCGGAATCACTCCTGGCCCGCGCGCCGCGACGTAGGTCAATCCAAGCGGGACCCCCGTGACGCGAAACACCCCATCGGCGTCGGTGACGGCCTTGACCTGCTCGCCACGAATCAGAATCTGTGCACCGGCGACGGGAACGCCGCGGTCATCCCGCACCGAACCAACCAGCATCGTTTTCTGAGCGGCCAGCGGGTGCGCCACCAGGCAGATCGCCAGCGATGCGCTGAGAAGCCTGCCATGGCGGCGGAGTGCCGCGGTACGATCGAGCGGGTGGTATCGCATCAGCCCTTCCCCCTCATGGAAAATGATGCCGGCAGCCCAGACGGTCTCCGCGCCTTCAGGAGAGTCTACCAGCATTCAACACGGGAGCGACGCCGAAGGGTCCGCGGTCGCAGGCTGAGCGCCGGGTCCCAGTCTGGCGGCTTCCCGGCTTGATTTCCCCGCCGCTCGCGTCGAGCGATCGGGATCGGTTTCGATGCCCGTCGTCCTGCCGTGTGTCACCCCACTCCGTCTACCTGCCCTGGCCCATCTCCAGGTCGTTGCGCTCGTCGTTCGCGACTACGACCGTGCCATCGAGTTCTTCGTGAACCAGCTCGATTTCGAGCTGGCAGAAGACCTTGCGTCGCTGACGGACGATGGCTGCCCCAAGCGATGGGTCGTAGTGAGGCCGCGTGGCGCCCAGACGGGTATTCTCCTCGCGAAGGCCGATGGCGAGCGACAGACGGCCGTGATCGGCGACCAGTACGCAGGCCGCGTCGGATGCTTTCTGCGGGTGGACGACTATCAGGCGACGTATGCGCGGATGGTCGCCGCCGGCGTCACGTTCGTCACCCCGCCGCGCATGGAGGCATACGGCACAGTTGCCGTCTTTCTCGATTGTGAAGGCAACAAATGGGATCTCCTCAGCGCGAAACCGTAGCTGCCCGGCTGCATCCTGTGCGGCAGTGAATCAGCGCGTGTTCCGGAGCCATCCCAGTCCACGGTGATTCAATGTCTGCAGGTACAGTCGATCGCGGGTCTCCGTGATGCTCGTCACCTTCGGAAACGCGCCGCTGAAATCCTGCAGATCATCCACCACCTGGCCGTCCTCCGTGAACGCGAGTGCGTGACCGTATGGCGTGCCTTTTGGCCTGAGCGCTTCTGGCAGCCGAAGCGCGATCTTCCGGATCATGGGCCAGGCGGCGAAGGTGTCGAGGAATGGCGAGCGTGGTTCAGGAAGACCAACCCAGATGCGACCGTCGAGACCGCGCATCAGGTTGTCGGGCATTCCGGGCAGCTGGTCGAGGAGGACGCTCGCCAGCGGCGACGCCGTCGACACATCCAGGTTGCTGGCTCTGACGGCAATCTTCCAGATGCGTGAGGCGCCGGTTTCCGCCACCAGCAGTGATTGCTGGTCGGTGCTGAGTGCAACGCCGTTGGCGAAACAGAGTCCACGCGCGACGACTCGGACGCGTTGTGTGGCGGGATCGAATTCGAGAATGCGTCCGGTCGCTGAATGCTCGACGATGTCGAGTATCGCAGCGGCTTCGGTATCGAAGGCAGCGCCGAGGCTGGCGGTGGTGAAGCGGGTGCTCGCGTCGCTGAAGTAGATCCTGCCATTTCGCGCGACGATGACTGCATCGGCAAAGCCGATGAGGGTACCATCGACACTGTCGGCGAGCACGCTGACGGTGCCTTGCGGCGTGATCGACAGCAGCCCTCGGAACACATCGGCTGCGATCAGATTGCCCGCCGAATCGAAATCGAGGCCGAGCACACGGCCACCGGTGGTGGCGAAGAGTTGCGGTGCCGATCCGTCGGGTTGCAGGCGCAGAATGCGGCCGCCGGCGACGGACGCGTAGAGCAGCCCGTCTCGGCCCAGCACGATGTGTTCCGGCGCGACGTCCGCGCCGAGGGAGATCAGCGTGGGCGATGCGAGTCTGGCATTCGGGGCGTATGCACCCGTGTAGCCCGACGACGGTGATGAAACCCAGGCGACGGGATGGAGCGGGGATGGCGACAGCGCGAGCCAGGCGACCGTGGCAACGATGATGGCCAGCAGGGTGAGAGCGAGGCGCTTCATGGTCGTTGGCTCAGTGGGTGGAGCATCATCGGATGCCGTTACGTCACGAGATCATAGCGGCCGGTAACGATTGCCGTCGAGATCACCGGTTCTGGCACCTTTTCTCGCCGTGGTGCATTCCACCGTCACGACGATGATCCGCCGCGTTGCATCGCGCTGATGACTCATCGGAGGTGCAGACCCGGGATGGAATTCGGGTTTTCGCTGCGCACTGCTGCCGGTGCGTCCCGCCATTTCTCAGGAATGGTGCATCCGTCCGTTCCCGTTGTACGCAATTCACGTTTTCCCAGGCAGACCACATGAAGGACATTATCGATACGGCCGTTGCCGCAGGCACGTTCTCGACGCTGGCCACCGCGCTGACCGCGGCTGGACTGATCGACACGTTGAAGGGTCCGGGGCCATTCACCGTGCTGGCGCCGACGGATGACGCCTTCGCGAAGATTCCTGCTGCCGACCTGACGGCGCTGCTTGCCGACACGGCGAAGCTCACCGCAGTGCTCACCTATCATGTGGTCGCTGGCAACGTGCCGGCCGCTGCGGTCGTCACGCTGACCGAGGCCGCGACGGTCGAAGGCAGCAAGGTCACGATTGCGGTCGTGGACGGGAAGGTGGTGCTGAACGGTGCGAGCCATGTGACCGCCACGGACATCGCGGCCACGAATGGCGTGATCCACGTGATCGACACGGTGCTGATGCCGCCGGCCAAGCACTAGTTGGGGCGGGGGTGGCTCGGCCGCGGGCGAGGGAACTCTCGCGCGGCCGGTCCGTCCCGCTTGCTGGTGGGAGCGGGAGCGGGTAGGCTTGAGTGACGCGGGAGTAGCTCAGTTGGTAGAGCGCTAGCCTTCCAAGCTTGATGTCGCGGGTTCGAGTCCCGTCTCCCGCTCT
>ENA-ORBV01011780-ORBV01011780.1-microbial-mat-metagenome-genome-assembly--contig:-NODE-11780-length-13641-cov-3.827042_pt1 | contig 13641 bp, 5 predicted proteins | sample MGYA00237777_ERZ505514 | MGnify/ENA primary metagenome ERZ505514 (study PRJEB26160, sample SAMN06269048) | microbial mat metagenome | isolation source: Oligotrophic lake microbial mat | place...
GCGCATACCTGTGCCTGGGGTGATGAGCGGCGCGGCGGAAAACATCAACGTTATGAGGTAGTCCAGCGCCTCGCAGAGAAGCCCGAACGCCACATCATTCTGGTCACCGCCACGCCGCACTCTGGTGACGAATCTGCCTTCCGCTCGCTGCTCACCTTGCTCAATCCCGCTTTTGCCAACCTGCCGAGCGATCTCACCGGCCCAGCGGCAGAATCCAGCCGACGTCAGGTGGCCGACCATCTCTGTCAGCGTCGGCGCGGCGACATCAAAGCCTACCTCGATCAGACCGTCTTCCCCGATCGCCTGGAGCGAGACGCCACCTATAAACTCAGTCCTACCTATAAATCGCTGTTCGATCAGGTTCTCGAATACGCGCGCGAGATCGTGAACCTCAAGGATGGCAGCGCCTGTAACCAGCGTGTTCGCTGGTGGTCGGCCCTGGCCCTACTGCGCTCACTTGCCTCAAGCCCGGCTGCTGTCGCTGCAACCCTGCGCACCCGCGCCCGTCGTGGTAAGGATGACGATGTCATCGACGCGGATCGCGTTGGTCGCCAAGGTGTCTTCGACATCACGGATGACGATGATGAGTCCGATGATGCCACTCCAGGCGCTGACATTACCGATGGCGCCAATGTCACCACCGACCGTAAGCGACTGCTGGCCATAGCCGATCAGGCCGATGCGCTCTTCGGCGACGCAGACCAAAAGCTCGTTACCTGCCTCAAGTTGGTGCAGGAGCTACTCAAAGAAGGTCATCGCCCGATTGTCTTCTGTCGCTATATTCCGACAGCAATCTACCTGGCAAATGAGTTCCGCACTCGCCTGCGCGGAATGAAGCCGGGGTCTATTGACGCCGTCACCGGCACTTTAGCCCCATCAGACCGCGAAGCCCGCGTCGCCAAGCTCGGCGAACACGACGGCCCTCGCATCTTGGTTGCCACTGACTGCCTATCCGAAGGTATCAATCTTCAGGAACACTTCGACGCTATCGTCCATTACGACCTCGCCTGGAATCCGACTCGCCACGAACAGCGCGAAGGCCGCGTTGACCGTTTCGGTCAAGCCAAGCCCCAGGTGAAAGTCATCACTTACTTCGGCACTGACAATCAAATCGACGGCTTAGTGCTCGATATTCTCATCCGTAAACATCGCACCATTCGCAGTTCACTGGGCATCTCGGTGCCGGTTCCAGCCAATCATCAGAAGGTCGCCGAGGCGATCTTTGAGGGCCTCCTGCTGCGTGGAAATCCCAACGCGGGTCAACAGAGCATATTCGATGACATGGTCGCCCATCCGGCAGTGGCCGCCATGGCGGCAGAATGGGAATCCGCCACCGAGCGTGAGAAACGCTCGAAGACCATGTTCGCCCAACGGGCGATCCACGTCGATGAGGTCAGCCGCGAACTCAATGCCGTCCGCGACAGCATTGGCAGCGGTACGGATGTGCGCCAGTTCACCCTTGACGCCCTACGTCTGTACAGTGTTCGGGTTGATGATCGACATGATCCCGTCGTCATCGACTTGGCAGGCTCTGATCCCGTACTGCGCGAAGCCATCGGCTGCTTCGACAACACAATAATTCTCAAGGCTCGCTTCGATTTGCCGGTACTTGATGGCGTCCACTACCTGACCCGCACCCACCCCGTGGTTTCGGGTCTGGCTGGCCGGATCATTGACGGCGCGCTTGACCCAAAGGCGGGAAAATCATTGGCCCGCCGTTGTGGCGTCATCCGCACCACGGCGGTCACCACTCGCAGCACGCTGCTCTTGGTGCGTGGGCGTTACCACCTGATCACCAGCTTTCCTGGCCGAGCTGACAAGACTGCTCTGGCCGAAGATTGCATCACGGCGGGTTTCCAAGGCGCTCCGACCAAGGCCGTTTGGCTCGATCAGGTTGGCGTCGATAGCCTTCTGGCCGCAACCACTGCCGGTAATCTCAGCCACGACATCGCCCGCGATGCGGTCGCCGCCGTGGTTGCTAGCTTGGTGCCTGGAACACCACTCAGTGCCTATCTGGAGCAGGCCGTGCAGACCCGCGCCCAAACACTTCTCGATGCCCACAAGCGCGTCCGCAGCGCCACCCAGCAGACCAAGCTGAAAGTCCGAGTCGAACCCGTCGTGCCACCAGATGTCTTGGGCATCTTCATCTACTTGCCGATCTGAACCCCATGGCCACGACCCCCATCATCAGTTCCATTCGCATCGAAGGAGGACTGTTCCCTAGCAGCTTCCTCAGCCGCTTGGCCAGCCTGGATACGGACCTCGATCAGTTGACCCCGGCTGGTTACGGCTGCCTACCCGGTGAAACCCTGCGCGATGCCATTACCGACGCCTGGAATCGGCTACAACGGGTGTGGAGTTCGTTCGCTGCCTACCGGGCAGCCGCCAAGGATGCCGATGCCACCGGCGAAACTCGCCAACGGTGGTTGTTGCCGTTATTCCAGGTCCTGGGCTACGGCGACGAATTGCAGCGCGCACCCGCACCTGAGATCGACGGCAAGACGTACCGCCTGTCGCACTTGTACCGGCAGGTGCCCATCCACTTAATCGGCTTTGGCCTGGATCTCGACAAGCGAGTTGCTGGTGCCGCCGGTGCCGCTGCCAGCAACGCCCATGGCTTGGTGCAAGAGTTCCTCAATCGCTCGCCGGCACATCAGTGGGGCATGGTCAGCAACGGTCTGAAGCTGCGCCTGCTGCGCGACAACGCCAGCCTGACCCGCCAATCCTATCTAGAAATCGATCTCGACCTGCTGTTCACCCAGCATGCCTACCACGACTTCGTCCAGGTCTGGCTGCTGCTGCACGCCAGTCGTTTCCAGGGCACCCAGCCGGGCGACACCATCATCGACCGTTGGTATCAGACTGGCGCCAAAGAAGGCGTCCGCGCCCTCGACACGCTTCGGGGCAACGTCCAGGCAGCTATCGAACACCTCGGCAAGGGCTTCCTGACCACCGCCGGATCGGGCAATCGCGCCCTGCGTGAAGCACTGGCCGGCGACCGCCTCAGCGCCCAGGACTACTACCGCGAACTGTTGCGCACGATCTATCGTCTGCTGTTCTGCTTCGTCGCCGAAGATCGGAACCTGCTACTCGTGCCATCGGCCACCGCTGTTCAGCGTGACCGCTACGCCCGTTGGTATGCCACCAGTCGACTGCGCAAAATAGCCGCAAAGCGCGCCGGTACTCCACATGGCGACGGTTGGCAATCCCTACGGCTGATCTTCGGCTGGTTGAGCTCAACCACCGGCTGTCCGGCCCTGGGTGTTCCGGCTTTGGGCAGCCTGCTGTGGTCAGACCAAGCCACGCCGCAGCTCGATAGCTGCAACCTGTCGAATCAGGCGCTTTTCACCGCACTGCGCGCCCTGGCAGTCATCCAAGATGGCGGTGTCCGTCGCCCTATCGACTTCAAGAATCTGGGCGCCGAAGAGCTTGGGGGTATTTATGAATCGCTGCTCGAACTGCACCCTGAACTCGACCCGGACACCGGGGCCTTCTCGCTGAAATCAGTGGCTGGCAGCGAACGCAAGACCACCGGCAGCTATTACACGCCGCCCAGTCTGATCAAATGCCTGCTCGATGCCGCGCTGAATCCCCTGCTGTCAGAGGCTGCCAGTAAATCAGATCCCGTGGCCGCCATCCTGGATCTCAAGATTGTCGACCCCGCTTGTGGCAGTGGTCACTTTCTGGTCGCCGCTGCCCATCGAGTCGCCAAGAAGCTGGCTTCGGTTCGCACAGGTGATCTAGAGCCAGCTCCGGATCAGGTTCGCCATGCCCTCCGCGATGTCATTGCTCGTTGCATCTACGGCGTCGATTTCAATCCCATGTCGGTGGAGCTTTGCAAAGTCTCCTTGTGGCTGGAAGCCTTAGATCCGGGAACTGCCCTAACTTTCCTCGATCATCGAATACGCTGCGGAAACAGTCTCATCGGCGCGACGCCCCCCTTGTTGGTTGGTGGAGTCCCAGATGCGGCATTCACCGCAATCGACGGCGACGACAGAGCGCTGTGCACGGTTAGGCGTAAGGCGAACCTTCGTCTGCGCGATGGTGACATGCAGTACGATGCCACCATCGCTGATGTGGTTGCCGATGTGGAAAAATCCCAGCAAGCGGTTGCTATTCTCGCCCAGGGCGACGACGGAAGCCTGGAGTCCATCGCTGCTCAAGCCAAAGCAGCTAAAGATCTCGAAGACGATCAGCAGCATATCCGCGCCCAATGGGCGGCTGATGCTTGGTGCGCTGCGTTTCTAACGTGTAAACAAGATGCATTTCCGTCCATCAATACGGAGACAGTAAATACCCTCGCTCGGCGTGGCCCCCAATCGGTTTTACCAGAGGTTGCGGCACTGGTCGCCAAGCTCCGCAATGAGTACCGCATATTCCATTGGCACATCGCATTCCCAGAAGTGTTCACGCATGGCCGAAATGGATTTGATTTGATCCTGGGCAACCCTCCTTGGGATACTTTGAGCCCAGACCAACGTGAGTTCTATGGAAAGTATCGCTCCGGCATGCGCTCGCTCAGCCCAGTGGAACAGGAAGCCGTCATTGCCGAACTGACCGCCAATAGCGGAATAAAAGAGGCTTGGGAACTGCACTGCCGGCAACTTTTTTCGCTAGTTCACTTTCTGAAAAACAGTGGGCGGTTCACTCTATATTCCGAAGGGAATCTCGGGAAGGGTGACTTCAATATTTATCGAATGTTTGTAGAATTAGCGCTGTGCGCGACAAGAGTCGGGGGGTTCGCGTCGCAGATTGTCCCGGCAGGATTTTATGGTGGCGCAAATGCTAGCGCGATCAGGAAGCACGTATTTGATAATTGCCAGCTAACGACACTGCTGGGATGCGAAAATAAAGGCTCGAAGTTCTTTCCTGGGGTACATCCACAAACTTGGTTCTGCTTGTATGTTGCCAGGACATTGGGAAGGACTGATACTATTCGCGTTGCTTTCGGAGTTGATGATCCGGCCGTAGTCGAACACCGCTACCGTGAAGCCATGACCCTGAACGCTGAGACTGTCAGGTCATCAGCACCGGATACCTATGCAATTTCCGATGTAAGAAACGTCGAAGATCTGGCGGCAAACACCAAAATGTATAACCGCTATCCCGCCTTCGGTGACGCCACGGCTGGTCCGCCTATACGGCATTACCAAGCTGAAATCCACATGGGCAACGATCGAGGTCTCTTTACGGAGGATCCTGACGGTCTGCCCGTGTATGAAGGGCGAATGCTTGACCACTTCGACCATCGCGCGAAAACTTACGTGTCTGGCCACGGAAATAGCTCTGTGTGGATTGAGCGCCCGTTTGGCGATCCCGCGAAGGCGATCGTGCCTCAATGGCGTGTGTTGCGCGGCAAGATTCCCGGCAAGCTCGGAAATCGCGTAGACCGATTCCGGATTGGTTTTGGCGATGTGGCGAATCCAAGGAATGAACGGAGCTTCACCGCCTGCCTTATCCCACCTGGGTGTGTGTGCGGACACAAGGTTCCCACCATTGTTTTCGAGCCTGAATACGATTTGCATATGCTGCCTTGGCTAGCGGTGGCAAATAGCTTTGTAATGGATTGGCTTGCCAGAAGTCGCCTGACCGCGCCAACAATGAGCTATACCATCGTGGATAGCCTTCCATTTCCACGTACTAGCGGAGGTGAGTCCTGGTTTCGCGCTGTGGCACAACTGGCCCTTAGGCTTGAATGCGTGGCTCCTGAAATAGTGCCTTTCTGGAATCAGATGGCGAGACTCAACCTCTGCCAGCCAGCTCCAGATGGAGTTGTACCACCTAGCGCCCTTCTGGATCCTGATGCGCGATTTGCTGCACGCGCACAACTTGACGCCATTGTGGCTCGTGATGTTTATAGACTGACTGTCACCGAGATGGAGTCAGTCATGGAGTCCTTTCCCGTCGTCAAAAAACGCGACATCAAAGCGCATGGCAGCTATCGAACTAAAGACGCGATTCTCAAGTGTATGAATGGAGAAAACCTTGTTTCGGATTACGCCCATGGGGCCGCCGTCGCAACCCGCTTCAGCACCGTTCGCGACTGCCTGCGGGTAGGCTTCTTAGCCCTGCTGGCCACCAGTGACCAGATCAACCGCGACCGTCTTCAGATAGCGGCCAGCATCCTGGCCCGGCCCTCCGCAGCTCGCCGCCTAGTGTCACCCGAGGTAGCCGATCGCCTTCAGGCTCTCTCCCCGGCAGGCCTCACCACCGCTGTCCTCGCCCAGGAACTTGATCGCGTGCAGATCATTCTGATCGCTGACGGCGCTCTGCTCAGTCGCGCTAATCTCGCCATGCGGGGACATACCTATGCCAGTGCCGCCACCCAACATCCCTCGCCCTGGTCCAACCCGGACTTGCTTGAGGTGTTGTCCGCTGCTGACCGCCTTCTGGCATTCGCCCGCCAGACCGCAATTACCGCCGAGGACCGACAGCTTCTGGCCGAGTTCGGACTCGTCGGGGTCGCCTGATCATGTCCGTCACGGTGCCCATCAAGCGTTCTGAACCTACCGTATGGGTTCGCCGTCTGATCCTATTCCGCACTCTCGCGCCCCTGGCGATCATCCGCGACATCCCCTTGCGACGGGGACTGAACATCATCCAAGGCCTGGGCACTGGTCACGCTGTAGGCAAGAGCACTTGTTGCCGCCTGATCCGCCATTGCCTGGGCGAGTCCGAGTTCACCGAGCCCGGCCGCCGCGCCGACATTGAGCTGACCTTCCCTGATGGCGCAGTTGGAGCCGAAGTGGTGGTGGCCGGCAAAGTCTGGACGGTGCTCCGCCCCTTCACCAGTCAGCGTGGACCGCGTGCCAGCATCGACCTGACCTTCGCCGATCTTGCCACTGCCCCAACTGAAGCGAATCACTGGCAGGACTATCAGGACGCGCTGGCCACCACGACGCTCGGTCGTCTCCCCACACCGTTGACCCTGAGCGATGGCACCGCCGCCCACTGGCTGAACATCCTGGCTGCATGCACCCGCGACCAGTCTACCCGCCTCAGCGACGTCCTCACCTGGAGGCCCACCAAGGTTCCCAGTCGCAAAGAGGATCGCTCTGCGATCTATCGCATCCTCCTTGGCCTGATCGACCCCCTGGAAACTGCTGCCTCCACTGAGGTCGCCCGGATCAACAGCAGCCTGACCACCGTGACGGCGCAACGCATTCGGCGCGAGCACGACTCCCACGTCCGTTTCCTCGATCACTGGCCGAGCCTTGCCCGCGACCAGGCCCTCACCCAAAACTCCGAAAGCGCCTGGGACAGCCAAGACCTTGGTGACGAACTCCTGCGCGTGGCCGTCAACCGTCTACGCCACGTCGACCAGGAGCGCTTGAGCGAACTCGATGCCCACATGGACACCGTCCATGACCGCCGCGCCCGCGACCGCCTGGCCATCGCAGAACGGGAACGCGAACTGCACGATCTCGCCAACGCCCGCCAGACCCTGACCCTCGCTGCCCGTGGCGATCCCGACGCTCGCCAGCGCCGTCTGAATGACCTCGACAAGAAACGTGCTGCCGGGGCCACCTGTCAGCACCTGGACCAGATCCACTATCCGCTGCTGCTGACTGAGTGCCCCATCCTGACCGATAAACTGACCAACCTCCGCGCGGACTACCAGGCCACCGGCGCCTGGGACGCCGCCGCCAACCAACGCAATGACGCGCAGCTTGGCACTCTCCGTGACCTGGAGACCACGCTGCGCGCCGACCGCGACACGCACATCGCCGAACGCAACCGCACTGAAGCCGAACTGACCGTGCTGGAGCACGAGCGCCGCGCAATAACCCTGCGCCTTGACCGGCTCAACGACGATTACCAACGCATTACCGCCAGCCTCGCCGTCCGATCCGGCACCGACGCTGAATCCGTCCGCCTACATGTCGATCAGCTCGCCCTGGAGCGTGATTTAGAAGCGGCCCAGGCACGACGCGCCGCCTGCCTAGCCCAGGCTCAGCAAAAAATCGCCGAAGTGCAGATGCTCTACCACGGCCTGGTACAGGCCATCGCTGGCCCTGCGTACAGGGGCCAAGTCGATCTCGCCGCTGGCACCATCACGTTGTCCCTTGGCACCAGCACCGCCGCCGGCGGCGAGACCTACAAGGCCCTTACCGTTCCCATCGCCGATCTTGCCGCCCTGCTGCGCGGTATCGCCGGTCACAGCATCCACCCCGGCTTCCTCATTCACGATTGTCCCCGTGAAGCCGACATGAACGCGGATCTCTACCGCCGCATCTTCGAGGTCGCCAAAAGCCTGGAAGACGCCCACGGAGGCAGCGACCACGCCGCGTTCCAATACATCATCACCACGACGACCCCACCGCCTGAAAGCTTGGCCACCGATCCCTGGATGCGGCAAACGTTGGATGGAGAATCCGCCGATGGATTGCTGTTCCGGCAGCGCATCGCATCCGCCAAACAAGAATCGTATTTGCCACCCGATGAGGTCGAAGGCGAATGACAGCTCAACCCGTTCCTCCGTGCGCCCTGTGCCTGAAACAACTCCCGCTTCAACAGTCGCATGTGATCCCGGAATTCATGTATCAACCATTGTATGACGCTAATCACCGTGCGCGTGTGTTAACGAATGATGCCGCTCAGGGAACACGACCGAAATACCTGCAGAAAGGTCTACGGGTTCCTTTGCTGTGCTTTGATTGTGAACAACACATCAATGACACCTGTGAAAAGCCCATGAAGGCGATGTGGGTAGACCACCAGCCCTACGCCGACCCAATGATTCAGGAGCATCAGTGGGTCTTGCCAGCTCAACCTGATGCTTTCAGGCGCTTTCATCTCAGCGTGTTGTTCCGCGCTGCTGCAGCCAGGACTTTGGATAGCGCATGGAAGAATGTTTTTGCGGAGAACCACCTGCCTGATATGCGGACCGCATTGCTCGGCACGAATCCGATATCACCACGTCGCTTCCCGATCGCCTGCTGGGGTATTGTAGATCAGAAGCTGGAATTGATTCCTGGCTTAGTTGTTCCTCCGGTTGATCGACGTGTTTTGGGAGTGAATGCCTTCTACTTTATCTATGGCGGTTTCGGTTGGCTCTACTGGTGTGGAAGTCACTTCGACGAGCAGATCGCGACGGTCATGATGCAGCCGGACGGAAAGATACCAATTGGTCGAACACATTTCGCAGAAGTCGGACACCTATGCGAAGTAGCCTTCGAACACCTGCGACGTGTGGGTAAGGCCAGCACAAACAAAGGAATGGCCACACCATGATTACTGACGTCATCATCTGCCTCGTACAGCCATGACCATCACCGACTACCCCACCTTCCTCGCCACCCTCAAGGCCCGCATCCAAACCAGCCGGGTACGGGCTGCCCTGGCAGTCAATCGGGAGGTGATCCGGCTCTATTACTCCATTGGCGTCGATTTGCAGCACCGTCAGGCTACCGAAGCCTGGGGTAGCGGGGTGGTCGAACGCTTGGCGCGGGACTTGGCGGAAACCTTCACCGGCAGCTCCGGTTTCAGCCCCCGCAGCCTCCGCGACATGCGCCGTCTCTTCGCTGCTTACCCTTTACTCGACGGGGACTTGGAGATTTGGCGAGAGATCATCGCCAAATTCCCCACGGATCCGTCGGCCTGGGAATTGCTGCCTTGGCCTGATGATCTGCCTGACCTGCCCTGGGGTCATCTCATCGATTTAGTTGCCAAGGTGCCCGACCGGGCTGCCCGGCATTGGTACGCCCAGGCTGCTCAGGCCCAAGGCTGGGCCCGCTCGGTCTTGGGCCGGCACATCGACAGTCGCCTGCATGAGCGAGAGGGCAAGGCTGTCACCAATTTCGCCCGCACTCTGCCGCCGCCGCAGTCGGATCTGGCCCAGCAGGTCACCCGTGATCCCTACAGCTTCGATTTCCTGACCCTGACCGCCGCCGCCAATGAGCGCGAGGTCGAGGACCAACTGGTCACCCATGTGACCCAGTTCCTCCTCGCCCTGGGGGTCGGCTTCGCCTTCGTCGGTCGCCAAGTGCTGCTGCGGGTTGGCGATGATGAATTTCGCATCGACCTGTTGTTCTACCACTTCAAGCTGCGCTGTTTCGTCGTCATCGAATTGAAAAATGTCGCCCTTGCCCCTGAGTTTGCGGGGAAAGTCAACTTTTACCTGTCGGCGGTGGACACCCAGATGCGCCAACCAGGAGATCACCCAACCATCGGCCTGATCCTGTGCAAGTCGAAGAACCGCATGGTCGCCGAATACGCCCTGCGCGACATCGCCAAGCCCATTGGCGTCGCCGATTGGAGCGACCAGATTATGGCCAGCCTTCCCCAGGACGTTCGCGGCAGCCTACCATCTCCGGCTCAGTTGGAGGAAGAGTTGTTGCCGGAGGTCGATACTAGCGATCCAGGGGCCAGGTGAGGTAAGCATGATTATGAGCACAATGCATCTGGCCATCGCCCACCGCATTCGGATTAACCAGCAACGGTCAGCCTGGATTCAACTGCCGACTGCCTTGGCATGCCTGCCCCGTTACCAGCCAAGGCCCTTGGCATGTCACGGGACGTCAGCGTCGACGGCGCGCCAGTCTGGTGGCGACCCAGCGCCAAGCCGCTGGCAGTCACGAAAACCGGCGCCCCTGCCAGACTCAACGACCTCATCAAGCGACAAGGATTCCCCATGACCATTCTCGTGGTTCGTGCCGGCAGTAAGTGCGAGGACGCCTCCGGTAATTTAGCCAACAACCGAGTGTCGTTGGCCTTTGATGAGCCAGATGCCTCGGCCTGCGCCAGCTACGAGGACGTGCAGAAGATCGTGCATGCCACACATCTAGGCAAGGGCGTTGCCACGATGGGACGCTGGGCTGCGGCGCTATGGATCTTCCGATCACCCGAACACGACCAAGCCATTGTCGTCATGCCGGTTGATCTGGACGGGAAACGGGTTTTCGCCATCGGCCGGGTCACAGGCGGCTACAGCTTTGATGCCAGTGTTAGGGATAGGCATCGTCGTTCTGTGCAGTGGCTGCATAAGGGTATCCCCTCCGAGGCCATTGGTAGCGATGTGCGCTCGCGCCTTGGCCTCCCGAATAGCTGCTACCGGATTCGCAAGCATGACGCCGAGGCACGCCTTCTGGCAATGGCTGATGGGAAAACCCTTCCGGGATCACCCGAGGAGGACATTGCGGCGGGTCGCACGCCCCAAGACCCTGTTTCCGAGGTGTCTTTTCCGCCCGAGGCCTTCGAGCTGCTTGCGCGACTGATGGAGAGCCCCAAGGTCGAAACCTACGCTGAGATCAAGGTCGATCTGCAAAAGAGCTTGGTCGGCCGTATGCAGGAGCTGGTGACCTCAATCGTTGAGGGCCTGCCGGCGCCGATCCTGGCCAGTGAAGAAACAGAGAAACAGATATTCTCGCGCTTCCTCAAAAACGACTACGGTCAAGGCGGGGTCTGGCCATATCTCTGGGCCGCCATCTACACCAAGGGAGCTTCGCGGGTAACCAGCTCGCAGTTGTTTCTGCATGCTTCCCAATGCCAAGTGAGCTGCGGCTTTTCTATCGGGGAAAGTGCTGGTGGAATTCGGCAGCGGTTCCGCGCCAACGCCTTCAAGAACCGTGCCGAACTGCAGGCGTTGCTAGCTCCTTGGTATGACGAAGCTGGATTGGTCTTCGGTGAGGATGCCGACGAACCGTCTGCCGTCATCGCCTTCAAGGACTGGCTCAATAAGACGGATCATCACGGGTATCGGGCCTGTGCGGTCTTTGATGCTGCCGCTGCAGGCAAGATCACCAGCGTTCAATGGCAGGAGACTGTGCTGGCCCTGTGGAGTAGGTTGTACCCGCTGGTACTGCTTGCGAACAACGATAACCCGATGCCGGTTATTCGCGACTATATTGAGCAAGCGAAGAAGGCAGGCTGGACAGATGACCCCGTCCTGCCTGATCCGTCGGGTGACGACATCGACGAGAATCTGCAGATCGACCAGATGCGCGCCGGTATGCTAATGCAGACCATGCTGAAGGTCCTCGATGAGCTTGGCGGCTCTGCAAAGCGCGGTGTGCTGCTTAATGAGATCCCTACGCGAATTGTGCTTCTTCCCTACGAGGTCGAGGTAACTGAAAAGTCGAATACCGTACGCTGGCATGCCGTCGTTAGCTGGTACTCGGTAAACTGTTTGTGGACAGGATGGATAACCAAGAGCGACAACCAATGGCACTTGACCCCCGAGGGCAAGGCCGCCCTGTCTTTACCGGCCAACGAGTTCATGGCTCAGTTACAGCAAGCGAAGAAGCAGCCGGTCGACGTGCTGCCTAAGCCGATACTACACCCGGTCCTCTCGCTCACCGATGTGGCGGCTGAGACCGGCATGCCCGAGCCCACGCTGGCGTCGTGGGTTGGGGCCATCAAGCGTAAGGGGCAGGCGATCCTAGCTGGTCCGCCGGGGACCGGAAAAACCTTCTGCGCCCGTTGGCTTGCAGCCCATCTGGTTGGTGGCTCAGACGGCGTTGTGGATATCGTCCAGTTCCATCCGGCCTACACCTACGAAGACTTCATTGAAGGTATTCGCCCACAGAGCAAGCCCAGCGGCTTCCCAGACTATCCGGTCGTTCCTGGTCGCTTCCTAAAGTTTCTGGCGGAAGCCGAGAAGCGGAGCGGGACTTCAGTGCTAATTATTGACGAGATCAATCGCGCCAATCTGGCGCAGGTCTTCGGCGAACTGATGTACCTCTTGGAGTACCGCCACGGGATCGCTGGCCCTGCAGCTACACCGGCCAAACTGAAGCTCGCCAATGGAGGCGAGATCAGCATTCCTTCCAAGGTCGTGCTGCTTGGGACTATGAACACGGCCGACCGCTCTATTGCCTTGGTCGACCACGCGCTCCGCCGTCGTTTTGCCATCCTGCCGCTGCATCCCGAGTACGGTATTTTGGTTGCCAAGTGCGCCGAGAACGAGCGTGAGAACTTGGGATCGGCCCTGAGGCTGATCCTGGAAGAGATCAACCGAGCTCTTGATGATCGTCATTACCACCTGGGCATCAGCTTCTTCCTGGGTGTTGCCACGGCCGAGCAACCACTCGACCTCTTGGCGTCTATCTGGTCGATGGAGATCGAACCGTATCTCGACGAATACTTCGCCGATCAGCCAGAGACGGCCAAGAAGTTTGCCTGGGAGCAGATCAAGGAGCGCTTGCCAGGATGAGCCTACCGACGCTGACAGAATGGCAGACCGTCGAGGTCCCTGACCTCGACATTGACCTAGCCCGCTACTTGCGGACCAAGTGCAGCACCTACGTCGCCGTCAGTGCCCCTGACGCCCTGGCTGGTACCGGCTGGCGTCTGACTCCTAACAACTGGATCGGCAGTGTGCCATTGCCGGGAGGCGAAGCGCTGCGCATCCGGCCGAAGCTGCCCGTGCCGGCGCTACTGCGCTTGCTCGACCTAGCCTACGGCTTCTCGAAGCTCGATTTCCACCCCGACCTGGCAGCGTGCGACAGCATCGACGACTGGTTTGACCGTTTGGTAGCGCACCTCGTTCGCCGCATCCGCGTCCGCATGCGGCAGGGGCTCTACCGCGCCTACATCCCCCGTCGTGAGCGCCTGATGCATGTTCGAGGGCGGATCGACCTCGCCCCGTTGATCCGGCGGCCGCATGACCCTAGCCCGGTCTGCCACTACCAAGAACACACG
>ENA-ORBV01011781-ORBV01011781.1-microbial-mat-metagenome-genome-assembly--contig:-NODE-11781-length-13640-cov-6.566394_pt1 | contig 13640 bp, 15 predicted proteins | sample MGYA00237777_ERZ505514 | MGnify/ENA primary metagenome ERZ505514 (study PRJEB26160, sample SAMN06269048) | microbial mat metagenome | isolation source: Oligotrophic lake microbial mat | place...
GTTTTACCTTTCATACCCGGCGAATTCATTGACCGGGAACAACCTCGAACCATCAAATCATGAAAATCAACCACGCATTCGCAGCCTTCTGGGTTCTGTTTGCCCTGATTCTTCCGCGCTGGCAGAGGCAGCCAGGCAATCCGCCCCCTGTGGTCGCGGTAGGGAAAGACCCCATGTCGGACGCCTCCCCGTGCCGTAAACTGGACCCGTTCAGCAGTGGCCCGCTCGCCGCCGCCCAAGCCCGCCCATGAAAATCAGCAGTTCCCTCACCGCCCTCCACCATCCAGAATGTCGAATCAATCCATTCGGGCCGCTAACGACAAGGATCTCACTTTGCACGCTATGAAAACCTCCGTGCAACTTTTTTCATCCAAAGCGGTGCTGGCCGCGATTCTCGCCGCCGTCATCTGTGCAGCCAGGCTGATTGCCGCCCCGCCCGCCACACCTCCCCCTGCGGTCGATCCCGCCACGCACGCGACGCATGTCGCCGCCGGCGCGCCAGCGCCCGACGCGCCGGACGCGGCGAAAGGCGATCCGGCGCTCGCGCAGCAGTTCTCACAGTTGCAGGCGAAGATGGCCCAGCTCGAAGCGTCGCTCGCCAAAAGTGCGCCGCCGATGGCCGTCGCTCCAGCGGGCGCGGCCACCATACCGCCCGCAGGCCCGATGGCGGCTACAGTCAGCCCCGGCATGGTTGCGATGCCCGGCACGGGCGCGGGAGCACCTCCGGCTCCCGCAATGTCGGGAATGAGCGGTGGAGCCGGTATGATGGGCATGATGGGTAAGATGATGGGCATGATGGACAAAATGATGGGCATGGGCGGAGGCGCGATGCCCGCAGGTGGAACACCGATGGCACCGCAAGCAGCCGCCGGAATGGGCATGATGAAAATGGGTGGCGGGGCAATGCCTGCCGGAGCACCAGCAGTCGGCACGGGCGGCGGCGGCATGGGCATAATGGCGATGGATAAAATGGAAATGGCCGGAATGATGGGCATGGCCCCAATGGGCGACGCTGCGGCTGCGATGCCGCAATCCGCGCTGCCAGGTTTTCCCGGCGCATCGCATCTCTACCACCTCGGCGCGACCGCCTTTTTCCTCGATCACCAGACCCACATCGCCCTCACGACCGAGCAGACGGCCGCGCTCAATCAAGCGAAGGAAAAGGCAACTCTCGCGAAAAGCACCGCCGACCATGCGATCGCGCAAGCTGAGCAGGAACTGTGGACCCTCACCGCGTCCGATCAGCCCGACATCGCCGCGATTGAAACCAAGACCGCCGAGATCGGCAAGCTGACCGGCGATGCCCGCGTGGCCTTCATCCGCGCCGTGGGCGAAGCCAGCAAGCTCCTCACCGCCGAGCAGCGCAAAATTCTCACCGGCTTCGCCCCGCCCGCTCCCGCCCCGCCGATGGCCGCTCCGATGGCTCCGATGAAAGACATGTAAACGGGCGACGTGACCGCAAAAGTTACAGCACACCAACAACAACCAGGAAAGTAACCAGCCATGACCGAAACGACTACCACCGCCAAAGACCCCATCTGCGGCATGACCGTGAACCCAGCCACCGCGCTCCACGCCGAACGCGATAGGAAGACGTTCTACTTTTGCAGCGACCAATGTCGCCAAAAGTTTCTCGCCATGCCCGCAGGAACGACACCCGAGGAAAAGCCGGGCTGCTGCTGCGGATAAGAATCTGTGGCGGGCTAATCCCGCGCAAACCGAGCCTCTCTATTATGAGCCACAACGACGGATGGATGAATGGATGGAATACCTCGAACGGATGGGCGGGCGGTGGGATGTGGATTTGGACCGCGATCGGCATCCTAATGATCGTTCTGCTCATCGTCGCTATTATCAAGTTATCCAAGAAATAACAAAAGGCTCAACACTGCCACGCACACGGAGACCTTGAGTGAAACGAATCCGCGAACATGCCGTTCGCCTAAGCAACAAGCAAAACGGAACATAAGAAACACCCAGTTATGAAAACCAAAAACAACGTCCTTAGTAGAATCAGCTTCAATTCGGCACTCTCGCTCGGCTCGGCGCTCGCGCTGTGGCTGCCCGGTACAGTCCGCGCGGCGGAGCCCGAGGGGAAGATGGGCGGAATGCACATGAACCACATCAAGACGCAGGCGGAGGCGGAAGCGCTAAAGCCCGGTGATGCCATGTCCATGACCTGCGGCAAGTGCAAAATAGTGACCGTGCAGGCGGTGACTGCGGACAATGCGCATGTCAAAATGATGACCGTCGGCGAAAAGAGCACCTGCTCCAGTTGTGGCGGCACGGTCGAAGTCGTGGGCACCGGCAAAGGCGAAGGAAAGAACCAGGAAGTAAAGCATGTCTGCTCGAAGTGCGGTGACGACGCCATGTTTTGCTCGACGACCAAACCGGGCAGTGACGCCATGAAGGGGATGAAAATGAAATAGCTTTGTGGCGTCCAGCCGGTCGTCCCCCATCTCGGTGCGACCGGCGGCAATGCTCACCACTACGCCACACGCGTTAAATGTGAGGCAAGAAATATGAAACCAAGCTCAGCAGAACCTTCTTCCAAAGCATCCGTTGCGACTGCCGGGGTGAACGTTATCGCCGGCATCCTCATGGGAATAGCGCTGCCACTGGTAGTGATGACCCTGCCGTCCTGCTCAAAGGCCGAGGCAGGCCCGAACGGAGGTGACGTGGTGCCATTGACCAACGGTCAAACGAAAGCCGAAGTCGTAGCCAATGCCGACACCGGCGAGATGATGGTTCATACTTGGGACCTGAACCTCAAGGCCAGCCAGCCCATTGAAAGCAAGCCGTTGACGATGGGGAGTGGCGACCAAAAGATCGAGCTTCAACCGCATCCGACCGCCACTGACCCGAGCGGTTTGTGCAGCCGCTTTTACGGGCAGGCGGATTGGTTGCGTGGAGGCGGAGTGCATCACGGATGGATGGGCGACGCGGGCCAAAGTCGGCACCAGTTCGCTTGGAACAACTGCTGGAAAGGCGGTCAAACCCACGGGCGGATGTGGAACGAAATGGGTGAGCATCGCCGGGGAATGATGGGACGCGGCCCAGGTGGTGGGATGGGACACCAATAAACTCGACACAAAATATGTCGGCGTCCGTCTGCCTTCCAGTTCGCCGCCCGATTTGCTCGCTGAATCTGGCGGTGAGCGTGTGCGTCCTGTTGGCTCTCGGCAGAATGCACGCACAAACGCCCGACGAACACGGGAGCCATCATTCCGACGCGGCCCCGGCTGCTGGCGCGATGTCCGGCACGGGCGGGGCACCGGGAATGGCCGGCATGGGACCACCCGCAGGGGCCGGACCGCCAGCCGGCGCGGGTGGAATGATGGCCGGCATGGGCGAGAGGATGAAGAACATGGGCAAGCCGCCGCCGAAGGAGCTGTATCCCACGCTCATGGCTTTGCCGGAACTCACGCCCGCGCAGCGCAAGCAAATCGAGCAGCAAGCCGGCGAGCGGATGCACGCGGGCAGCGTGCTGATGGGACAGGCCCTCGACACGCTCAACGCTGCGGCGCAGTCCGGCGATTACGCGGCCATGCCCGAAGCCTCGAGGCGGATGCGCGAAGGCATCGCGGAGCTTGAGAGCGGCATCGCTGCAAAGCGTGCGCTGGCGGAAGGAAGAGCGCCCCGCGAGGTCGCGCTGGCGTGGTTCAGACAGGAGATGAGTCTCGTGTCTCCCGTCGTGAGTGAAGCGCCGCACGGTGGCCGCGGCCTCTCGATCTTGCACCTCTTCACGATGGCGCTGCTCGTCGTCTTCGCGCTCGCGATGCTCGCCATGTATTTCTTCAAAATGCGCCGGGCCGCGGCTCTCTTCGGGCGGGTCGAGCCCGAGAAAGGATCGCCGCCGCCGGGGTCTGCACCACCGCTTGCCTAACACAATATGGGCGAAGAACCCGCAGCGCCGGGCGCGAACGCAGCCACCCCTTTGACGGCGAAGTGGCTGGGGCGACTCCGCGTCGAGAGCATCGCCGACGAAACGCCATCGGTCAGAACCTTCCGCCTCCGCGCACGCGGCGACGGGCCGCTGCCTTTCACGTTCGTCCCCGGCCAGTTTCTCAACGTCGCCCTCGGCATCGGCGGCGCGCGCATGAATCGCTCGTATTCCATCTCGTCGTCGCCGAACGAGCGCGAATACGTCGAGCTGACAGTCAAGCGCGAGCCGCGCGGGGCCGTCTCCCGGCACATCGTTGATCTGCTCAAGGTCGGCGATGAAATCGAGGCCGGTGGCCCGATCGGCAAGTTCACGTTCAGCGGAACCGAGGCGAATAGTATCGTCCTCATCTCGGCTGGCGTTGGCATCACGCCGATGATGTGTGTCAGCCGGTATCTCGCGGAGCAGTCGTGGCCCGGCGACATCTTCTTCATCTACTCCTGTCGCACCAAGGCCGACTTCATTTTTCAAAAAACTCTCGCCGGGTTGGAGCAGCGCAACCCGAAGCTCCACGTCGTGGCCACGCTGACCAAGCCCGGGCCGGATTGGAAAGGGCCGAGCGGACGCCTCACGAAAGAATTGCTCACCCAGACGGTGCCCGATCTTGCCTCACGGCGAGTCCACGTCTGCGGCCCGGTGCCCATGATGGACGCGACCAAAGCGTTGCTCACGGAACTTGGTGTCCCCGTCGAAAACGTGAAGAGCGAGCAGTTCGGAGCCGTGAAACCCGCTCCGGCCGAGCCCGGCACCACGGCCAAACCCACGGCTCCCGCGACCGGCCCGCTGGTCACCTTTTCGAAGAATAACAAGTCGGCCAACATTCGTGTCGATCTAAAGACTGGGGATAGCCCGCCGAAGCAATCCATTCTGGAGCTTTCTGAAGCACTCGGCATCGGCATCGGATTTTCCTGCCGGGTCGGAACCTGCGGCGTGTGCAAGGTGAAGATGACTTCCGGCGAGGTGGATCAGGAAGTGCAGGATGCGCTCGATGATGAGGATAAGAAAAGCGGCATCATCCTGGCCTGCCAGGCGAAGCCCAAAGCCGAAGTAACGGTAGAGGCATAGCCATGAAAAACAGCGAACGTTTCATTGTCATCAGCGTCTTTGCGGTGTTGGTGTTTGGCTGGCTGGGCTTCCTCCTGCATGTCTCACCGCGCTTCTCGGGCAGCGGCCTCGGCGCGGTCTTTGGCATCTCGGGAGCCGCGCTCATGCTCGTTCCGCTCATCTATGTTTTCATAAAGCGCATCCCATTCTTAAAAGGCCGGATTACCAAATACGTCTCACTGCAAACGTGGCTGACGATCCATATCTACACCGGCATTGTCGGGGCGCTGCTCGCGCTCATTCACACCGGACACAAGTACCACAGCCTGCTCGGCATCGCACTCACCGCAACGATGCTGCTCGTCGTCGTGAGCGGTATCGTGCTGCGCTATCTGACTCCCTTCGTGAATCTCGACATGAAGGACAAACTCCTGCTTTTGCAGACCGCTCGGGGCGATCTCGATAGCGCATGGGGAGTGTTGGAACTGTCTGCCGCGGAAAGGAAGGAGCTTTCTAAATCTCCATTGCTAACCGCCGGGCTCGCCTCACTAGGCTTGTCGTTTACCTCTGACCATCCAGCCGGCCAAGTCACGACTCTGGCCGAAAGCGTGGCGGATCTTGAGTATTCGATTCGCACACACGAACTGCTGAAACGCTGGTTTTCGCGTACGCTGACGGCCCACATCATTCTCTCGATAAGCATGTATCTGCTGCTCGCTGCGCACATTTACTCTGGGATATACTTCGGACTGAGGTGGCTCCAATGACTAAGTTTGCTCTTTGGATTGCGCTCATCTTGGTCGGAGCGGCGGCGGCGACACTTGCCGTCATGCATTTCACCACCGCGCAAGTCTGGGTCCAGCGTGCGGTGATTCCCGGGGATCTGTCGCAGGTGCATGCCTTCCTCGAAAACAACTGCATGGCCTGCCACACACCAGGAAAAGGTGTTGTTGCTGCGAGTTGCATCACCTGCCACGCGAACAATACCGCCCTCCTCCAGCGGCAACCAACCGCCTTCCACGCCGAGGTTCAAAGCTGCGCCGCCTGCCACATCGAGCACCAAGGGCGATCCACGCATCCGATTCAGATGGATCATGCCGCGTTGCAGCGCATCGGTCTGCGCCAAATCCGGGACGCATCCTGGCACGCGAACGACACGCCCGAGGTCCAGACTTTGATGGCGGACGAAAACGAGGTGGCGTCCGGGGACACTTTATCCACGGATTACGATACTTCCGCCGTCCGCATGCCGAACGACGCGGAGTCGCCGATGGCTGCCCAGAACACGGCGCAGATCCGAGAATGGCTCGACTCCACGCATCCCAAGCAGTCCCAACCGGCAACCAAAGTGCAGCCAATGAGTGAGACTATGATCATCGCCGCTCATAACGATCCAACCAACTCGCGCTTGAACTGCGCCGTCTGCCACCAGACCAAGGACGTGCATCGGGGACTTTTTGGCACGAGCTGTATCCAGTGCCACAATACGGATAAATGGACGATTGCGGAATTCCGTCACCCCCTTCCCACATCCACCTCCTGCGTGCAGTGTCACCAAGCTCCTCCCAGCCACTACATGATGCACTTCAAAATGATCTCCATGCCAATCGCCCGACAGGAACGGGCCGCCGTGAACCAATGCTATCTCTGTCATCAGACCACTTCATGGAACGACATTAAAGGGGCCGGCTTTTACAAACATCATTGAATCCATATGAAATCAATTTTCCCAACAACTGGACGGCGTCAGTTTATCCGCTGCACTGCGGCTGCCGGTTTGCTCGCCGGGTTTGAAGGTCTCGTTCCGGCTTACGCGCGATCAAGCAGGAAAAGCCGCGCGAGTGACGGGCCGATTGATCTCACCATCGGAAATCTTTCATTCGATGTCGGCGGGACGATGTTCCCGGCGATTGCGATCAACGGCACCGTGCCGGGGCCGCTCGTGCGCCTGCGTGAGGGGCAGGACGCGGTCATCCGCGTAACAAATCAACTCAAGGGCGAGTCCGCGTCGATCCACTGGCACGGCTTGCTCCTGCCCTTCCGCATGGATGGCGTGCCGGGTGTGAGCTATGCGGGCATCGGCGCGGGCGAGACTTTTGAATATCGCTTTCCGGTGCGGCAAAACGGAACCTACTGGTATCACAGCCACACCGCGGTGCAGGAGCAGCTCGGCGTGTATGGGCCGTTTATTATCGACCCTGCCGAGCCGGAGCCTTTTCGCTACGACCGCGAATACGTGGTGGTACTCGGCGACTGGCTTTCCGGCGACCCGATGGCGATGCTGGCCAAGCTCAAAAAGGATAGTGGCTACTCGAATTTCCAGCGACGCACGGTCGGCGATTTCATCGGCGATGTTTCCAAAGACGGCTTCCAGGCGGCGTTCGCCGACCGCATGGCGTGGGGTAAGATGCGGATGGACCCGACGGACATCGCCGACATCACGGGGCATCACTTTACCTTCCTGATGAACGGCCTCGCGCCAGCCTCAAACTGGACGGGCCTCTTCCGAGGCGGAGAGCGTGTGCGGCTGCGTTTCATCAATGCCTCCGCCGTAACCTTTTACGACGTGCACATTCCCGGACTGCCCCTCACGGTCGTGCAGGCCGATGGCCAGAATGTAAAGCCGGTGACGGTGGATGAATTCCGCATCGGGGTCGCGGAGACCTACGACGTGATCGTGCAGCCGAAGGGTGCGCCGGCCTACACAATCTTCGCCGAGACGACGGATCGCAGCGGCTATGCACGCGGCACGCTCGCCGTGCGCGCAGGGCTCAGTGCGGGGATTCCTGAACGACGCATGCGCCCCGTGCGCACGATGGCCGACATGGGCATGGCGATGAGCGGCGGGAGCGATGGAGGAATGGACGCGATGCCGGGGACGAAAGCGAAACCCGCCGAACCCGCTCCCGCCGTGGGCGGAGCGATGCCGGGGATGAAGATGCCCGGCGATGCGCCGATGGCCGGCCGTGGCCCAATGCACGGCCCGGACAAGCATGGGCCGGGAAATTCGGCCGTCGCGATGGCCCCGGCGAACCGCCTCGGCGAGCCGGGCGCAGGCCTCGAAGGCATGCCGTGGCGCGTCCTTGTTTACACCGATCTCCAGAGCCTCAAGCCGGGCTACGACACGCGGCCCCCCGAACGCGAACTCGAGCTGCACGCCACCGGCAATATGGAGCGCTACATGTGGTCTTTCGACGGCAAGAAATACTCCGAAGCAATGGAGCCCATTGCCCTTCACTACGGCGAGCGCCTGCGCTTCACCTGGGTCAATGACACCATGATGGATCACCCGCTGCACCTCCACGGCATGTGGATGGAACTCGATAACGGGCACGGCGCGCACAAGCCGCGCAAGCATACGATCATCCTCAAGCCCGGCGAGAAGCTCTCCTCGGAGATCACCGTCGATGCCCCCGGCCTCTGGGCGTTCCACTGCCACATCCTTTACCACATGGAAATGGGAATGTTCCGCGTCGTCTCCGTCGCGCCGAAAGCCTGAACCAAAGCCACCCATGAAACTCCATCCATCCAACGCCTTCGTGACGGCCCTCGCCCTGACCGTCGGTCTTTTTCAGCCCGGCGCAGCCTCCGCGCAGGACGACATGAAGAACATGCCGGGTATGGCCCCAGTCGCTCTCACGGTAAGCGTACCCACGGACTACGCAGTTTCTGCCGAGCAGAAGAAGATGGATGCAATGCCGGGAATGGCTCCCGCAAGCAGCCCGGCGGTAAAGGCCGCGGGCGCTGCTTCGGCGCAGGCGGAAATGGACGCCATGCCCGGCATGGCTCCGGCGAAGCCGGGCACCGCTGCATCCGGCAAGAAAGGTGGCATGGCCGGGATGCCGGGAATGGCTGGCGACGCAGCGGCGAAGAAAGGTGGCATGGATGCCGGTGCGGCGCCTGCGCAGCGCATGAGTGCCCCGGGCGTCACCGTCCTCGGCCCGCATCAAAAGTGGGTGCCGCCGCGCGGCGACAACCGCGCCGCCGAACTGCTCTCGCAGTCCATGCTCGAAGCGCACATGAAAGGTCTGCCGCCGCCCGTCGAGGATTCGATGATTCACAGCCTCCTGCTTTTCGAGCTGCTGGAATACCGCGCCAACAGTTCCGGACCAGAGACGCTGGAATGGGATTTCGCCGGCTGGATCGGCGGCGACTACAACCGGCTCTGGATCAAGACCGAAGGCGCGCTCGATCTCGCGGGGGGCAATCGCGGCAGCGGCGATCTCCAGCTTCTCTACGGGCGGATCATCGCTCCATTCTGGGATTTTCAAATCGGCGTGCGAGGACAGCAGACCCTCGGCGCGGGCTTCGGCGGAAACTCCCGCACCTACGCCGTGATCGGCGTGCAAGGTCTCGCGCCCTATCTGTTCGGGTTCGAGCCCGCGCTTTATATCAGCGACCGTGGCGAAGTTTCCGCGCAACTGACCGCCAGCTTCGACCTGCTGCTCACCCAGCGGCTCGTCCTCCAGCCGCGATTCGAGGGCGCGGTCTCACTCCAGGGCGACGACCGCTTCGGCACAGGCAAAGGCGTGAACGACATCGAACTCGGCCTGCGCCTTCGCTACGAAATCCGCCGCGAGTTCGCCCCTTACATCGGCGTCTCCTGGGGCCGCGCCTTCGGCGAAACCGCGCGCATCGTCCGAGGCGAAGGCGAGGAGGAGGACGTCCTGTCCTTCGTCGCCGGCCTGCGCCTTTGGTATTAAGTGCTGGCATCGATAACCTCCAAACGAATGAGTCATCATTATGAAACATAGCGATCATCCAACCGAGAAATCGGATACGACCAAGAACAAATCCCAAACCAACCCGGCGCCAGACGAGGTGGCCAGGAAGGCTTACGCCCTCTACGAAAAAGAGGGGCGTCCGCAGGGGCACGCCAAGCAGAATTGGTTGGAGGCCGAGGCCAAGATTTCGGGCCACGGCTCGGATGAACATAAAGGTCACGGCGATCATCATGCGCACATGGCGGCGGATTTCCGCAATCGGTTCTGGATCTCGCTGGTCCTGACCCTGCCGATTCTCGCCCTCTCGCCGATGCTCCAGAAGTGGGTGGGGCTGCGGGAGACTGTCAATTTCCCCGGCGACACGTACGTCCTGTTCGGCTTTTCCTCCGCCGTCTTTTGGTATGGCGGATGGCCCTTTCTCAAAGGCTTGTTCGATGAGCTGAAGGCCCACAAGCCGGGAATGATGATCCTCATCTCCGTCGCCATCGCCACCGCTTACCTTTACAGCAGCGCCGTGGTGTTTGGTTTGACCGGCAAGATGTTCTTTTGGGAACTGGCCACGCTCGTGGACATCATGTTGCTCGGACACTGGATTGAAATGAAATCCGTGATGGGCGCTTCAAAGGCTCTGGAGGAATTGGCGAAACTCATGCCGTCCGACGCCCACAAACTCATGCCCGACGGCAGCGTGAAAGACGTGCCGCTCGGTGACCTAGCGGTCGATGACAAAGTCCTGATCAAACCGGGCGAAAAGATTCCCGCGGACGGCGTCATCGTGGAAGGAGAAAGCTCGGTCAATGAAGCCATGCTCACCGGGGAATCAACTCCGGCCGCCAAAAAGACCGGCGGCAAAGTGATTGGCGGATCAATCAACGGTGAAGGCTCGCTCAAAATCGAGGTGAAAGGCACGGGCAAGGATTCATTTCTGTCGCAGGTGATTGATCTGGTCAAACAGGCCCAGGAAAGCAAATCGAAAACCCAGGACCTTGCGAACACCGCCGCTCTTTGGCTCACCATTGTGGCGCTGGGCGGCGGCGCGATCACATTGGGAATTTGGCTGACTCTGATGGGAAAAGATTTCGCTTTCGCCATCGAGCGCGCTGTCACCGTGATGGTGATCGCTTGTCCGCATGCGCTGGGTCTCGCGGTGCCGTTGGTCGTGGCTGTGTCCACCGCCCTCGCCGCAAAGAACGGCCTGCTGATTCGCAACCGCGTCGCGTTCGAAGGCGCGCGAAAATTGCAGGCCATTATCTTCGACAAGACCGGCACACTCACGGAAGGACGCTTTGGCGTGACGGACACGCTGCTGCTTTCGCCGGACATTGACGAAGAAACGCTGCGCCGTTACGCGGCTTCGGTGGATGCGAATTCCGAACATCCCATTGCCAAAGCGATTGCCGACGCTTCCGAGAAAAAATCGCCGGTGGAGAACTTCAAAGGCCTTGCGGGCAAAGGCGCGGAAGGCCGGGTCGAGGGCAAAGAAATCAAGGTGGTGAGTCCGGGCTTCCTGCGCGAACAGAACATTGAGATGACGGACGAACGCGTCGAGCCACTGCAAGGACAGGGTAAGACGGTGGTGTTTGTCCTCGTGGACGGGGCGCTGAAAGGAGCGATGACCCTGGCCGACATCATCCGGCCCGAATCGAAGAAGGCCGTCGCGGCACTCAAGGAAATGGGAATTCGCTGCATGATGCTTACCGGCGATAACGAAGCGACCGCCAAATGGGTTTCGGACCAGATCGGTCTGGATGAATACTTCGCCGAAGTCCTGCCGCAGGACAAAGCCGCCAAAGTGAAAGAAGTCCAGGCCCGGGGCCAGTTGGTGGCCATGACCGGCGACGGCGTGAACGACGCCCCCGCATTGGCGCAGGCTGATTTGGGAATCGCCATAGGAGCCGGCTCGGATGTCGCCGTCGAGACCGCCGACGTCATTCTGGTGAGAAGCAATCCCTCGGATGTGGTGGCCATCCTGAAGCTTTCCCGCGCCACTTACCTCAAGATGATTCAAAACCTGGTCTGGGCCACGGGCTACAACGTCGTCGCCATTCCGCTGGCGGCCGGGGCACTCTATGCGTGGGGCGTGCTGCTCACTCCCGCCCTGGGCGCGGTGCTGATGGCGGCGAGCACGGTGATTGTGGCCGTCAACGCGCGACTGCTGAAAATCAAAACCGACGAAAGAGCCGAAGACAAGCCCGACGCCAAAGCCGAACCCAAGCCTGACGCTGAAGCCAAAGCCGAGCCCAAGCCTGAAGCCAAAGCTGACCCGAAGCCGGAAGTTCAACCCGAGGCGAAAGAAGAGACCGAACCTGAAGCCAAGGTTGAGTCCATGACGGAATCGAAGCCCGAATCACAGCCTAAAGCTGAACCCAAGCCCGACGCTGAAGCCGAACCCAAGCCTGAAGCGAAGGCCGAGCCGCAGCCCAAAGCCACGACGCCATCCGATTTGACGCCGCAGATCACCAAGCGGGCGTATGAACTCTACGAGAAGGGAGACCACCAAGGCAATTCAGCCAATCAGGACTGGGAGCAGGCAACGCGAGAGATCCAAAAAAATGCTACCGAAGCCGAAGCCGAACCCAACCCTGAGGCAAAAGCTGGGACACCGTCCAATGTGCCACCACAGACCGTCAAGCGGGTCCACGAACTCTACGAGGAGCTAGGGCGCGAGGACGTTCAAGCAGTGCAGGATCAGGAGAAGTCGGAGCGGGAGATTCGGAAAGATGAACCCAAAGCCGAACCTCAACCTGAAACAAAATCATGAAAGAACACATCGCACATTCCGGAGCTTGGGGCCTCGCCCTGATCGTAATCGTGGTAGCCTCATGGCTACTCTACCGCTACCTCGCCCCGAAGACATGGAAGGAGTGGGCCAGCGCCGGTGTGGTCCAGGCATTCATCATCGCCCTCTATGCGGAGATGTACGGCTTTCCGCTCACCATCTATCTGCTCGTCCGGTTCTTCGGTCTCGATCAGACCAATCTCAACGCCAGTCTCTGGTCCACGCTGCTGGGGGTCGGCGAGATGGGAATGATGATCGCGATGATCCTCGGCTACATTCTTCTGTTCGCCGGCTTTGGAATATTCATGCAGGGATGGCGTCGGCTTCATCGCGTCCGGCAGCAGCATAGGCTCGTGACCGACGGACTCTACGGGCTGGTGCGGCACCCGCAATACACCGGACTTTTCATCGCGCTGTTCGGCGAGGGTATCGTGCATTGGCCCACCGTTTTTTCCGTCGCGCTATTCCCCGTCATCGTTCTCGCCTATTATTTTCTGGCGCGAAGTGAGGAGAGAAAAGTCGAGGAAGAATTCGGCAATGAATATCGCGAATACCGGAAACGGGTGCCGATGTTTATCCCGCGCTGGGGTCAATGAGGTGCCATGACCAGCACGCGAGACGAAACGTCCGATTGAATCTCTCCAGCCCACGGGCAACCGAAATCGAAAGCACAATTAAAACAAACCAGAAACAACAACGAACATGAACCCAACCAATACCAAAGCAATCGACCCCATCTGCGGAATGACCGTGGACGAGGCCACCGCACTCCACGCCGAACGCGATGGAAAGACTTTCTACTTCTGCGGCGACCACTGCCGGAAAAAGTTTCTGTCCGCGCCCGCCGGTGCCAAGCCGGAGGGCAAATCTGGATGCTGCTGTGGATAATGTCCACGCGCACGAGCCCAGCAGCCGTAACGAGAAATGAATTTGCGAATACATTGTTCGCTGAAGCAGCAAAACCAAAGAAGCCCACAGTTGTGAAAATGAATCCATACCCAAAATTCGCCGCGATGATCGCGACCTCCACGATCGTGATGTTTGGCCTCATGTATCTCAATACCTACGCGCTGGACCACATCTTCTTCAGCGAGACCCGCGCTTACATGGCGCTGGTCATGGGCGCGACGATGGCCGTCGTCATGCTCGG
>ENA-ORBV01011783-ORBV01011783.1-microbial-mat-metagenome-genome-assembly--contig:-NODE-11783-length-13636-cov-7.402832_pt1 | contig 13636 bp, 12 predicted proteins | sample MGYA00237777_ERZ505514 | MGnify/ENA primary metagenome ERZ505514 (study PRJEB26160, sample SAMN06269048) | microbial mat metagenome | isolation source: Oligotrophic lake microbial mat | place...
TCGCCTTAGTCTCGTGGGCTCGGAGATGTGTATAAGAGACAGGCCGGGGGCGGGATCGGGAATTTCCGTTTGCGCCGCCGGAGGTGGGGTGGCTTGGTCTCACGTTCCATGAGCGACACTCCGATCGATAACTCCCACGACCAACACGCGGTGCGGCGCGGCAAGCTCGCCGAGATGCGCGCGGCGGGGTTCGACCCGTTCCGCGCGAGCGTGGCGCAGACGCATTTCTCGCAGGACGCGATCAAGCTCCACGTCGCGGGGCAGGACAACACGGTGACGGTCGCCGTGGCCGGGCGGCTCGTGACGATCCGCGACATGGGCAAAAGCCAGTTCGTAAAGATCCTCGACCAGCAGGGGCAGCTCCAGCTCTACGTCAAAAAGGACGTGATCGGCGACGAGGCCTACGCGGCGTTCAAGAAGCTCGACCTCGGCGACATCCTCGGCGCGGCGGGCACGCTCTTCGCGACCAAGACCGGCGAGATCACGGTGCGCGTGGAGCGGTGCACGCTGGTGGCGAAGGCGCTGCGGCCCCTGCCGGAAAAGTGGCACGGGCTGAGCGACGCGGAGCAGGTTTACCGTCAGCGTTACCTCGACCTGATCGTGAACGCGGAGTCGCGGGCGCGGCTGCTGTTGCGCTCGCGCGTGGTGTCGCACATCCGGCGGTTCTTGGAAGCGCAGCAGTTCATCGAGGTGGAGACGCCGGTGCTGGAGAGCACGGCGGGCGGCGCGGCGGCGCGGCCGTTCAAGACGCACCACAACGCGCTCGGCGTGGATTTTTACCTGCGGATCGCGACGGAGCTGCGGTTGAAGCGGCTGCTCGTGGGCGGGATCGACCGCGTGTTCGAGATCGGACGGATCTTCCGCAACGAAGGCGTCTCCCGGAAACACAATCCGGAGTTCACCATGCTCGAGGTCTATCAAGCCTACAGCGACCACCGCGGGATGATGACCCTTATCAAGGACATGCTCACGACGCTGTGCCGCGACGTGCTCGGAACGACGAAGATCAAGCACGCCGCGAGCGGGCAGGAGATCGACTTCGGCGGCGAGTGGCGCGAGGTGAACTACAAGGATCTCATCCGTGAGGCGACGGGCGACGCGGAGTGGTTTGCGCGGAGCAAGGCCGAGAAAGTCGCGGGGGCGGAGAAACTCGGGCTCTACGTCGATCCGAAGTGGGAGGAGTTTGAAATCACCAACGAGATTTTCTCGAAGAAGATCGAGCCGACGCTGATCCAGCCGACGTTCGTGATGAAATTGCCCAAGGAATTGTGTCCGCTGGCCAAGATCAGTCTCGATGATCCGACGACGATCGACGTGTTCGAGTTGACCATCGGCGGCATGGAGGTCGCGCCGGCGTATTCGGAGCAGAACGATCCCGACGTGCAGCGGGCGATGTTCGAGGCGCAGGCGGGCGAGGAGAAGCAGAGCATCGACCACGACTTCCTGCTCGCGCTGGAGCACGGGATGCCGCCGGCGGGCGGGATGGGTGTGGGGATCGACCGGCTGTGCATCTTGCTCACCGGGGCGGAGAGTATCCGCGACGTGATTCTTTTCCCTCAACTGCGGCCCGGCGCATGAGTTTTTGAAACCACGGATGAACACGGATGGACACGAATTTAATTCCACTTCTTATCCGTATGAATCCGTGTTCATCCGTGGTTAAAAAATGCCCTGGTATCTTTATCTCGCGCTGAAACAGCTCTTCCCCACGGGGCGGAAGTTTCCGTTTTTCACGTTGATCTCGGTGCTGGGCGTGGCGCTGGGGGTGATGCTCCTCGTGGTCTCGACGAGCGTGATGGGCGGTTTCGGTTACGAAATCCGCCGGATGATCGTGGATACGCAGGGGGAGGTGCAGGTGCGCGGCCACGGGCTGATCGCGGATGCGGCGGGTTTGCAGGCGCGGCTCGCGACGGTGCCCGGGGTCGTCGCGACGACGCCGTTTGCCGAGGGCGTGGTGCTGCTCGAACACGACGGCAAGGCGGCGTATCCGGCGATGCAGGGGATCGACGTGAACCGGGTCGGGAGCGTGGTGCCGCTGGCGCGGTTCATCCGGGTCGGCTCGCTCGACGAGCTCGACGACGACTCGATCATCCTGAGCTCGAAGCTCGCGATGTCCATCGGCGCGCGGCTCGGCAGCAAGGTCGTCGTGACCTCGCCGCTGCTCCTCGAGAAGTTGAAGCAGGACGAGGTTTTTCTGCCCCGGGAACTGCGGGTCGTCGGCATCTTTGAAGTGGGGCACCAGCAGCTCGACAGCTCGGTGGTATTGGTGACGTTGCGGTTGATGCAGGAGCTCTACGGGCTCGGCGGGGCGATCCACGGCGTGAATGTGAAGATCGCGCCCGGCCTCGACGCCGACGTGGCGGCGTCGCGGATCAACGCGGCGCTGCCGCCGGCCGCCCACGCGACGGCCCGCTCGTGGATCGAGGCGAACCAGGATTTTCTCTTCATCCTCCAGCTGGAGAAGAACATGATTTTTTTCCTGCTGACGTTCATCATCATCGTCTCGGCGTTTTCGGTGACGAGTTCTCTGCTGATCTCCGTGGTGCGGAAGACGCGCGAGATCGGCCTGATCGGCGCGCTCGGCGGCCGGCCGGCGGAGGTGGCGGCGTGCTTCTGTTTTCAGGGGCTGCTGATCGGCACGGTCGGCACGCTGGCCGGGCTCGGGCTGGGGCTGGGCACGCTGCATTTCCGCAACGAACTGGTGGCGGCGTTTACGCGGCTGACGGCGAGCGAGGAGGTGTTGGTGCGTTTTTACCAGTTCAGCCAACTGCCCGCGCACACGGCTGCGCGCGACGTGGGGCTGATCGTGGTGTGCTCGGTGGCGATCTCGACGCTCGCGGGTCTGCTGCCGGCGTGGCGGGCGGCGCGGCTCAAACCGGTGGAGGCCCTCCGCAATGAGTGATGCGGTCCTCACGGCGCGCGGCCTGCGGAAGGCGTTCCTCAGCGGCGACCGTCGCTTGGAAGTGCTCACGGGCGTCGATCTCGACGTGGCGGCGGGCGAGAGCGTAAGCATCCGCGGCGAATCCGGCTCGGGAAAATCGACGCTGCTGCAACTGCTCGCCGGTCTCGACGCGCCGGATGCGGGGACGCTGACTTGGGGCGGAACGGCCGACACGGGCGCGGCGCGGCGCGGGAAGTTTCTCGGGATCGTCTTCCAGTCGTTTTACCTGATCCCGGAGTTGAACGCGCGGGAGAACGTGCTGATGGCGCGGCGCATCCTCGGCGGAATCGACGCGGCGGCGCGGGCGCGGGCCGACGCGCTGCTGGCCAAGGTGGGGCTGGCCGAGCGGGCGACGCACCTGCCCACGCAGCTCTCGGGCGGCGAACGCCAGCGGGTGGCGGTCGCGCGCGCGTTGATGAATGGGCCACGCCTCATTTTGGCGGACGAGCCGACGGGCAACCTCGACGAGCGCACGGGCGACGCGGTGATCGAGCTGTTGCTCGGCCTCTGCGCGGAGACGCAGACGGCGCTGGTCTTGGTCACGCACAACGCCGCCCACGCGCGGAAGACGGGACGGCAGCTTTTCTTGAAGGGCGGAACGTTTGGGACCGCGTAGAAGGGAACGACGCCGGGGGCGCATCTGCCGTTTGGCGGTAGGCCAGCTCGCTTGCGAGCGCACTGGTCGGCGGGCGCTTGCAAGCAAGCGGCCTACAAATGCAGGTGCCGGGCGTTCGGGAGCGAGCGGCCTACGGATGCAGATGCCGGGCGCTTGCAAGCAAGCGGCCTACGGATGCGGGTGCCGAGCGCTCGCGAGCGAGCGGCCTACAGTTGCGGACACGAATGACCGCCAACGCGGAGATGCGTCCCGACTCCGGGGACGCGCCGCTTGACGCTCGGGCGCGTGATACACCTGAGTATCACAATTCCGCGCCCCGCATCCGTCCGTGATTTACGCAATCGCTCCCCCGGGTGAGAAAAATCCTGGAATCCGAGGGCGAGGTGCTGCTGACGGAAAGCGGCGAGGCCAAATACCGGCTCACGCCCTACACCAAACCTCCGGGTAAAGCTGCGGCGGGCGTGGATTACTGGGCCCGGTTGACCGCCGCCCAACCCGTCCCGATCACGGCGGCCCAGGCGCGGGCGTTGCACGAGGAGAACCGTGGCGACCGCTGAAAAAATCTACGTCGACCCGAGCGCGTTGCTGAAATTTTACCTGCACGAGCCGGAATCGCGGGCGATGGCCGCATGGCGGGCAAAAATCAGCGGCTCTCTGGCCGTCACCCACCATGGGCGGGCGGAGCTCGGCAACGGCATCGCGCTGGCGGCTCACCGACGGCTGATCGACGAGCGCGCTTATGAAGCGGCGTGGGCCGCGCTTGATGACGATTTTGAACGGGGACGGTATGTGCTGGCGGACTTGCTCTGGCGATCCGCCCTGAATCGGGCGGCGGCGTTGAGCCGGCAGCACAGTCGGACTCTCGGCACGGGGTCGCTCGACGTGTTGCACGTTGCGAGCGCGCTGGAACTCGGATGCCGCACGTTCGTCGGTTTCGAACCGCGCCAGCAGGCTCTCGCGATAGCGGTGGGGCTGAAGGTGCTGGCGCCGGGCGGCAGGACGTAGGAGCAAATTTATTTGCGATCCTCGTGAAGGCGCGCGCTCAGCGCGGGTCGCGGGTCGCGGATCGCGGATCGCGGGTCGCGGGTCGCGGGTCGCGGATCGCGGATCGCAAATGAATTTGCTCCTACCAAAGGCGCGCACCCACACTCCCGCCATGTTTTCCAGTCCTGCGCCCAAAATCCGCTGCGGCGTCGCCGGGGTCGGCTCGCTCGGCCAGCACCACGCGCGCATCTATGCCACGTTGCCGGGCGCTGAGCTCGCGGGGATCTACGAGGAGAACGATGCGCGCGCCGCGGAAATCTGCGCGAAATTCAACTGCCGGCGTTTCGCCTCGCTCGCGGAGTTGGGCGACGAGTGCGACGCGGTCTCGGTGGTCGTGCCGACCGACCGACACGCGGAGGTCGCGCTGCCGTTGCTCGCGAAGAAAACGCATCTGCTGATCGAGAAGCCGATCTGCGCCTCTTTGGAGGAAGCGGAGCAGGTGCTCGCGGCGGCGCGGGAGTATGGTTGCCTCGTGCAGGTCGGGCACATCGAACATTTCAATCCCGTGATGGCGTTTTTGGAGAAGCAGGTGGACCACCCGCAGTATCTCACGGCCGAGCGGCTCGCGCCCTATCAGCCGCGGGGCACGGAGGTGGGCGTCGTCCTTGATCTGATGATCCACGACATCGGCATCGTGCTCGCGCTGATCAAATCGCCGATCGCGAAAATCGACAGCGTGGGCGTGAGCGTGCTCTCGAAAACCGAGGACATCGCCAACGCGCGCATCCAGTTTGAGAACGGCTGCGTGGCCAACCTGAGCGCGAGCCGCATGAGCCTTAAAAAGGCGCGGGAAATCCGGGTGTTTCAGGACAATGCCTACCTTTCGCTCAACTTCATGGAGCAAAAGGGCCATCTCGTGAAGAAGAGCGACATCATCGCCTACGGGCTGAAGATGAAGATCGGCCTGGTGAAGGCGGGCGACGTGAGTTCGATTCCGGTGAAAGAGATTCCCATCGAGAAGGGCGAACCGCTGGCGCTCGAGTTGGCGTCGTTTGTCGAGAGCGTGGCCAAGGCGCGGCAGCCGAAGGTCGGCGCGGCGTTGGGTAAGTCGGCGCTCGAGGTCGCGATCACGATCACGGAGCAGATCCGGGCGCAAAAACGGTGATATGAGCGCGACGTCGCGATCCGTTCGCCTGCCTGCGCCGGTGGCTGGTGCGGTCGATGTTTTGATCGTTGCGGGCGAACACTCCGGGGACGAGCACGCGGCGCGGCTGGTGCGCGAGCTGCGGGCGACGGAGCCCGGAGTGAGGGTCGCGGCGCTCGGCGGGCCGGAATTGGCGGCGGCGGGCGCGCAATTGCTCTTCGATCTTACGGCGTCTTCGGTGGTGGGGCTGGTGGAGGTCTTGAAGAATTATTCGTTCTTCAAGGCGCTTATGGACGAAACGCTGCGGTGGATCGGCGAACACCGGCCGCGGGCGGTGTTGTTCGTGGACTATCCGGGAATGAACCTGCGGCTGGCGGCGGCGCTGCGGGAGCGGGGACTCTCGGTGAAGGGCGGCGGGAAAATCCAGACGCTCTTCTACATTTCGCCGCAGATCTGGGCGTGGAAGGCGAAGCGGCGGTTCACGATGGCGCGCGATCTCGACGCGCTGGCGGTGATCTTTCCCTTCGAGGTCGCGTGCTATGCGGACACGGCGCTGTCGGTGGAGTTTGTCGGGCATCCGTTTCTCGCGCCCGATTACGCTCCGCCGGTGAGCTACGACCCGGCCGGGCCGGTGCTGTTGTTGCCGGGTAGCCGGAAGCAGGCGGTGGGGCGGATTTTTCCGGCGTTGTTGGCGGGTTACGCTGAATTTCTGCGCGGCGGGGCCGATAGGAATGCGACGGTGATTTATCCGAGCGAAGATATCCGCGATGTGCTCCTTCGGGAGGGGACGCCCGCGCGCGTGCGGCTGGCGCCGACGGGCGCGCCGGTCGCGGCCTCGGCGGTGTTGACCTCGAGCGGCACGATGTCGATGCACTGCGCGCTCGCGGGCATCCCGGGCGCGATCGCCTACCGGGCGAATTTTCTCACCTATCTGCTCGGGCGGCTGCTCGTGAAAATCGAGTATCTGGGCATCGCGAACCTGCTGTTAAAGGAGCCGATGTATCCCGAGTTTATCCAAGGCGCGGCGACGCCCCGGGCGCTGGCCGCACAGTTGCGGGCGGGCCTCGCCGACCCGGCGCGCCGCGCGCGGACGGCGGAGCAGGCGGGACGGCTGCGGGCGCTGCTGGCGCAACCGGCGGGCGGCGATGCGGCCGACTGGTTGCGCCGGCGGCTGGCGGGCGGTTGAATTTTAGCCATGTCGCCCGCTGAACGCGCCCCCCGTCTGTCGCTGATGAATCTCCGGTTGCCCGGCGTCGTGCTCGCCCTCGGGCTGGCGCTGACGCTCGTGGTGGTGGGGTTCAGCGTCCGGGATATCCGGCGGGCGGAGCGGCTGCGCTTCGATCAGTTGGAGGCGCGCGTGGTCGCGGCCGTCGAGGGGCGGTTTCAGGCGGCGGTGGATGCGCTGGAATCCGGGAAGAAGCTGGTCGAAGCCAATCCGTCGTTCCCGAGCGCGACGTGGGCCAACCATGTGCAGTCCGTCTGGCCCTACGTGAACAAAGGCGTGGTGGGCCTCGGCTACGTGGAACGCTGGTCGCGGAGCGACCTGGCGTTGTTGGAGGCCCGGGTGCGCGCGGGCGGCTCGCCGGCGTTTGCGATCGAGCGCGCGGGCGCGAACGCGCAACTCTACGTGGTCACGCATCTGGAGCCGGCGGCCTTGAATCTCGGCGCGCTGGGCCTCGATATCGGCTCGGGGAACACCCGGCGGGCGGCGGCCGAGACGGCGATGACGACCGGCCGGCTCGCGCTTTCCCGCCGCATCCGGCTGGTTTTCGGGGCCGAGACCGTGCCGGGATTTTTGCTGCTCCTGCCGGACTACGCGCCCGGCCGGCCGACGGGCACGCCGGTCGAGCGCACGGCGGCACTCCGGGGTTGGCTCTACGCTTCCCTGCGGCCCGATCTGCTGATCGGCGACTTGTCGGCGACACTGGAGGACCAGGCGGAAATCGAAGTGTTCGAAGGGCTGGAGACGACGTCGGCGACGTTGCTCTTCGGCAGCCACCGCAATCTCCCCGCGGCTGCCGCGGAGCGCGTCTTCGGCGACGCCGACCAGGGGACGCGGCGCTATCGCGAGGCGCGGGTTCTCCGGCTTTATGGGCAGACGTGGACCGTGCGCGTGAGCACGCTGGCGGCGTTTGAGCGGCGGAGCAGCCGACTGCAAGCGTGGCTGCTCCTGGCGGGCGGGGTGTTGTTGAGCGCGGCGGGCGCGGCCTCGGCCTGGGTGCTCGTCAACGCGCGGGCGCGGGCGGTCCTGCTGGCGGAGCGGATGACCGCGAGCCTCCGGCGCAGCGAGACGGAATCGCGCCGCCTGGCGCTCGTCGCCAGCCGCACGGCCAGCGCGGTGATGCTGACCGACGCCGACTGGCGGATCGACTGGGTCAACGAGAGCTTTACCCGCATCTACGGCTACACGTTGGCAGAAGTTAAAGACGGGCAGCCGGGCACGTTTCTCCGGGGCCCGGGCACCGACGCCAAGACGGTGGCCGAGATGACGGCGGCGGACGTGGCGGGCACGGCCTTCAAGGGGGACTTGCTCAATCGCACGAAGGACGGCCGCGAAATCTGGGTCCAGATCGAGACGCAGCCCCTGCGCGACGCCGAGGAGCGCATCACCGGGCACATGGTGCTCGTGCTCGATATCACCGCGCGCAAGGCGGCGGAGGCGGAGCTGGCGTTGAAGGAGGCGCGTTTCCGGCTGATCTTCGAGGGGGCGAGCATCGGAATTTCCCTGCGGAGCAACCGGCCCGGCGCCGCCGAACTGTTGATCAACGACGCCCACCTCGAGATCTGCGGGCTGACGCGGGAGCAGGCGATGCAACGGGGGATCTTTGTCGCGATCACCCATCCCGAGGACCGCGTGCGCCAGGCTGCGCTCAATGCGGACCTCCTCGCCGGCCGCACCAACTCGTTGACGATCGAAAAGCGCTACGTGCGCCCCGACGGGCGCACGGTCTGGGTGAGCTTCGCCACGCAGCGGCGCGTTTACGCCGATGGCAGCGAAGAATTTTTGTCCACCGTGCTCGACATCACCGGGCTCAAGCAGGCGGGCGAGGAACTGGTGCGCCGCGAGGCCGAGCTGCGCTTCATCCTCAACGCCCTGCCCATCGGCGTCGCCTGGACCAAGTCCGGCACGGACACGGTCTATCAGTTGAACGACGGCTTTTACCGGATTTCCGGCCTCGCCCGCGGCGCCGCCGGAAGCGCGGAGGACTTCAAGGCGATCAGTTATCCGGAAGACTACGAGATCCAGACCAAACACTACGCCACCCTCACGAGCGGGGCCGCCGACCGATTCGACATGGTGAAACGCTACCTTCGACCCGATGGGCGGTTGGTCTGGGTCATCCTGACCGTGCAGGTGTATCGCGCGGCCGACGGCTCGATCCTGCAGGAAGTCGGCACGACGGTGGACATCACGGCCCAGAAGAGGCAGGCCGACGAACTGCGTGCGGCCAAGGAAGCCGCCGAGGCCGCCAACATCGCGAAAAGCCAGTTTCTCGCGATGATGAGTCACGAGATCCGCACGCCGATGAACGGCATCATCGGCATGACCAGCCTGCTGCTCGACACCCCGCTCACCGGCGACCAGCGCGAGTATGCCGAGACCGTGCGCTTCAGCGGCGACGCGCTGCTCACCATCATCAACGACATCCTCGATTTCTCGAAGATCGAGGCCGGCAAGTTCGATCTGGAGCACACGCCCTTCAGCGTGCGCGAATGCGTCGAAGCCGTGCTCGACCTGCTGGCCGGCAAGGCCGCGGAAAAACACCTCGATCTTCTCTACGAGATCGCCGACGGCGTGCCCGGCGAGGCGGTCGGGGACGTGACCCGCCTGCGGCAGATTTTGGTCAACCTGCTGGGCAACGCCCTCAAGTTCACCGCCGCTGGCGAGGTGGTGCTGTCGGTGGGTGCGCAGGTGCGCGACGGGCGGACCGAGCTCGCCTTTGCCATCACCGACACGGGCATCGGCATTCCGAAGGACGGCCTCGACCGGCTCTTCCAGTCCTTCTCGCAGGTCGATGCCTCGACGACGCGCAAGTTTGGCGGCACGGGGCTGGGGCTCGCGATCAGCAAGCGTCTCGCCGAATTGATGGGCGGGACGATGAGCGTCGAGAGCGAGCCCGGCCGCGGCTCGACCTTCCGTTTCAGCATCCTCGTCGACGCGGTGGCCAGCAAGCCGAGGCCCTATCAGGCTGCGGGCCGTCCGCAGCTGGCGGGGAGAACGCTCCTGATCGTCGACGACAATGCCACGAACCGGCGCATCCTGACGACGCAGGCCCGCTCATGGGGAATGGCGGCCCGGGCGGCCGAGTCCGGCGCCGAGGCCCTCGGCTGGGTGCGGAGCGGCGAGAAGTTCGATGCCGGCATCCTCGACATGCATATGCCCGAGATGGACGGCGTGATGCTCGCCCGGGAACTGCGCGCGCTGCGCGATGAGCGGCAGTTGCCCTTGCTGCTCCTCTCGTCGCTCGGGCAGCGCGATCCGGGCGTCGAAGATCGCCTCTTCGCCCGTTGTCTGATCAAGCCGGCCAAACCCGAGCAAATCTTTGCAGCCTTGGCCGGACTCTTTAATGGCGAAGGCAACGCCGAGGTTTCGGCCCAACCGTTCGTCGTCGCCCCGGCGCCGACGGTCGATTTTCAGATGAACGAACGGGTGCTCCTCGCCGAGGACAACGCCGTGAACCAGCGCGTCGCGTTGCACATGCTCCGCACTCTCGGCTACCGCGCCGATGTCGCGGGCGACGGTCGGGAAGCGGTGGCGGCGGTGGAGCGCCAGCCCTACGACATCGTGCTCATGGATGTGCAGATGCCCGAGATGGACGGCCTTGCCGCGACCCGCGCGATCCTCGCCCTGCACCCTCTGCCGATAGATCGCCCGTGGATCATCGCGCTCACGGCCAATGCCATGCAGGGCGACCGGGAAAACTGCCTGGCGGCGGGGATGGACGACTATATCAGCAAACCGATCAAGACTGCGGAGTTGTCCGCGGCGCTGGAGCGGGCGCGGGCGCAGAAAAAGGGGTCAAACTTTGCAGTTTGCACTTGTGGCTAGGCGGACGCTGCGGACCAAACTGAATAGAGGTTAGAGTGAACTCTCGACACGAGGGGCGCGGGCGGGGCGGTTTCTCGACAGGGCAGAGCAGAACGGGGTCTGGCTTTGTGGTTTGTGGTAAACACGAATTTCCTGATTCCCTCCTGCTTCACCGGCTCATATCGGTCCGAAACCCAAAGTCCTAGCCATCCCTCCCGCTCGATCCTGTAAAGAGCCAACCTATTTCGCTTTCCGCCGACCCGCGGACAGCAAAGCCGAGCCTATGTTTTGGTCTGGAGAAAGCCCGGTCACCGCGTCGCCAACGAGGACGTTTTTAGCAGGGCTAAAGGAAGGAGCTTTTACGCTCGTGCCGGTTCGGCCAGGCGCAGGGCGTCCGGATTCTGGCGGGCATCCCAGAAGCGCACGATCTCGACCACGCCGGGCGTCGCGTCCACCCGGTAATAAATCACGAACCAGGGCTTGTGCACGATGCGGCGCATGCCCGGTCGGTCGCGCACCGGCGACCCTTGGTGCGGCAGCGGCCCCAGCGTCAGCGCCCGATCCACGAGGGCGTTGCCCAAACGCTCGGCCGCGGCCGTAGTTTTTTCAGCGAGGAAGGCGACGACCCGGCCAAGGTCGCGGTTGGCCTGGGCGGAAAAAATCACCGCGCAACCCATGCGCGGATATTTCGGCGGACTTCGTCGGCGTGCAGGGTCGGCTCGGTCTCCAGCGAACGCAGGCCTGCGTCGATGGCGGCGAGGGTTTCCGGGGTTTCCCCGGGCAGGAGTCGGGCCGCGATCCAGTCGGCCACTTCCTGCATCTGTTCTGGGCTGAACCGCTCCAAGGCGGACTCGACTTCGGCGACGGTGCTCATGCTCCTGACGTTGCCGGATTCGTGCCCGGCGGCAAGTCCGTCCTCGTCTGCACCCGGCCGCGCGGATGTCCATCTGCACGTTGATGTAAATGGCGCCGGCTTCCTTTTGCTCGCGGATGAGAGCCGAAAATTCGGCGGGATTGTCGGAAGAGATGAAGCCGAGCAGGTGACGGAGGCCGGCGGCCTCGGCGAGGTGGCGGTGGGCGGGGGTGAGGCGCGTGGCGAGGCCGTCGAAACCGGCGGCGGCGAGGGACTTGATTTTCTTTTCAAGGGTCCACTCGCGGGGGGGCGTGGGGTGGCCGAGGAGGGACCAGAGGTTGGCGATGTGGGCGATCTGGGGCATGGCGGCGGATTGAAATCAGGCTAAAGTCCGCAGAAGGATGGCCGCAAAAAAGCACAAAAATCGTAAAAACCAGAGCGGTGAGCAGAAGAAAAGGGGTAAGAAAACGCTTCACCCGGCACGGGCAGAACGCGCGGAAGGATTTCTCTCAGCAATGACTCAGGGGTTCTTTGATTCATCGTAGTTCAATTGCGGAATCCAGGATCAGTCGATGATGAGCACCAGCGCCAGGGCGGCGACCACGGCGCCGGCGATGGCGAACGGGGTGAGTTTTTCGCGCCAGAAAAAGTGGGCGCAGAGATTGTCGAGGATGAGGGCGCCGCAGCCGGTGACGGGAAAGTAGATCGTGCCGGGCCAGTGTCCGAGGGCGGTCATTACGACGGGCAGGGCGAGGGCGTTGTAGAGGCCGAGACCCAGACCGAGGCGGACGGCAGGGGCGGTGAGGACGATGCCCCGCAGCCGGATGTAGGCAAAGCCGAGGACGCCGGCGGTGAGCCCGGCGAGGACGATGTAGGGCAAAATGTAGACGTCGAGACCCTGATAGTGGACCGAGCGGATGGCGGTGGTGCAGAGGCCCTGGAGGAGGAAAACGGCGGCGAGCAGACCGAAGATTTTCCGGACGGGCAGGGCGGAGTTCGCACCCGGGCCGGCCGACATGAGGGCCAAGGCGATCCCTGCGAGGACGAGACCGCCGAGCTGGAGGGGGGAAAGCGGTTCTTGCCAAAGCCAGACGCCGATGGCCAGAGGCGCGAGCAGCGAAAGGCGGAAGGTCGTGAGCACCGGGCCGACCGGGAGCACGCGGAGCGCGTGATTGAGCGCGAGCATGGAGGCGAGGAAGACCGCGCCGGAAACGATCCCGGTCACGAGGGCGGCGGGCGGGACGGACCACGAGCCCCAGACGAGCAGGTAGAGCCCGGGGACGATGCCGATCGTGAGGTAGTTGACGCTAACGACGACGGGGGCGGCGTAGCCCCGGCGTTGGCCGAGCTTGAAGAGCTGGATGTAACCGAAATCGAGGAAAACTGCTGCGAGCAGCCAGAGCATCGGCGCGGCTTACTTCGAGTCGGTGGCGGGCTTGTTCTCGGGCAGATAGAGCAGGACGAGGACAACGCCCATGATCGTGAACATCCGGGTCGAGGGCGAGAGGCCGTTCCATTTCGTGGACTGCCACATGAGGAACCACTCGCCGCCGATGGTGATGAAAGCGAGGAGCCAGAGGAGGATGCCGAGGGTGAGCCCGGTGGTGGCGTGGGCACGCGCGGCGGACCAGAGGGCCGGCGTGGCGGCGCGGGCCTGCCAGAGGCGCCACGCGCCGAGAGTGAGGAAGAAGGCGCTCGCGGCCTCCCACGCGATGATCGAAACGTAGGCGGCGTGATGGAGGAGGGGCGAGGTGATCGCGCGCCACATCCCCTTGTTGCCGGGGAACGTCGTGTCCATGCCGAAGACGTGTTTCACGAAATCGAAGTTGCTGCCGTAGTCGGTGATGTTGTTGAACACGACCAGCAGCATGTAGAGCGCGCAGGAAGCTACGAATGACGTGATGGCGACGCGGAGGTTCATGGGACGGAGGGATCGAAGGGCTAGGGATCGAAGGCGTCGCTAGGGACCCGAAGGGGTTGGCGTGGGCTTGGCGTGCTCAACCGATCGTTTTGCTTCAGGGCCGGTAAACGCGGCTGAGGGTCGCTTTGGCCGGCCACGGCAAAGGCTC
>ENA-ORBV01011785-ORBV01011785.1-microbial-mat-metagenome-genome-assembly--contig:-NODE-11785-length-13635-cov-6.012834_pt1 | contig 13635 bp, 15 predicted proteins | sample MGYA00237777_ERZ505514 | MGnify/ENA primary metagenome ERZ505514 (study PRJEB26160, sample SAMN06269048) | microbial mat metagenome | isolation source: Oligotrophic lake microbial mat | place...
ACCACCGAGATCTACACCTCTCTATTCGTCGGCAGCGTCAGATGTGTATAAGAGACAGACTCCTATCTTTGGGCCTTGGTACTGACAACCGATGCGTCCATGCATGTCTTGTCGGTGGGCGTGGCCAACATGGTGGGCGAATACCGTGTTCAATGGAACGAGCTGATGGCTGCTGCCGTGATTGCAGCGGCTCCCGTGATGCTGCTGTTCTCATTCCTCGAAAAGCACCTGGTCAATGCCATCACCTCGGGCGCTGTCAAAGGTTGATTGCAATGCGTCGAGTCCGCGGGGTTGGTGCAGTGTGGCAAGTTCGGACTCGATAGGCATGGCAAAGTGTTTCGCTGGAAGCGAGTCGTCGCAGCCAGATTGCAGCAGATCGGAATGACCAGAATCTGTAATGGCCGTGCCGGTTCGCCGACCAAGCACTTCCCGGTCGGAACCAACACCCAGTTCTGCCGCGTCCCCGCCCTGGGGGCGCACGAACGTTCGGTGCTGGCCACGTATCCACGCCACCATCGAAGGAAACACCATGCAAACCTTGCCTTCCCCCAGTCTGAGCCGCCGCGGCGCACTCGCCGTTGGCTTCGCCGCCTTCCTGTTCAGCACCGCGGCGCGAGCCATCGTGCCGCCGATCAACACCTTGAAGAACAGCCTGTTCGGCGGGCGTACCGACACGGCCATCAACGGCTACGACCCCGTGGCCTACTTCACCGTGGGCAAGCCGGTCAAGGGCCAGGACGCCCTGACGACTGAGTGGAGCGGTGCGAACCCGATCGACTGAAAGGCCACCCATGAACTGGCTCCGCCGTCACGGCCACTGGCTGCTCACGTTGTTTGTGGCATTCGTCTTCATCCAGTCCTTGTTCTTCAAATTCACCGGCTCGCCCGAGACGGTGTACATCTTCCAGGGCAAGCTCGCACCCTGGGCCGCAACGCTGGGGTTTCCAGGGTTGTTCGCGCCCGGCGGCATCTTCTCGGCCAAGGTGGTGGGCACGTTCGAGCTGATCGCATCGGTGTTACTGCTGGTCGGCGCTGCGATGTCCCGCCCAAGGGTGGTTCAGCTGCTGGGCGCTGCGATGGGCCTGGGCGTCATCAGCGGCGCCATCTTCTTTCATTTGTTCACGCCGCTGGGCGTCGCCGTGGTCAATACCGACGGCAGCAGCGACGGCGGTGAACTTTTCATGCTGGCCTGCGGGGTGTGGGTGTGTTGCGTGCTGCTGCTTTGGATTCGGCGCGAGGTCTGGCTGGGCTGGCTGGCTCGGCTCACGGGCCGATGAGGGTGGTGGCGCGCCACCTGTTCAGCGGCAGGATATGGAACCGGCAGATGAATCCCACGTCTGGGCGATGATCCGCATCGGTTCGGTCTGAAGCCTCCCACACCAGGATCTGGCATCTCGGCGGGCGATGGGTGACCCTGGGGCATTCGGGAAACTCGCGCTGCCGCGCTGCGATTCTTCGGTTGATGCACCAACAAGTTCAACGCAGCAGGAATGGTATGCCGAAGCGGATGTACTGACATGCCTACAGTCTTGCGCCTGTTTCATAGGGTCGTTCTGACGCGGCCCTGGCTGACATTCGTCGTGATGTGCAGCAGTTTTGGCCTGTTCGGTGCCGGTACGCTCAACATCTTCAACATGTTCAGCACCAATTGGGACATGATCACTCAGCTAGGTCTGATGGCGCTGGCGGCGGGCTCCCTGCGCCAGCTCATGGAACTGCTGGGCACATTGTTCCTGTCCATGTTCTTTTATGTGATCTTCAAGGCCTGCGAGCACCAGTTGGTCCATCACATCACGCACGCCACCTCGGGTCAAGACGACTCCTGAGTCTGTCGACTTGGCAATCGGCCCAGGCACGGCGCCAGGCAACTCGGCGACTGCGGTTGAGAGATCAACCATTCGCGAGGCAGGCGAGCGCGGCAATCGCCGTGAGCAGGCCTACTCCCTTGCGAAACGAGAATGCCTCCCCCAGAACCGTGAAACCCACCAAGGCAGTCAACACGAAACCCATTTGCGCAATCGGAATGACGACGCTGGCCTGACCACGTGCCAGGCCCTCCACCATGAGAGTGAACGCGCCCCCCAGCAATACTGCCGCGATCGGCGCGTAAACCCAGGTGGCACGCACCGGTCTTACGGCGCCATCCAGATAGACGCAGACACAGATTGACAAAGGTACGACGACGGCAACTTGCCCAAGAAGCATTGTGGCGGGCGTGGCACCCGCGCCCAACCCCACCTTGTACATGAAGTTGGCGATTCCGACCAAGACGGTCGCCATCAGAACCCGGACCAAGGACGCGCGAGACGTCCGCCCCGCCCCGCCGGGGCCGGCCAGCAGCATCCATGTTGCAAGTAGCGCAAGCCCCAAGCCGGTGCTCTTGAACACGGTGAGTGGTTCTCCGAGCACGCCGATGGCGAGCGCCGCCGTGACTGCGAAGCTCAGCCGGAAAATGGGTGCATTCACGCTAACCGCACCCCCCCGCAGGCTGGCGGCGAAATTGAGGAAACCGGCATAGGCCACTGTGCCAGCGGCAACGCCCCACAGCATTGGCCAGCGGAACGCGATCGAACCAGTGAGCAAGCCGTAAGCGAGTATCAGCGGCGCAAATACCCAACTCTGCACCATCAAGAGTTGATGCGCCGGCACCGAGGCACCTGCCGCCCGCTTGTAGACGAGGTCGGCCATGCCAAAACAGGCCATCGCGCCCAGAGCGAGAATCAGCGCGCCGCTCATCTGGGAATGCCCACGGGATCCTCCCACAACTCACAACTTGACAGGCCATTGCCGTCCAAGTCGCCACAGTGTGTCACATCCGTGGAATCGTTTGCGCATGGCGCTGGCATTGCATCAAAAAGGGCGTGTAGTGCCGCGCGCCCGGCGGTCGAGCGGTGCGCCTTGCCCGCCACCCTTGGGCACCCCGCCGTGGGCCCATTCGATTGCCTCTCACGCCCCGACCCTCCGCAGGAAATGACTGCGTCATTTCCGCCCCCAGGGGCCAAGCAACGTGGCAAATCCACATTTGCTTGAGAGCGCCCCCAGCCCTGGCTTCGCCAGGCCCCCCGCGGGGGGAGGGCTTGTCATTCGACTGATCGCGCCCGCGCTTGGGGTTGTGGGTTCGCTCGCACTTGGGCAACTGGTGCACGCGCGAATCGAAGCGAGAATGTCGCATGATCGACCTGCCCGACGCCGCGTACCTTGGCCAGTTGAGGAAGTACAACGATCGATTCGCCTGCTTCATCACGCTCCTTGACTCTCCCTTGGGCGCATCGAGGCGGAAACTCGGGCCTGAATCGACACGGGAGCTTGCTGCCATCAGGGTTGGTATCAAGGATTGCATCGACATCGACGGGGTGCGCGGCACCTGGGGAAGTGGTGTTCATCGCGATCGCACACCACAAGTTGATGCCAACGTCGTTGCCAGGCTTCGGGAGGCAGGGGCCGTTCTTGTGGCTACCACCAACCTGCATGAGTTTGCCTTCGGGGGCACCACCCAGAACGTTCACTACGGGAACTGCCGCAATGCCTGGGACAGGCGTCGCGTTCCGGGTGGCTCCAGCGGCGGCTCTGCGGTTGCTGTGGCCCTCGGGTTGTGCGACATGGCATTGGGTACGGACACCGGCGCTTCGGTTCGCCTGCCCGCATCGGTGAATGGTGTGATCGGATTTCGCCCGACGCACGGTGCGTTTTCCAGCCGAGGCGTCATGCCGGTGAGTCCCCCCAACGACACCGTGGGCGTGCTGGCTCGAGATGTCAGTGTCGTCCGTCGCACTTTCAGAGCCCTGCGGGAGTTTGATCGATGCGATCCCCATAGCCGGCCCGGCAACGCAGCCCGAGCGGAAAAAATCGGCCCGAACGGTTTGCGGGTCGGCATCGCGACCTCACTGCTGGAGGATTGCGATCCCTCGATCATTCAGGCGTTCGAGCGCGGTTTGCTCTCCTGCCGGGCTCAGGGCTTGGAACTGATGGACGTCGCGTCACGAAGTTTCGTCGACGTCGCCTCCGAGTTGGGCGCGATCGTGATCGCCGATGCCGCGTCATTCCATCGTGAACGCCTGGAGAATCAGCCAGACGAGATCGGGGCCGCAGTCCATGCGCGGATTGCCCGTGGACTGACCATGGCCGCCGTCGAGTATGCGGGCCATCTGCGATGGCTGGAGCGTTATCGCCTCGAGCTTGCCAGGACGTTCGAGGAGGTCGATTTTCTTGTGGCGCCGACCGTCCCCGTCAGCCCGCCGCTGATCGCCGATGCAGACGATGCGGTCACGACCACCAGCTTGCTGAGTCGAAACTGCTGGCTCGCTCCGGCGGCAGGGCTACCGGCCATCACGATCCCTTGCGGGCTGGATGACAATGCCGTGCCTATCGGGTTTCAGGTCGTCGGTCCCCGATGGTCCGACATGCAGTTGATCGGACTCGCCGAGGCCATTCAACGGGGGTTGGCGGACATCGGCGCGCCACCGGAGTATCTGCAAGCGCATACGTAGCCGATATTGGTGTCGGGCTGTGGAATTCAGCTGCGAATGTCAAACCGTGGTGAATATGCCATGCGCTCGGCTCGTGCCCGAGGGGCACGCTGCGCTGCGCGGCAAGACCATGCCGCGACCTGGATTCGCAGCCCGGTAATGGCATGCCATACTCGTTCATGACTCGAATCCCGACCGGTTCCGAAGCCCAGGGCGCGCGCATGGTCGCTCTGGGCGCTTCCGCCGGCGGGTTGGAGCCGCTGGAGCAGTTTCTTGCCCAGGTTCCGGTTCCGAGCGGCCTGGCCTACCTCGTGGTGCAGCACATGGACCCGACGCACAAGGCGATGCTGGGCGACCTCCTGCAGCGAAAGACTGCGATGCCGGTGCGCGAAGCCACCGAAACCCAACGCATCGAACCCGACGCGGTCTATGTCATCCCGCCGAATACCGAGCTCACGGTGAAGAATGGTGCAGTGCACTTGACGGCGCCGTCGCAACCGCGTGGTTTGCGACTGCCTATCGACGTCCTGTTCAGCTCGCTGGCGCGCGAACTGGGCGATCGAGCGATTGGCGTGGTGTTGTCGGGCATGGGCTCGGACGGTACGCTGGGTTTGCGTGCCATCAAGTCGCAGGGCGGCTTGACCGTGGTGCAAGAGCCAGAGTCCGCGCAATTCGACGCGATGCCCAAGAATGCAATTGCCTCTGGCTGTGCCGACATCGTCGCGTTGCCTTCATCAATGCCGGGCCGCATACTCGGAGTCACGGGCGCGCCGCTGCTTCCCGCGGCGGCCGCGCCCGGCGGCCCCGATGCTGCGGCGTTGGCAGCCATACTGAATCTGCTGTACGAGTGCAGCAAGCACGATCTGACACAGTACAAATCGAGCACGCTGTTGCGCCGCATCGAGCGACGCATGGCAGTGCATAGGCTTGCCACGATGGCCGCCTACGCGGCCTTCGTGCGCGAGAACCGGCAGGAGTTGGATCTTCTCTTCAAGGAAATGCTGATTGGCGTCACGTCGTTCTTCCGCGACGCCAGCGTCTGGCAGGAGCTGAAGGACTCGATGCTGCCGCTTCTGCTGGCGCGGCGCGGCGGTTCCGCGGGGCCGCTGCGTGCATGGGTCGTGGGATGCTCGACCGGCGAAGAGGCTTATACGCTTGCGATGGTGTACTCGGAAGCCGTCGAGACGCTGCCCGCGTCGCAACGACCGTCGCTGAAGATCTTTGCCACGGATTTGAACGCGGATGCAATTGGCCTGGCCCGCACCGGACTTTATCCGGCCAGCATCGCGCGCGACGTCGAGCCCCGGCGTCTGGGTCGCTTCTTCCGTGAGAAGCCGGGTGGTTATCTGATCGACCCAGGCATACGTGAAATGGTGCTGTTTGCCCAGCACGACGTGATTCTCGATCCGCCGTTCACCCGGCTCGACATCCTGTGCTGTCGCAATCTGATGATCTACTTCGACGCCGCATTGCAGCAACGGCTGGTGCCCGTGTTTCATTACAGCCTGCGTCCCGGCGGTGTGCTGCTGCTGGGTGGCTCGGAAACCGTCGGGCGGGGCCAGGCGATGTTCATTCCCCTGCATCCGAAGACCCGCCTGTATTGGCGCAACGACAATAGGTCGGCCCCCAACATGGCGGTCTTCCCGACTCCGCGGCGCCTGTCGTCGCCCAGCGCAACTCTGGAGACGACTGTGGCCCACCCGAACACCGCTCCTTCAAACCTGCAGTCGCTTGCCGACCATGCGCTGTTGCAGGCGTTTTCACCAGCCGCGGTGCTGGTCGACGACAGCGGCAACGTCTTGTACGTCAACGGACGCACCGGGGCTTACCTGGAGCCTGCGGCCGGCAAAGCCAACTGGAACATCCACGTGATGGCACGTCCGGGTATACGGATGCAACTGGCTGTCGCGCTGCGAACGGCACTGCGGGACAAGGGGGCAGTCGAACTGCACGGCCTGCGGCTCGACGATGAAGCGCCGCTCTGCGTCGACATCACGGTGTTGCCGATTCTGCAACCCGCGGGGCTCGCGGGCATGACGTTGATCGTCTTTCGCGATGTCGTTGCGCCGAGTCGTGGCCGGCGGCGCAAGGCCGCGGACGCCGTGGATCCTGCAGTCGGCGATGAACTGATACGCTCGCGCGACGAGATCCGTGCACTGCGACAGGAGACGCGCGCCTCGCAGGAGGAACTCCAGGCGACCAACGAGGAGCTCCAATCGACCAACGAAGAGCTGCAGTCGGCCAACGAGGAGCTGACCACCTCCAAGGAAGAAGCGCAGTCGATGAACGAAGAGTTGCAGACGGTCAACAGCGAACTGCAGTCCAAGCTCGACGATCTGGCACTGGCTCAGAGCGACATGCAGAACCTGCTCAACAGCATCGACATCGCGACGCTGTTTCTCGACAACGGGCTGAACGTGCGTCGTTTCACCGAGCAGATCGCTCGCGTGTTTTACCTGCGCGAAGCCGACATTGGCCGCCCGTTGAGCGAGCTGGCCACCACGTTGATCTACCCGGAGCTGCATGCCGATGTGAAGGAGACGCTGCGCACGCTGGCGTTCAGCGAGAAGCAGATCGAGACCGCGGACGGCCACTGGTTCTCGGTACGCATCATGCCTTACCGCACTCTGGCCAACGTCATCCAAGGGGCGGTGATCACGTTCGTCGACATCACGAGTGCCAAGGAACTCGAATCCCGCCTGCGCAAAGACTAGCACCGAAACCCACGTCGTCACCGGAGGAACCCATGGCACATCCGATCCACACCGCACAGCAACTGGCGGAACTACGCCAGCGGGCGACTGCGAAACTGAGCCCAAGCACCGAGCCCCATCGGGCGCGCGGCGGCGCCGAGGACGCTTTGACGGTACTTTACCAACTGGCGTCGTCGCCAGACACCGCGGCTGACGCGCTCGCGCTGCTGCACGAACTGCAGGTCTACCAGGTCGAACTGGATCTGCAGGCCGAAGAGTTGCGTGCGTCGCAAACGGAACTGCAATCATCGCTGCGCCGCCAGATCGAGCTCTACGACCACTTGCCTGTCGGTTGCTTCACGATCACTCGCGCCTTGGTCGTGCAGGACCTCAATCTGACCGGCGCCAGAATGCTTGGCATCGAACGCGACGCGGCATTGGGCGGGCTGCTCGAGAACTTCTTCGTGCCGAACAGCGCACTTGCGCTGCGGCAGTTGGTCTCGCGCGTGGCGTCTGGCGAACAAGGTGGCACCGCGACACTCCAGTTGTCCGCAAAGGTAGGCGCGGGCCTCGTGGTCCAAGGCCATGTCGGCGCGGATCCGGGCAGTGAACAGGTGTTGGTCGTGCTCGCCGGCTCGGCCTCGACCTTTCCCGTTTGATCGAATCCACGTGTCTTTCTCGGTGCGGCTTCTTGTCCTACATGCTGGCAGCGGGATCTCGGCTGGCCTGAACCTTCGGCTTCGGGAAACAATGCTTTCATGGTCAATTCCAGCGCTGTATTGAGCCGAGCGGAAAACATCTGCGCTGGCCTGGCCGTTTTGAGCAAGGCTTGGCTTGTAGTTGCAACCGTGCCAGGTATAAGAAAGGACCGATAACGATGAAGAACAACAAGAGTGGCATCACGCCACGGCACAAGGGCTCACATGTACGGCCGAAAACGGCTGGCGAACTGCCGCGCACGGGAACGACCTCAAAGCAGTCGGAATCCGAATGGCACGCGCAATTGGCGGAAGATCGCATCGGCAAGGTCGACAGCGACGGCCCTGGAAGTCATCCGGTTGGGGCCACGAGCAGTGCCAACAGCGCCAGCGCCGATCCCTGCGCGCGCAGCAAGGCGCTAGGCGAACCGGTGCCACAGGTGACGCGGCATATCTGAGCTGTTCAGGCAGCTCCGCCGCGCGGGCCGGGCCTGGTCAGCGGTCCATCGCCCGCCGGGTCACCGGCGCGCGGCGGTCGTCCTCCGATCCTGCATCCACGTGGTACAGGTAATCGCCAAGCCTGAACATGAAAAAGCAACCGCTGTACACCGCCTGGTAACGACCGAAGACCTGGTCGATGCACATCTTGGCGTCGGGCTCCATCCGCCAGCTGCCGCTGATATCGCGCGATCCGTGGCTGAGGTTGGCATGTGTGCGGTAACCGCTCCACAGGCTCTCGGAGCCGGTCAGTTTGCCGTCGTCGGTGAACGTAACCGTGGTGCGGTTCTGGCTCTGCTGGCCGAAACCCAGGTTCCTGTGCGGCAGCATGGCCGTCCATTGGGCCTGGGTGATACGCAGGCCGCCTTGGTCCAGCACTGCGCCGAGCGTGGATTGGGCCTGCGCGGCGGAGCTGCCCAGCACGGACAGCAAGAACAACACTCGAAGCAAATCGGTCAGGCGCATCATCTTGCCTTGCGGAGCCCATCGGAAAAAGGTGCCTGTCGAGGCGATGCATGCCAAGGCTTGCAACCACGCCGCGTTCGGGCCTATTGAAGCAAAGGCAGCGCGATCGTGCAATGCGCAACAACCCGAACGTCGGCCAGGCGCGTGGTGGCTGCGTCCGGGGGCCGCCCCGAGCTTGCGCCAGCGGGTTATGGGCGGCGCAACACCATCTCGTTGCCGGACAGCGTGATCTGGAACTTCGACAGGAAGCTTTGCCCGAGCAGCGCCCGGTCGCGCTCGATTCCGATCAGGCCGATCGCCACCTTGACGCCAGAGACCGTAGCTGGGCCCACGGAGACTGCCACGTCGTCGACGATCGCGCCGTCGATCACGCCATTGGCGGTGCGAAAGCGGGTTGGGGTTCCGCTTGAGATGCCGGCATGGCCGGCGAAGTCCTGGCTGACGGTGACATACGATGCTCCCGTGTCCACGAGGAACACCACCGGCTGGCCGGCGATGCGCCCCGGCACGTAGAAGTGGCCATCGCGCGAACGGGGAATCGTCATCTCGCCGGCCATCGAGATCGTGACTTCCCGGGGTTTCATCACCATCTTGATGCCGCCATAAACGACACCCATGATGACGAGCCAGAACGCGACGATGGCCAGCGGGCCCCATTTCAAGCCGCGAGTCAGTCCCTGGTCATCGAGCGGCGCTGCCGGCGTTTGATCGACGGCGCGGCCGAAACGGGCCGGGCGGGGGGCTTGCGTGCCGTCCCGCTTGCGTTGCGCATCCTTCCACCAGTCCCGATCCTCCACACCCATATTGCTCCCTTGCTGCTGCCGCATCATTTTCCGGGACCGAGGCCGCTCCGCGGCGCCGGGGTGTCCCCCACTGTTTTAGTGCGGGGAGTGCTGCGCGCAGCCCCCGACGCATCTTGCCACTCGTGCAAACCCCGGTAGTCGCCTTCAAAGAAAAGCCCCTGCAAGCGCTTGCCTTACCAGAGTTTTCAAAGTTTCGAAACGACTGGCGCGAGGCGCAGGGCGCAGTCTCCTGCGACCCCGTGTCAGGAGCCCAGATCCGGCCCTCGTTCAGGTTGATTTCTTGCGTTTGGCCTCGATCTGCTGGCGCAGATCCTGGATCACCAGTTCGGCATTCGCCATGTTCGGGTTGACCTTGTAGGCGCGCTCGAAGAACTCGAGCGCGCGATCGGGCTGGCCGCGTTCGGACAGCATCTGTGCGTACCCGGACAAGGCACCGAAATGCTGCGGCACGCGCTTCAAGACCTCGTCGCAGTCTTTCATTGACAAGTCGTACTGGTCGAGCATGTAAAACACCGTGGCACGTTTGTTCCATGCCTCGGCGAATTGCGGGCGTTTGGCAATGATGTCGCTGAACAACAGCACCGCCTTGGGCAACTCGCCAGCCTGCATCAGGTCCACACCCTGTTCGTACAACGTGTCAATGGCCGCATCGCCGGAGCGACCCCAGACGCGCCATACCAGCCCCACGGCGAAACGGCGCAATAACGGATCGTCGTCGCGCAGGCGGGCCAGCGCGACATCCGAGTCGGCTGCGGTTCCGATATCGGCCAGCCTGACCATGCCCTCGAGCCTGCGCGCGGCCTGGGCATGGTCAAGCGCTCGTACCGCTTGGTCATGGTTGAGCGGCCCTTGCGCGGCAGCCGGTGCATGGGCAGCCAACGCCAGGACCAATGCCGCGACGCAGGCCGCGACACGGGCGAAAGGACTGAACCAGCAATGACGTGCCATGGACGATCTCCCTCAAATGAAGCAGATTCCAGCTTACCGCAAAGCCGTGCCCGCTGGCGTACCGTGGTCACCTGGACAAAATGCTGTCCACACCGAGCAGGGTCGCCGAAGTTTCCGATGAGCGTGAGAGCTTTTCCCCAATATCGTTGAACTCGCTGGCATGATTGGCAACGCGATCAACCGGCGGCAGGGGCGCAAATCCAGTCCGGCTTGCTCGCTCGATGAAAGAACCGCCGGGTGGCTGCACCGTGTGCGGTTCCCAGGCCATGGCCACACGAGGCTTCGATGATAACGGGCATCATCCGGGCTGACTCAGCCAGCAGGGAATTGAACGGGCCGATCCAGGCGGCCTACTCACCGTCGCGCGCGCCTTGCGTGAGAGGCGCCGATCACGCTGCGCGGTGGACAAGCGTTTTCGGCTTTCTTGGTCGAGCAGACCCCGACGGCGCGTGGACCGAGCCGTACGGCTTCGGCAAAGCGCCTCCCTGGATGGTTTGATAGATCGTGCTGGTGATGCTATCCCGAAGTGGCCGCTAAAGCATGGCCGGCGTTGCGCGTGGATGTCCTCCCAATGGCGGATGCGCTGGAGCGCGTACCTTGAGAACCTGCACCACCCCAGACTCCCCATGCCCAGCGCGTGGCATTGCCTGGTGCTGGACGGCGTGTACCGGCGCACGGACGGCGAGCCGGTATTCGTCCGGGCCGATTCCCCCACCGATGAGGAGTTGCGGGCGCAGAAGGTTTTCACGGTGCAAGGTGCGATGCCGCGCGACGCTGCGCGCGCCCAGGATCTGTGTGCCGACCAGCAGGGCAACAGCGCAGCACGCGGCCGGCCACGCTGGTGCCGCGACCGCGCCTGCACTTGATCCGCTTCCACGGGGTGCTGGCGCCCAACGCGAAGCTACGCGCGCTGGTGGTGCCCCGGGCACCCGAGGGTGCCACTGGCGAGTCGGAGCTGCCGGCGACCGAGTCAGGCTGCGCGCATAGCCGGCCGGCGCGCATCAGCTTGGCCCGGCTGCTCAAGCGGGTGTTTGAGATCGACCTGAAGCACTGCCCGAACTGCGGCGGCTAGCTCAAGATCATTGCGGCCATCCTGGAGGCGCCAGGGACAAGAGCGGATCCTCACGCACCTGGGGCTGCAAGCCAGGGCACCGCCCCGGGTGGCGGCGCGCGGAGATTTTGAGCAGGAGGCGTGAAGGCGGCCCGGCACCCAAGGGCCGCGGGGAGGGGCTGCGCCTGATTCGGGTCGAGCCTGGTGAGGCGCCATGAAGCGCGCCGGCTTAACCGATGTCGAGGCAGTTTTCAGGTCAGGCGGCGGGGCTGCGGCTGCCCAGCGGGCGATTGGCCAGGCCAACACTCCCCCAAAACTCCCCGGTGTACCACCCAGTGCGGGCGAGCCCGTCCCGGGGGGCACAAAACATACCGTTAGATTTTCCTAATCACTGCCCGTGTACCTGTACGGGCCGCAGGTCAGCCCGGCCGTTGGTCGACCGGGCTCGCGCGCGGTGCCGGAGCCCTTCAGCGGAGCCCGGCCCGGTCAGTCAACTGTTCCGGCGCGCGTGTTTGGCCTTCACAGCCACAGTCAGTAGGCCTGCCAGAAGCAGCGCCAAGATCTGAGGCTCTGGCACCGGAACGGTCAGAGGCACATCGGTCCCGGCGACAAAGATCTGCGGCAACGCGAAGCCGGCGAAGGCTGGATCGCCGCCAAAAGCGTCGGCGATCTGATCAAAACCGATGCTGTCGATGGATGCCGGGTCAGCGAAGATGGTCAGGGTACTGCTGACGACGAACTGGTCGTTGACAGGGATGTTCACGTTGAAGGAGTTGATTGCCAGTCCTCTGTAGGCCCCGCCAGCGACAGCCACGGTGTTGGCGAAAGCGCCGCCATGGGCCACGCGGTTAAAGCCCGCAGCACCGTTGTTCGAAGCCGCCAGCACCAGAGGCGCCAAGTCCAGGCCGCCGAAGAACGGACTGGCGGGGTTCGCGCTTTGCACGAACGTCCTCAATGAGGCCACAGCGGCGTTGCCAGGAAGGGTCACCGCGCCCGAAATTGCCAGCCAGTTGCCAAAGGTTCCAACCTCGCCCTGCGACGTAAAAGTGGCCTGCCAGGTGGCGATTCCGTAAGAGGCGCTCCCGCTGCCCGGCACGACGTCGAGCAGTCCGAAGCCGACCCGGGTCGGCGTCAGCGCGATGTTGCCCGCGCCAAAGAGGCCGGAGGCGTTGCCGCCGCCAAATTGCTGCAGCGCGCCTGGCAGCGGACCAGCGATCTGGTTGATGTTGTTGGTGTTGACCGGATTGGTCGTCAGGTAGCCGCCCAGCGTGCCACCGCCCGGGCTGGACAGGACGTCAGTGCGGCCATTGACGTTGTTGCCAATGTAGGTCGGGTTGCCGGCGTTGACCGGGTTGCCGTACGGCGTTACGCCAAAAACGACGGTACCAGTGGCGCTACCGGGCACAAGGTCGATAGCCTGGGCCGAGACGCAGGTCAACGAGGCCAGTGCGAAGGCGGCAAGCCGCGTGTGCATGGAATTGGACATGAAGTGGTTCCTTTCGCCATTGCGCCCTGCATCTAGGGCAGATCGGGCGACGCTTGAGACGGGCGCGTCGCTTGCCCAACCCTCCGTAATGACTGAGCTTCAATAGGCTATCTTTAAATTGTAACCATTTTTCGGTGGCTTTAGCTCATTGGGATAGTCCGAACGGACGACGCTTGGATTGTCCGGCACAGCAATCTGAGTGAACCGTGGCTCATCAAATCCTGCCGAATACCCGAATCGCCCCGGGAGTCGTGGGTGAATAAGAAAATCAAACGGCATGTTTTTGTGCCAACCGGCAGGGGCTCGCCCGCACTGGGTGGCAAACCGGGGAGTTTTGGGGGAGTTTCGGCCTGGCCGATCGCACACTGGGCAGCCGCAGCCCCGCCGCCTGACCCGAAAGCCGCCTGGGCATCGGGTAAACCCGCGCGCTTCGTGGCCCCTCACCGGGCGCGACCAGCGACAAGCGCAGCCCCTCCCCGCAGCCCGGGGGACCGGGTCGCGATCACGCCGCCTGCTGAAAATCTGCG
>ENA-ORBV01011787-ORBV01011787.1-microbial-mat-metagenome-genome-assembly--contig:-NODE-11787-length-13630-cov-5.886372_pt1 | contig 13630 bp, 10 predicted proteins | sample MGYA00237777_ERZ505514 | MGnify/ENA primary metagenome ERZ505514 (study PRJEB26160, sample SAMN06269048) | microbial mat metagenome | isolation source: Oligotrophic lake microbial mat | place...
CCAGCCTTCATTTCCTTGGTCGTTCGCCCGAACTACCTTCAAGCGATCACCCCCTGAGCATCCAACGCAAGATGCAGCACCTTGCTTCCCCATCAAGAAACGATGTGCCGCTTCTCGCCTTTGGCTCTTTTCCGAAATCACCTCCATCATCAGATTCAGATTCGTATTAAACGCTCCAAATCATGCGCCTTCCCTTATTGAGCTCTTTTTTCGTCACCGTCGGGCTACTTACCAGCGCGGAAATGTTGTTCGCCCAAGAATCCTTGCCTCGATCCTCGAACCAGCCGACTGACGCTACGGTAATCGATCTGGCTCCCTTCGAAGTATTGGCCCCTCAAGGATACATCATGGGAAATGCGCTCTCCGCAACCGGCATTGGCAGCGAGATCCGCGATATACCGATCAACATCACCGTACTCACTGACCAGTTCATCCAGGACCGCAACTATACGTTCCTCACCGAGGCATTGAATTTCGTCAGTAGTGTCACAAGCCAAGGACGCGATCTTGGGCGCATCAACATTCGAGGATTTGATGCTCTCACCCAGCGAGACAGTATGCCGTCATTCAATTTCATCCCCACGGACGGAATTCAGCAGATCGAGATTCTGAAAGGGCCATCGGCGGTGTTTCACGGCCGAGTTCGGCCAGGCGGCATCATCAACCAGCTTTCGTACTCACCGAGCTTCTCCCGCGAAACGGTACTTCAGGCCGAGGTCGGGACGGACGGATACTACAAGGGCATGATTCGAACCACCGGACCGCTTTACGGTGAAAAACTCGCGTACCTGTTCATCGCGAGCCGCTTTCAAGAGGACAGCACAATGATGGAGTACAAGGATCGGGGTTCGAGATACACTGCGGCAAAAATCACTTACAGGGCCAGTCCGGCGCTTTCGCTCACATTGAGTTATGAGGATGTCTTTAGCCGAAACCGTCCAGGCCAAGAAATCATCGTCTCTCACCCCGCGTTCGTTGCCGCCGCCCAACGCGGCGCAGTGCCTGCCGGAACGACCAGTCCAAACTGGGTTTCAACCAACATCGGAAGAACTGAGCCACCGGGTTCGGTGATTGTAACCGACCTCTCGTTTCCAAGTCGTTACTTCAACCCACGTGGTCCGGACAACGAAACCACTCAGGAAGGTCGCATCCTCCGGGGTCAGATGCATTGGCACATTAATCCTTGGCTCTCACTGCGTGTATCCGGTCAGGATCTGTTGAGCCACTTCCGGGAGTTCTGGGTCAATATCTTCCGCTGGGAAGCAGGTGGCACGTGGCTTAACAACAGAGCCATTGACAATCAAATTCGGACGGAGCGGCAAGACTACGAGGCAGAGTTCTCGCTTCGCGCCAAGCTCGCTGGTACTTCCCACAAACTGCTACTCGGATATGAGCGCAACGATGTCGAGGGTCGCAATATCACCCTCCGGGGTGTAGGGGTAAACTACAATCCGTTCCGCGATGGGGTGAGGCACATTACTTCGGAAATGAATCAAGCCAACCCGAACGGCTTTAACGGACTCTTTGATAATCGCGCTCCATGGAGCCTTTCCAAGGTCGACTCCCTCTATCTCACCGACCAAATTCAGTTCTTGGACGACCGTGTGGGCCTGGTATTGGGTACGCGCTACACAAAGGAGACCAGCGGGCGTGCCACGAAAACCTCGGTCAGTGAAAACACGAATCAGTTCGGTGGCTATTTTCGACCGGTCAAAAACATCACCCTTTTCGCAAACTATTCAGAGACGTTCGAACCGAACTTCACGATCGACGCCCTTACGGGAAAGACTGCTCCCACGTCAGTTGGCGAGGGCTATGAGTTGGGTGCCAAGGTAGAGATGCTTGAGGGTCGCCTGTTTGCGACCGCCTCCGTCTACAATGCCACGTTTCTACGCGCTGCAATCGATAACCGAAAACAAATCGAAATGAATCTTTTCCCGATTTTCCTGCCTGGCGGCGAAGCGCAGGAATCGGAAGGCATCGATCTGGATCTCACGTATGCACCGACGAGTTCCCTTACGATGCTCTTCTCATACTCCAATATCTGGATGGCAGAGACGACTCGCTCGGAATCGCAACCAGCGCAAGTCGGCCGTCGGCTCGACAATACACCCGAGAGCAAAGCAGGCTACTGGACCAAGTACACGTTCAGCAACGGTCCAATGAAAGGCGTGTTTGTAGGTGGCGGTCTTCGCTACCGTGGCGGCATCTTCCTCCATCCAAGTTGGGAGCAGTCCGTAACGGATAAAGGCCGGCTATTCGTCGACCTGCTCGCCGGTTACAACCGCAACAACTACTCCGTTTCCCTCAATATCCAGAATGCAACCAATGTCCGCGACTACTTCGATGGACAAATCTCTTGGGGGGAAGGCATCCGCAGCATTCTCTCATTCAGGGTGAAGCTCTAGGCAGCGCGCATGTCCAGACGATCCTCAAGACAAAGCGAAGCACCTTTCAGGTGATTCGGATCGCTTCGGTCAACCACGCTCATCGCGCCCGATCGGACCGCATCGCCCTCAACTGATTCTCCAAAGAAGTATGCGCTACCTAACCGCCGAATATGATGTGCTTGTTGTTGGAGGTGGCACCGCCGGGGTAGTAGCCGCGATTCAAGCGGCCCGCGCTGGCCTGCGCGTCGGGGTCGTTGAGTTGGGCTCGATGCTGGGCGGCACAACGACAGTGGCGGGCGTCGCGTACCCAGGGCTTTTTCACGCTTGGGGAAGGCAGATCGCGGCCGGCATCGGTTGGGAGTTAGTCGAGCGATCTGTTTTGATGGACAAAGGATCCATGCCGGATTTCACGGTTCCGAAAAGGAATCCCTGGCAGCATTCAGTTCCCGTCAATGCAGCTCTACTTTCGTGTCTTGCTGAGGAGGCCTGCCTCAGCGCGGGTGTCGAGCTGCACTTTCACGAACTGGTCTTGACCACCACGCCGTTGGCGGAAGGATGGTCGGTCGAGACCGCCGGCAAGGGTCAGCGGCGTGTGATTTCCTGCAGGGAGCTGATCGACTGCACCGGCGATGCCGATATCGTCGATATGCTCGGATACCCGCGGATTGCGAGTGCTGTTAAGCAACCAGGTACATTGATCTTTCGGATCGGAAACTATTCGACCGGCACGATGGACGAATCTGTGGTCCAAAAACAGTATCAGGCCGCACTGGAACGAGGTGCTTTGCAGGTAGGAGATTTTTCCTCCCCCGGCGGGCGTTTTTTCGATTTTTTGGGTGACGGTGGTACGAACAGACAACATGTCGTTGGAATTGATGGTTCCACCGCCAGCGGGAAAAGTACTGCGAACATTCATGGGCGTGCCTCGCTGATGCGGCTCCTCCGGTTTGTTCGCACTTTGCCAGGCGCAGAGCACGCTCGAATTCTCCAAATGCAACCCGAAACCGGCATTCGGGAAACGTATCGAATTGTGGGCGAAACAACGGTCACTCGCGATGATTTCCTCGGCGGACGGGTATTTGCGGATGCGGTTGGATTCTCGTTTTTCCCAATCGACATCCACCTGGATGTCGGAGCGCATATTGAGTACCTGCCGCCCGAGGTCGTTCCTACGATTCCACTCAGCGCACTGATTCCCAAAGGGAGCCGGCGTTTGTTGATTGCGGGGCGATCGATTTCCAGTGATCGGGATGCAAATTCAGGTCTGCGCGTTCAAGCCTCTGCCATGGTCATGGGCCAAGCCGCCGGTGCTGCCGCCGCGCTCGGGGTCCAGAGCGGGGTAGCTTCACGCGATGTCCCCATCGCAAGCGTGCGGGCGTTGTTGGCTCGCCACGGGGCCATCCTGCCCGCCATTGATTCTAGCCCAATTCGCACCTCGCTCGCCACCACCGGATAGAGACTCAAGCGGCAACGAGCGCTTTAACGCCTGAATTTCTCACTCGCTCACTGGATGAAACGCGCCGTACCCAGCCCCGCTTTACCATCGTCAGAGCCTGTTCCCACGCGCGAAAAGATTGCTTACGGCTGTGGATCGGTCATCGAAACCGGCGCGTCTGCCGCCTTTGGCTTTCTCGCCAATCCGGTCTACCAAATTACCCTTGGGATGAATCCCATTGGGGTTGGTGTGGTCCTGACCGTAATGCGGATCTGGGACGCAATCACCGATCCCTTGATGGGATCGATCTCCGACAATCATCGTTCCCGCTTCGGCCGGCGCCGTCCGTTCATCTTGTTGGGAGCGATTCTTTCCGCCCTGAGTTTTCCTCTCGTGTGGATGGCCGCTCCCGGTTGGAGCGAAAGCGTTCACCTGACCTATTTCCTGATCACTGCCCTCGCCTACATCACCGCGAGCACCATTTTCTCGATTCCGTACATCTCCCTGGGTCTTGAGCGCACGCCGGATTACCATGAAAAGACGCGCCTCTGGTCATATCGCGCCGGAATTACTGCAATCATCACCCTCTCGCTGAATTGGTCTTACGCTTTTGCCCAATCTGACATCTTTGAAAGTTCGTTGAACGGGTTCCGGGTTTTCGCGATCGGCTTTGCCGTCGTGATGCTGGCAGCGGGTCTTCTTCCGGCGCTCTTCGTTAAGGAGGGGTCCGAGAAAGTCAGGGTCGCTCAGGTCAAGGTCCCACTTTGGGCAAGCGCGCGGGCAACCCTGCAGTGCCGTCCATTCCTGCTCATCGGGGCGACACTTTTCCTCGTGATTGTCAGCAGTCACACCATGGGTCAGCTAGGACTGTATCTGAAGCTATTTTACGTCTACGCAGGGGATACAAAGGCAGGCGCCGTTTTGGGAGGCTGGGTGGGCACCGTCTACCAGGCTGCATTTATCTGCTTTGTTCCTCTCATCGTACGTCTGTCCGTCCGGTTCGGAAAGCGAAACGCCCTTTTTCTTTGTTTTGCCAGTCAGATTCTCGGCGACCTTTCGAAGTACATTTCCTATGATCCACGCTGGCCGTATCTGGTGCTGGTCACGGCAGTCTTGGTGGCGCCCGGCGCAGCCGGCATGACCACGCTTCTGCCCTCCATGATTTCGGATCTTTGTGACTGGGATGAACTTCGGACCGGCACCCGCCGCGAGGGAATGTTCAGCGCCATAACGAGCTGGCTTCAGAAGGTGGGATTCTCGATCTCGGGCGTGCTCTCAGGTATCGTGCTCGTGTGGTCAGGATTCGACATCAAGCTTGGCGGCAATCAGACCCCAGAGACATTCCACTGGATGCTGTTTTGGCTCTGCGCTGCTCCTGCCGGATGCACCTGCATCGCCTTCTTCTTGATGCGCCGCTACACTCTTTCGGAGGCAGATGCGGCGGCTGTGCGCATTCAATTGCTTGAACGCCGCCGAGCCGCAGATGCCGCGACTTAGCGGCGATCAATCGTGCGCGGCCGTACCCTTACCCATAGTGGAGCGCTCACTGAATTTTCGATTCGTATATCACCATGAATACATCACTCAAAGCTCAGAATGTCGTTATAACGGGCGCCGGCAAAGGCATCGGTCGCGCTACCGCACTGGCGTTCGCGAGAGCTGGTGCCAACGTCGTTTTGGCAGCGCGAACACTGTCCGACCTGCAAGCCGTAGCAGCAGAAATTGAGAGTTTATCGACCGGAGCCCGAGCAATCGTCGCGCCGTGCGATGTCAGCCGCGAGGAGGAGGTTTCCCGCCTCGCCGACACGGCCAGGGCGGCGCTCGGCGAGATCGACATCCTCGTCAATAACGTCGGTGTCGGCAAGAACGGCACGATCGAGACCCTTTCCACGGCCGACTACGACTGGATGATGGCGACGAACATGCGTTCCACGTGGTTATGTACCAAGGCATTTCTTCCGCCGATGCTGGCACGACGGAAGGGGGCTGTGATCTTCGTGAGTTCGGTGGCTGGACTCGCCGGACTGCCCAACGAGCCGATCTATTGTGCTACGAAGTTCGCGCAGATCGGGTTTGCGCAGTCTCTGGACTACGAGTGCTTCCCTCGGAACGTCCGCATCAGCGTCATTGCTCCGGGAGGCACCGACACGTCTTTCGGCTTCTACAACGGCACCCGGACCCCGAATGACCCGCGTTTAGCAGGATTTCATGCCTCCGACGACGTAGCCGATGCCGTGATTTTCGCGGCATCCCAACCTCCACGTTCCCGAGTGTTTATGGTCTGGATGCGTCCGATGAATGAATCGCTCGGTACCGGGGGTGGTGCCGACTTTCAAATCTCCGCGCAAACCTGAAACAAGGCCAAAAGATGTCCTCGATCATCGATCAGTTCCGCCTCATAGGGAAGATTGCCCTCGTTACCGGTGGTGGTCGCGGCCTCGGCCGCGTCTGCGCGCTCGCACTGGCAGACGCTGGCGCCGACGTTGCGCTCGTCGATCTCGCAGGCTCTTCCTCCGCTGCGGTCGCCGCAGAAATTCGAGCGCTGGGCCGACAGGCAATCTCCGTCGATTGTGATGTCACGAAGAGTGCGGATGTCGACGCCGTCATCAGCCGTGTGGTGGCTGATCTCGGCGGAATCGACATTGTCCTGAACAACGCGGGCATCTGCATTCACCAGGCTGCCGAGAGCATGAGCGACGAACAGTGGCTCCGCGTCATCAATGTCGATCTCAATGCGGTCTACTTCATGGCTCGCGCGGCAGGCCGAGCAATGATCGCGCGTGGATGCGGTGGACGCATCATCAACACGGCTTCGATGTCAGGGCGCATCGTCAATCGCCCTCAGGCCCAGTGCGCGTACAATGCCGCAAAGGCAGGGGTAATCCAGCTGACCCGTTCCCTTGCCTGCGAATGGGCGTCGCATCAGATCACGGTCAATTCCATCAGCCCCGGCTATACCGCCACCGAAATGACCATGACTGTACCTCACCTGCATGCAGGCTGGATCGCCGACACGCCGATGAAGCGACTCGCCGCACCCGCCGAAATCGCACCTGCAGTCGTCTTTCTCGCCTCGCCTGGTGCGAGCTTCGTGACCGGTCACGACCTCGTGATCGACGGAGGCTTCTCATGTTGGTAAATCGAACGACAAGCCTCCCGCAGGTCGGTCACGCCAAAGCCAGGTCGCAGCCAACGGCACGGCGGCACAAGGGCCCGGCTTGGCTTGGATCGGCGATCTTTTACGAAATCTACCCGCAGTCCTTCCTCGATACCAACGGCGACGGAATCGGCGACCTGCCCGGGATCATTCGCAAACTGGACTACATCGCTTCTCTCGGATGCACCGCTATCTGGATCAATCCATGCTGGGTTTCTCCCTTCGGTGACGCGGGTTATGACGTAGCGGACTTTTGCCGGGTGGCCCCGCGCTATGGCACAAATGCCGACCTGCGACGTTTGTTTCGTGAGGCCCACCGGCGGGGCCTCCGCGTGTGCCTCGATCTCGTGGCTGGGCATACCTCCATCGAACATCCCTGGTTCAAAGCATCGTCCAGGCCCGAGCCGAACCAATACTCAAGCTGGTACTTGTGGAGTTCCAGTGTTTGGGAAGAGGTTCCCAATTTCTCAACCGTGCAGGGCTATTCTCGTCGGGACGGACGGTACATCGCGAATTTCTTCCATTTCCAGCCGGCACTGAACTTCGGGTTTGCGCGCCCGGATCCGCGTAAGCCGTGGCAGCTCCCCGTCGATCATCCCGACGTCCGCGCCGTACGGGCGGAAATGAAACGAATCATTCGCTACTGGCTCGACGCGGGGGCAGACGGATTTCGAGTCGACATGGCCTCTTCGCTCGTAAAGGGCGATACCGAGTACAAGAAGACGATGGCTTGGTGGCGGGAGGTCCGTACGATGTGCGATCGGGACTACCCGGAGGCGGTTCTGATCTCCGAATGGTCATCGCCCAAGCATGCGATCGCCGCAGGATTCCACGTCGATTTCCTGATTCACTTCGGCAGCCTCGCTTACACCACACTGTTCCGACACGAGAGCAGCCGAGATATCTTTGGAGTTCGGGATCGCTTCGGCCACAGTTTCTTTGATCGCTCGGGTCAGGGTGACATCACTCACTTCCTCGCTACCTATCTGCGCCACTACCGTTCGACGCATAGCAGAGGTTACATTTCGATTCCGTCAGGCAATCATGACATTGGACGACTTAGCGAGGGGCGAACCCTCGACGAGTTAAAGGTGATATTCGCGTTTCTGCTCACCCTACCGGGAATCCCCTGCATTTACTATGGCGACGAGATCGGACTGCGCCATGTGCACGGTCTGCCTTCCAAGGAAGGAGGCTTCGGTCGCACGGGCGCCCGTACTCCCATGCAATGGACTCGCGGTCGCAACGCCGGTTTTTCTTCAGCGTCCAAGAACAAGCTCTACCTGCCTCAAGACCCAAAAAAGGACCGCCCAACCGTCGAGAAGCAATTGGATGATCCGGGCTCCCTTCTCCATCATGTGCGTCACCTTGCCAATCTCAGGGCAAAATCACCGGCGTTGGGCGGAGACGGCGATTTCAAACCCCTCTTCGCGAGAAGCCGACGCTGCCCGTTGGTTTTCCTTCGCCTCAAGGGCGATGAGCGCTTCGTCGTCGCCATAAACCCGGCCACGATCGGGCAGACTTTGATTTTGCGCGTTCAGGCGGGTTCCATCGCCACGTGGTCGAGCGCAGGCGCAAGCCTCACAAAGTCAAAGGCCGGACTTCGACTCCACATGCGGGGCATATCCTACGGAATCTTCCGCCTCTTGCCGTGAATGAGCTTAACCGACACGCGCCACGACCTGTTTTCCATCTGGTCGCGAACAGCCACATCGATCCAGTCTGGTTGTGGACGTGGAGCGAAGGACTCAATGAAGCACTCTCGACGGTTACGACCGTGCTCGAGCTCATGCGCGAGCGTACGGAACTGACCTACATTCGCGGCGAGACCCTGATTTACGATGAGCTTCGTCGAAACGCCCCGAGCGCATTCGCCACGATCAAGCGCCTGGTCAGGGAAGGACGCTGGGATCCGGTCGGCGCCACCTATGTCCAGCCGGACATGAATCTGACTGCGGTCGAGACTCTGCACCGGCACTTTGACATGGGTCAGCAGTTCTTCCACGAACACTTTCAGCGCCGCGCTTGGGCGGGATGGTCTGCAGATTGCTTTGGCCACAGCCCATTTCTTCCCGATATCCTGCTGGCACACGGACTACGAGCCTATGCATTCGGCCGACCCAATCCTCCAAATAGTTCGAAACTCTTTTGGTGGGAGAGTCCCAACGGCAAGCGCGTCCTCACTGCAACCTATGCCACGGGCTGGTACGGTTGCGAGCGCGATGAGATCAACGCGCGCCTCGATGCGTACCGGCGCGCCGCCCCCTCGCTGCCGGTGCAACAGGTGTTCGTGCCATTTGGACTCGGGAATCATGGTGGTGGACCTACACGCCGACATCTGGACGATATTGCCTCCTGGGCCGCCCGCCATCCCGAGGTCGAAGTGCGCTACTCAACGCTCCATGCGTTTTTCGCAGCAGTGGAGTGGGAACTCAAAACAGGGGCTGTCCGCCTGCCGGTGGTAAAAGGTGATCTTGGCTTTTGCATGCGCGGCACCTACTCAACTGGGCTGGCGCTGAAAACCGCCTATCGGCAGGCTGAGTCACGCGTCATACGACTGACTAAACTGCTTAAAATTCTGCCGCGCAAGAGTGCTCAAGGATTGGAGCGGGACCTTGGCGTAGTGTGGCGGGGAGTACTCTTTAATTCCTTTCACGACATCCTACCCGCAACTGCGAGCCGCAGTGCTCTTGCCGAGCAAGTCGAACAACTTGGCGGAGTTATTCATGGGTGCCGAGTACTTGAGCGCGAAGCATTGTTGTCACTCTCCCACACTGCGAACGTTCGGCTTCCAACGGTACCCGCAGATCATCCGAAAGCCGTTCCGTTCCTCGTCGTTAACCCTCACTCCCACGCCTACCGCGGCTTAATCGAACTGGAAGCCTGCCTTGATTATCGCCCCCTCTGGAAATTTAAAGATCGGGTCCACGAAGTGCCCCTCGTGTTGCATGGGCCAAATCGCCGAATCCGCAGCTTTCAGGTCATTCGGATCGAGCACAATTTTATGGCGCACCTGCCGTGGCGTCAACGGATCGTATTCGCAGCGATCATTCCCGCCAAGAGCTGTGCAACCTTTACTCTTGGCTGGAAGCCGGACGGCGAGAAGGTGCGCACGCGTGTTCTCGGAAAAACTGCAGTGCCTCGAGACCTTATTCGAACCTCGCACCTACGAATTCATGCTCAGGTTGGGGCCGCAGCGATTTCGGTGCGCCACGACGGCAAACCGCTTCTAGCGCGTCCTGGACTGTCGGCAATACTTGTCGAGGATCCCTACGGCCCCTGGGGTGGACATTATGAAGAGAACGCGTCACTCGAACTCCTGGAAGTTCGGGAGCGATGGAAGATCGTCTCCAGCCGGGTGACCGAGGCCGGACCGATTCGCTGGGGGCTTTGGTGCCGGCTGGCCGGCGCTCGCTCGCGGCTCGACCTGACCTTTTCCACTGCGCGCAACGACCATCATCTAGCCGTTGACGCAGCCGTCTTTCTCAACGACGAACGCGCCCGATTGAAGCTGGTATTACCCGGCGGCGATGTTGCGCACTTCTCTGTTCCTGGCGGCGTAATTCGACGTGGTCCGCAGGGCGAAGTACCCGGCGGACGTTGGGCGCGGATCGATGGTCGGAACGGCCACCCGCGATTCATTTTTGCCAGCGACACTCTTTACAACTTCAACACGCGTGATGGCTGCTTTTACGCCACGGTGGTTCGCTCTTCCCGCTACGCGATGGATCTGCCTGAGAGTGAAGCCAATCTACCACCCGAGGAGCCCGTCCAAGACTCCGGTACATTTCGATTTCGCTTTTTGATCGGAAAGCCCAGCAAACGCACCCTCCAGAGCGCAGAGTCCCTTGAACAACCCGTGCTCGTCGCCACCGTGCCGACCAGTCACACCGAATCAATGGGGCGCGCGACTGAGCCATGAAACACTCTACCCGAACTGTTATTCCCATGAAACTCCTTGCAGCCTGCTTCAGCCTTCTTTGCGTCGCAACTCATGCCGCCCAAACCACCGCCATTATCGGTGCCACACCGGCGGGTATCGCCGCTGCCATTGCGGCCCGGCGGGCTGGGGCGGAATCCGTCATCCTGCTTGAGCCATCAGCCCATATTGGCGGGCGGTTTGCTGAGGCGCTCGGATTTGGAGAAGTCGATCGTATGAAACCGTCGACCGTCGGCGGCTTGTGGACGGAATTGCGCAAGAGAGTGGATGGGTACTACGGCCGAGTTACACTCTCTCCGGAGCCACACGTGCACGAACGAATCCTGGAAGAGTGGTTGATTGCCGAAGGGGTGACCGTGATGAAGAATTTCCAACCCTTGCACGTATGGAGGTCCGGGGCACGAATCCAGGCGATCGTTGCCACGGATCAACGGGAGGTCGCCGCCGCGATCTACATCGATGCGACCTACTACGGTGATTTTCTCCCTCTCGCAGGTGTAACTTGGACCATCGGCCGGGAGTCGCGCCAGCAGTATGGGGAGTCGCTCGCTGGGGTCCTTCTTGAACTTAAGGATCCACCTGGACCTATCGATATTCCAATTTGGCGCAGCCCGATCAGCGGTTTCCACCCAGATGGAAAAACCCTATTGCCCCACGTCCAGGGAGTGACGACCGACGTCGTGGAAGGATCTGGCGATACCCACCTCCAATGCGCGAACTTGTATGCCTGTTTGACCAAAGACCCCGCGAACCAAATTGAACTCACTGAGCCGCCAGACTACGATCCAAAGGAATTCGAATTGCTCCGGCGCGAGCTGGCGCGGCCGCAGGGAAAAGCCCCATTTGGATTCAGTGGCGGCGTGCCCAATGAAAAGACGAAGATGAATGACGGCGTCGATCGCCTGCTTCACTGGGGACTTGTGGGAGGCGCCGATGCCTACCCGACGGCTTCACCGGCAGAGCGCCGTCGAATCTGGGAAGAGCACCGCGGATACACCCATCGTCTGCTTTGGTTTCTCCGCAACGATGCGGCCGTTCCGGAAGCGGTCCGGAACAATCTGCGGCAATGGAGTCTGCCGAAGGACGAGTTCCCTACCAACGGCCATTGGCCTTGGGGTCTCTATGTGCGAGAGGGCCGGCGAATGATTGGGGACTTTGTCATGACTCAGGCTGACCTATTCGATTCCATCGAAAAAATAGACGCGATCTCACTCGGATCATTTCCGGTGGACTCACACGTTGTGCGCCGGCTCGCCACGCCCGACGGTAAGGCGGTCATCAACGAAGGCGGTTACCTCGTAATACCACGGATCTATCAGGTCCCCTACCGCGCGATGACGCCCAAGCGAGCTGAATGCGAGAACTTGCTCGTGCCGGTTGCACTGAGCTCATCTCGAGTCGCGTTCAATTCGTTGCGCGTTGAGCCCACGTGGATGGCCCTAGGAGAAGCTGCCGGTGTCGCTGCGGCGCTCGCTGCACGATCAAATGCGGCGGTTCAAGACATCGACGTCGGAGTAGTTCAAAAACACCTGCGGGCGGCCGGACTTCCAATTGAGGATCCGGAAAAGTCCCGATAGAGAAATAGACATTCCTTGCTTCTTGAAGACGGTTCAGTCCCGCAATCCAGTACTTTTTTTCGTGAGGCAACAACCCGGACGTTTTCAAATTACTCCTTCAGGGGCGTGACCGATCATGCAGTCAGCTGCGTGAGCAACAGGTCAATTCGCCCAACGATCCGGCACCGCAAATGACGAACACCAGCGTGTAGCTTCGGCAAGCATGCGGACGGCTAAAAATCTCCGCCGCCGAGGTCGGGGTGCCGCTGGGCGATGCGACGGGGCGGCGGGTGCCGCGGCGGACTCAAATCCGCCAGAATGGGCGCCATCATCTTGCACGGAATGCACTTGTCGGCCCCCAAATCGACCAGTCTCGGCAGGGACCTCCTGGAATCCATTCCTTCTTTCGCATCGCCCGCCTGAATACCGGAGACGAGCATCGCAAGGGAGACGAATGGGACAAGAAGGGAGCGAAGGGGATGGTTGAATTTCATGGGATTACCTCAGGGTTTCCTTTTCCACGATCATCGGACGGCTCAGGCGATCAGCTTTTTCATGTCGTCAATCGGCGGCACCCGGCCCGCGACCTTGACGACGCCGTCAACGACCAGCGCGGGCGTAATCATCACACCGAAGCTCATGATGCGGTCGAGCTGGGTCACCTTTTCGATCTCATAGGGAACTCCGAGCGCCTTGGCGGCTTCATCGGCCACGGAGGCGAGTTTCTGACATTTGGCACAACCGGTGCCGAGAATCTGGATTTTTTTCATGGAGGAATTGACTGACTTTATTTGAGCCAAGCCCACGCCCCGTAACCCCAACCGACGAGGGTCGAAAGCAGGACGACGAGGCCGACGTAAGCGGTCGTCTTTTTGGGACCGATCACAGAGTTGATCACGATCATGCTCGGCAAACTCAGGGCCGGTCCGGCCAGAAGCAGCGTCAGCGCCGGACCCGGACCCATTCCGCTGCCAATCAGTCCCTGAAGAATGGGCACCTCCGTCAGCGTCGCGAAGTACATCAAAGCCCCCGCGACAGCGGCAACCAGGTTTGCCGCCAGGGAGTTCCCGCCCACCGCATTGGCAATCCACGCATTCGGAATCCTGTCTCTTATACACATCTGACGCTGCCGACGAATAGAGAGGTGTAGAT
>ENA-ORBV01011788-ORBV01011788.1-microbial-mat-metagenome-genome-assembly--contig:-NODE-11788-length-13630-cov-5.505571_pt1 | contig 13630 bp, 7 predicted proteins | sample MGYA00237777_ERZ505514 | MGnify/ENA primary metagenome ERZ505514 (study PRJEB26160, sample SAMN06269048) | microbial mat metagenome | isolation source: Oligotrophic lake microbial mat | place...
CCCGTCGAGGTCCAGACCTTGCGGGCGCTCCTCCAATTCTACGAGAACGGCGCCCGTTTGGAGGATCTGCTTAAACTCTGGCCCTTGTTGCGGGCGATCGGCGCGGTCAGCCTTTCCCTCGCCGATGCGCGGCGCGCCTGCGAGCGAAGCTTCGACACCCGGCAGACGCATGCCGTGGCTGCGCACCTGGATCTTTGGTCCGAGCAGGCGCCTGAATTGGCGCGCGTCGCAGGATTTCTCCTTCCCGTGTGGCCGGATGAACTTTCGATTGCGGACGCGTTGACGTCGCTGCGAAAGACCTGCGAGCGGCTCGATCTCGAGGAGCCGGAAGGGTGGGGCGCACTGGATACATTTGCTGCCCGGGACTCGGGCGCGGTTCCGGCAAACGTTGTCCTGGCAACGCTGGCCTCCTTTTTGCCGGAGAAGAGTCCGGTCAAGGGCGCGGCCGGTCGGGGAGAATTTGCCCGGGTCACGCTAACGACCCGGCGACGCGCGGAGGGTCTGGCGTGGTCGCATCTGATCTTGGTGGAAGCGAATGCGGGAGTCTGGCCGGAGCGCCGCGAACCGAGCTGTTGGTTGACGGATCAACAGCGCACGGAGCTCAACGCGAAAGGGGGCGAACTCCTGGGGTTGTTCACGGCTGACGACCGAAGCGCGATCGAGCGGGCGGCCTGGGTGGCGCTCACCCGGGATACGAGCAATGGGGTCGGCTTTTCCGCGGCGTTGTATTCGCCCGAGGAGCCCGAGCTGCGACTCGCGCCGAACAATTGGCTCGAGCGGATTATCTGGGGTCAGGAACGCGAAGGCGCCGAGCCGATCGGAAAGGTGGAGGACGCCTTTCAACGGCTCGCGCGGGAGGTGCCGCGTCCTACGGCGGCTGATCGGGCCGCGATCGAAGGCTGGCATGAGATTTGGGCGGGGCGCCGGGACCGCACGCGGCCGTTCGACGAATTTTTCTTCTCCGGAGATCCAGCGCGGATCACTCCGGACAAGCTCTCGGCCAGGCTGATCGAGCGGGGCGTGAAGGATCCAGCGGAATTGTGGTTTGAAGCGGTACTCGGTATCCGGCGGGTGGAGTGGAGTCCGTTTCTGCGGGCGCGGCGCAAAGCACTTGGTCAGCGAGCGCATGAGCTCCTCGCTCGGGTCTTGCATCCGGGAGAGGAGTTGGTGCGGGGCTTCGGCAAGATCCCTCTCCAGACCGACGCGGAAGCGCGGCTGCGGGACGAGCTTGCCGCCTTGCGGGCGCAGTGGCCGAAGGATCGATATTGGGACTCGTTTCACGGCGAAGTTGCGCATGTTAGCGGTCAGCTGTTGGCCAACGCCTACACCATTGACGCCGGAGCATTCGTCGCGGCGGAAGCGTGGCTCCCGGCTGAAGCGCATCTGGTGCTCGGCCCACGGACGGTGCGGATTGTCGGGCGCTTGGATCTGATTCGGCTCGATCGGACCGAATGGAAAGGCGCCACGGTGGACATCGTCGATTTCAAAACGGGAGGTGACACGGAGCTTTCCGCGAAGCGGATGGCGAAGGGAGCATCACTGCAACTTGGCGTGTACCTCGCGGCGGCGCGCTCGTTGGGAATTGCGGGAGGGAAAGTGTGGATGATTAAACCTGAACCAGGAGCCGTTACGCAGCTCGGCTTTGAAGACATGGGGCAGGCGCTCGCGAAATTGAAGTGGCTGGAAGCTGCGGTCACGCGCGGGATTTATGGGGCCCTGACTCCGGACCGGTCCGATTACGCGCCGTCGTGCTGTGCGTGGCCGCTGGCGTGCACGCCGGTGCCGGGCGCCGTGCTCGCGCAAAAATTCAAAATGACATTCGGCGTCGAGACCGAGGAGGAAGCCGCCGGTGAGTGATCTCCTGATCGACGGCCAGGATCGCGAACGTTTCCGCGACGACTGGGCCACCAACTTTGCAGTGAGTGCCAATGCGGGGTCGGGCAAAACCACCGCCATCTCGGAACGGCTCGCCGCAATGGCGCGCGCCCCGGACGCGGCCGCGCGGCTCCGGCGCACCGCCGTTGTCACCTACACCAAAAAAGCGGCCGCGCAAATTGGGCAGCGGGCGCGGCAGGTGTTGCTGCAGCGTATCCAGGAATCGGATTCGTCCGATCTCGCGCCGCTGGACCACCTGGAGCGGGCGTTTTTCGGCACGATCCACAGTTTCTGTCTGAAACTGGCGCAAACGTACGGTCAGACGATTGGCATCAACCTGAACCCAACGGTGGTGGCCGAGAGCGATGATGCGTTGTGGGAGGAGTTCGTGGAGCAGGATGCCATGCAGTTCACCCGGTTGAGCTCGCGGGAGGTGGACGCGTTTTTGCGTCACGTGCCGCTGGAGGATGTTTTTCAAGTGGCGCGAGACTTGGACCGTGCGACCGCGACAGCGCTCGGAGAACGACTTCCCGCCGGCTGGCCGCAGCCGGCGACGGCAGCCGGTGAGCAACTCCTCGCGCTCCCGCTGAAAGGGAGTGGGGCCAAAAATCTGCAGCTGAGTCAGGATCGGGCGCGCGCGTGGATCAAGGCGTGGGAGACGGGAGTGGGGTTCTTGCCGCTGTATGAGCCAGCGGGCTCCGCGAAAGCGCTCGTGGAATGGTCGCGGGCGTGGATGGCGCCCTTGAAACGCTGGCTCGCGGACGCGGCGTCAGTTCTGGCTGCGGAACTGGCAGGTCGGTATCGAACCTGGCGTTTTGACCGTGGGGTCCAGACTTATGCTGATCAGGTGGATGCCGCCTTTGCGATCCTGCGGGACGACGTACTTTTGAATCGGATACGCCAGGAAGGGTGGCGGATCGTGCTGGATGAGGCGCAGGATACGGATCCGCAGCAATTCGCGGTGTTGGTTGAACTGACGCGTCCGGCAGGAGCGCTGCGAGGCGCGTGGCCCGCCGTGATGGGAGCGGTGCCCCCGCGCCCTGGACATTTTTGCATGGTCGGAGACGGGCAGCAGGCGATCTATGGAAGTCGCGCGGATATTGGGAACTTCACGCGGCACGTGGATGCCTTCAGGCGCGGAGACGGCGGAGAGTTGTTGCAGTTTCAGGTCAGTTTTCGGGCGCCCCAGGCCCTGCTTGAAGTCCTGAATCAAAGCCTGCCGCCGGTATTCGGAACAGAATGTCCCGATAATTTTGGTCCGCCACCGGAAGCCGGCGCGCCTGCGCCTCTGCTGCAAGTGCCGTATGTGCCGCTCGAACCCGGACCACGAAATGAGCTCGGGGCGGTGGGCATTTTTCCGCTGGAAGTTCCCGCGGAAAAGCCGGCGGGAGTTGAGGCGTGGTTGGTGGAAGAGTGCGCACAGCTCGCTCGTTGGTTACAGTTAAACGGACCGGAAGCGGTTGGAGTAAGTCACTGGGGAGAAATCGCGGTTCTCGCCCCGCGCAACGACTGGCTGATGGTGGCGCGGAAGGCGTTTGAAAGCGCCGGTCTCGAGGTCGCATTACAGACTCGTCGCAATCGCTGTGGCGACAACCCGGCGTACGCATGGCTGACGGGACTGCTGGCTGTGTGTGCTGACCCGGAAAACATGTTCGAGTGGACGGGGGTATTGCGGGAAGTGTTCGGGGTAAGCGACGGGTTGATCGCGGCCGAGATGCGCCAACGTGGGCGGCTGAGCTGGGAAGAACCCGAGGTCCATCCGGAGGTACTTGCGGCCGCGTTGCACGCCGTGCGGCCGTGGGTGTTGCGCGTCAACGATGAGGGATTGCCGCTGGGGGAGTTTGTGCGGCGGCTGGCCGACGATTGCGCATTGATGGCGAAGGCCGCGCGGATGGATTCCAGTGGTGGAGTCGTGAGCGAGTTGGAGCGACTTCTGGCCGCTTCGGCCGAGGCAGGAATCGAGGGTACGAGCCCGCGGGAGTGGCTGGAAGCATTGCTCAACGGCATCGAGGATGGACGAGCAGCCGGCAAACCGAGCCCGGATGCCATCAACCTCCTGACCGCGCACTCGGCGAAAGGGTTGGAGTGGCACGCGGTCATCGTCATCGGTCTATGGCGGGGGATTGGCCAGGCGCCGGAGCGCGGACTTAAGCTGGTGCGGGATCGCGGAGGTGTGCGGCTGTTTTTCGATAGCGCGAGTTTTCCCGCTGATACGCGCGAAGCCCGTGATCGCGAACGGGTGCGGGAGTTGGCGCGCTTGTTGTATGTGACCCTGACGCGACCACGACGTACACTCGTACTCCCGTGGGCGGATGGGTTTGGCGGTCTCCAGCGGGAGAAGCCCAGTTTTGCGGCGCTGTGGGGGATCGATTTCCACGGGCTTCCGCTCGCTGCGTTGATTACAGGTCCGGCCGACGAAGTAGAATCCGGAGAGACTGCGCCGGTTATCCAAACTGAGCTCGAGCTCGAACCGGCGGGCGTGGGCAACTTACCGCCGTTGCCGGCCCGACTTTTGCCCCACGAGTTGGCCGCGGCGCCAGACGCTTCCCGGAGGGTGCGACATGAAGCGGGTTTGGACGCGCCTCCGCCAGGGTCGCAGGGCAGCGAGGCGATCGACTACGGGTTATGGTGGCACGACACGCTCGAGTTTGTGCCGTGGAACATGGGCCCGGAGGCCGTTGCCGCGTATGGCGAGCGGGCGTTGGCCAAGGCACACCCCCTGGGTTTCAGTGATCGCGCGAGGGAGGAGTGGACCCGGCTACTGCAGAGCGAAGCTTGGACGGCGATCAATGACGTGCGATGGGCCCGATTGGCGGAGCTCGGCGTATTTGCGCCGCTGCAAGAGCAAGGGTGGATCGATGGTGTAGTTGATTTGGTGTTACACGATGCGCTGACCAACGAACTTTGGGTCGTGGATTGGAAAACGAATCGGAAAAAGGGAAGCGAATCGGTCGACGTGTTTCTCGGGCGTTTGATCAACGAGTACACGCCTCAGCTGGAGGCTTATGGCTCGTGTTTGCAGACGTTCTTCCCGAGTGCGGCCATCACGTTGCTGGTCTACTCCAGTGCGGCCGGACAATGGCGGGCAGTGTAGGCATAACAGCACTCAGAAAAATTCGGGCTTTACAGCGCTCCAGCCGCGACGCAGGTTGACCGTTCGCCAAACAAACCACCATGGGCAATCTGAAAAAGAAACGTCGTCTGAAGATGAATAAACACAAGCGCCGTAAGCGCTTGAAGTCGAATCGCCACAAGAAGCGTACTTGGCAGAAGTAAGGGTGCGGCGTTAGCCGCCCGCCTGTTAATCGCCTTTCTGGACCCGCCGGTATTACCCGGCGGGTCTTTTTTTTGCCCAAAATTGAGCGCCTGGGAGCGCTCAAAGGGTGGCGCTTTTGAGGTATCAAAAGGAAATGTAAAATCCGGAGCCGAAATAGCCCCTTCGCTCAAGAACGAACAAATGGCTCCGAGGTAGAGGAACTCACGGTTAACAGGCTGGAGCCACCTCGCGCATGTTGGGCGGCCCCCGTCTGTCCTGAGAGTTTTTACAAATCTGACGCCCGACAAACCAATCTTTACCAGGTGTTAACTGACCAGGTGTCGTAATACGACTGTCGTCTAATGTTTCTCTCTCAAAAGCCAAAGGGGTTCTTCGTCGAGCTGAACGACAACGCCGTCATGCTCGCCCGTACCTCCAGCCCCCTTCCTCCTTTCGTGGTCGAGGATATGCGGGAATGTGCCGTTAATAATCCGGCCGCTTTACGAGAGGCGATCAGCCAAATCCAGCCGAAGAAGAGTCCGAGCGGCTATCTCCATGCGACGGTGTCGATCTTCCCCTCGAAACGCGTCGTTCGCCGCCATACCCTTGAACTTAAGCGGGTAAAAGATCCCGGCTATGTCGCCGAGATCTGCAGTCAGCAATTTCGGATCGAACAAGACAAGTATACCTTGGCCATCGTCAATTCCAGTGACGGCCTCGATACGGACCTGATCAAAGGCGCGCAGAAAGAGGTGTTGTTTTGCGGTCTCCCGACGGAGGACGTGAATTCCATCCAAGCGAATCTTCTGGAAAGCGGAATTTATCCCGAGCGTTTGGAACTCGGATCGGTCGCCAACCTCGGTGCGTTGGTCGACTGCTTGGCGCAGGGGAAGGGGCCCAAGACTCCCGTCGTCGTGCTCGAAATGGGCGGCGATACCACGCACTCGTTCATCGTTTCTTCCGCGGGCATCGAAGCTTCGCGTCCGATTCCTCAAGGCCTCGATGCCATGGTACCCATCGTCCAGAAGGAACTTGGATTGAAAGATGAGGAGTCCGCGCGGAAATTGTTTTACTCAAACACCTTTGATTTCACCGGCATGGGGCCGCTGCTGATCAAGCGTCTGCTCAAGGAGCTGCAGTCCTCGATTGGCTTTTATGAGGTGCAGACCGGGCAGTCGGTCGGCCATGTGATGACGACCCAGCTTTCGCCGAAGCTGAGCTGGTTGGAAACCGCGATTTCGGGAGCACTCGGTATTCCGCCACTCAAACTCGATGCTCTTCCGTGGTTGCAATCGCACCACGTCACCTTGGCTGAACCGATGGTCCGGAATTCCCAGGACGTTCGCTGGTTCGGTCTGCTGGGGCTGATGGCTCACTACAATCCTGTCCATGCTGTCACGACTGAAGTCAAAAAGTGAAGTGCCGGCGCCGAGTGCGACCGTCTGGCATCCGAATTTCCGCAACTATCAAAAGTTGCCGGATATCAAGGTTGTCCGCACCGCGTTCTTCATCAACGGAGCGGCCATCCTCGTCGTGGTCTCGTTGCTGATACTACTCGGCTTCAACGAATGGCAGCTGCATGCGGTGAACGCGCAAACGACCGCCATTCAAAGCCAGATCGATCGCGACACGAAACTTAGCGATCAATCGGTCGTACTCTTCAAGTCGTTTCAGGCCGAGGAGTCGAAAGTGAACGAAGTGGACACCTTCGTTAAGTCCAAGGCTGCTGTATCCACGATCATATTACGGCTGGGTGAAACCCTCCCCAAGAACGTAGCCCTTGATCTTCTCGATTTCCGTGAAAACGGACTCGTCATGCGCCTTTCGGTCCGGGGCACGCCCGATGTCGCCAGCGGCTACGCCACCACTTACCTCGAGCAACTCCGGTCTGATTCCCAGCTGAAGTTGTTTGAGGAATTCACCTTCACCGGTACGCCGTCGCCCAATCCCGCGACGAACCGGATGGCGGTGGAATTTTTCCTGCGTCTCAAAGGTGCTCCAGCAGTGAAGAAATGATGACCAACGCAGATCAATTTGCCTTCGTTAAGAAGAATCCGATCAGCGTCGGCTGCGGCGTGGTCGCGCTCGCGTTGATCGCAGGGATCTATTTGCGGAGTGACGCGATCCCGGAAGCGGAAGGAATCCTCGTCCAGAAGACCGCACAGGCTGAGCGCTATGCGCTTAATATCAAGTACTCTGCCCAGCTAAAGGAACAGCTCGAGGCCCTCGCCGGCGCTAATAAAGAAATCGACGGACGGATTGTCCGGGCAAGTCAGCTCGGCACCAACACGCAGTATTTCTACAAGCTGCAAAGCGATAGTGGCGTCAAGCTCCTCGACTTCCGCCAGGGGACGGCCGGGGTCGTCGCCAAGGGCAAAAGCACGTTTGTCCCCATTCCCTTCTCCGTGTCGGTCCAGGGGACGTTGCCGCAGGTAATGAAATTTCTCCGCGAGCTGGAAAGTGGCAATCATTATTGCCGCATTCTCACGGCGTCGTGCGCGGGCAGCGCGGTGGCGCGAAGCCAGCCGCTGACCTTGTCTCTCAACCTCGAAATGCTGGGTCTGCCATGATGACGCGTTTATATATCGTTCTGCTACTTTGCGGTTCCGCGCTGGGGTCACGGCTCTTTCTAATCGCCGTCCTTTCCGTCTCGACCGGTGTCCTGATCAACCCTGCTCTTGCGGCCAAAGTCACCGCTGACCTCACGCCGGCGCCCCGCCGGCAGGCTGCAGTCGACACCGCCGCCCGCTTGGTTGGCCGGGTCCCGCCTGCTGATTTGTCCGCCGACGCAGCGAGCCCATTCAATCCGGCGGGATTTGATCTGGCCGAGCCTGACCCCACGGCGATCGCTGCGGCGCAGCGCGCCGGCGGCAGCACGGCGGTCGCCGCGCCGATGACCACGCGGGATGTGCTCGAGGCCCTGGCCCAGCGCCTGAATCCCTCGGGCACCATGGTTATGGGCGGCAAGCCGCTGTTACTCATCGATCGGAATCGTTTCGAAGTCGGAACGAAGTTCGTCGTGACGTATGAACAGCGTGAATACGAACTTCAGCTGGTATCCATCGATCGCACCACCTTCACGCTGCGCTATCGCGGCGAGGAAATTTCCCGGCCAATCAAACCTTTAAAGTAATATGAAAACCTGCACGCCCATGCCCATCAGTCTTATTGCGCTGCTGGCGATTTCGTCCGTTGCTCCCGTGCTGGCTCAGGAGCCGGCTGCGCCCGCGCCGAGTCAGCCAACCGCCCCAGCGTCCACGACCGTCGCAGCCGCAACGGTCGAAGGCGCCGCCCGGACGCGCGATGCGGCCGGACGTGATACGCTTTCGGTCGATTTCCCCGATGAGGACGTACGCAATATTCTGCGTAACGTCGCCGACCTCTTTGAGCTGAATATTATCATGCCGGAGGCATTGCAGGGGAAGACCACCATCAAGCTCCGCGATGTCACCTGGCGGCAGATCTTCCAAAGCGTTCTCCAGCCCGTCGGCTTCACCTACGTTGAAGAAGGGAACATCATCAAGATCGTGAGTAATGACAGTCTGCTTCAAGAGCCGACGTCCACGGACGTGTTCATGATTAATTACGCTCGGGCCTCGGATATTCTTCCGACCATTACCTCGCTGATTGACCCAGCCGCAGGCGGCAAGATCGTGGTCGACGCGCGGAGCAACAGCTTGGTCATCACCGAGCGCCCCTCCCGGATGAATCGAATTCGCCCGATCATCGACCAGCTCGATCGGGCCACCGATCAAGTCATGATCGAATCCAAGTTCGTCGAAGTCACCGGCAGCGACGTGAAGAACATCGGCGTCAACTGGTCTTCATTGCAGAACTACCAGATCGGAGCCAGCAATCTGGGCGGAGCCTTTACTCGCGGACGTGAGCAGGAAGGCCGCAGCGGCTTCGATTCCACGAATTCGAGCGGTCGCAGCAACGTGGGCGGTACCAACAATAGCAATACGACGACCAACTTGAATGGTCAATCGAGTGGATCGACCAACTCCAATACGGTCACATCGACCAACGGTACACCGTCGTCGACCTCGACCACGGGAATGACGGGAGCATTGAACAACGGCACCACGACTTCCGTCACCAATGGTACCTCTTCGACTACAACGGATACCTCGAGCAATGCGCTCAATTTGCTGAACTCGCTGGTTAACACCAACGGCACGGCGCGTGCACTCAACGCGGTCTTTTCGGCCAGCGACTTCAATCTCGTATTGAGTGCGCTGCAAACGTTGCAGAACACGAAGGTTGTTTCCAACCCAACGATCGTGACGCTTAACAATAGCCAGGCGGTCATCAACGTCGGCGAAGAGCGCCCGATCCCGTCCTACACGTACAATACCGAACGTGGTGTGTATGAAGTGAGCGGCTTCACGTACAAGCCGATTGGCATTATCCTGCGAGTCACTCCGCAGGTTAACTCCCGGGGGTTCATTAAGCTTTCCGTTGAACCCGAGGTTAGTCAGTCCACGCGTGATGCGAACTTCCAAGGCGCCGCGATTCCAATCGTCGAGTCGCGTAAAGCTTCCACCATGGTTTCGCTCAAGGATGGTTATACCATGGGTATTGGCGGACTGATGCGCAGCACGGCGAGTGATGTTAACAACAAGGTTCCGGTTCTCGGCAATATCCCAGTGCTCGGCCGGTTGTTCAACCACAAGGCACGGAATCACGACTCCTCCAACCTCATCATCTTCATTACCGCCAAAACCATCAGTGCTGAAGGCGCGCCCGTTGAGCAGGTCTTCAATCCCTCGCAGGTGCGCAGTCTGCAGATGACTCGGGAGGAACTGCCCGGCTACCGCGATGCCTCTGATCCATTTGTACCGGCGACAGCCGCATCCCGTCAGTGAGCGCACGCTCTGACTATAACGTCCACGACATCCGCTCTCAAATGAAAACACTTTCTCGCGTCTTCGCTTTCGGGGCCGCACTCGGCCTCATGGCCCCCGCTGCGCTCATGGCGCAGCAGGAGCCTATTATCGGTGTTGATATTACTGGGATCACCGTATCCGGAGAGGGATCCCTGATCGAAGTTCAACTAGTTACTCCGGGAAGTGGCTATACAACCGCTCCCGCCGTGACGGTCGCCGGAGGCGGCGGTACCGGAGCCACGGTCGCTGCAACCATTTTGAATGGTGCGGTTTCAGGTCTGACCATAACTAACGGAGGCGTAGGCTATACCAGCCTGCCAACGATTACAATTGCCGCGCCGTCGTCCGGGCCGGCTACTACATTAGCCCCCGTGCTTACCGCCGGCGTTATCACCAGTATCCCGATCGCATCTGGCGGCAGTGGGTACAGCTCTGCGAATCCTCCCGAAGTTTTCGTTACCGGTATTGGTAGCGGAGCACGGGTGGATGCGGTCGTTTTAAATGGAAGCGTGACGGCAATCACGATCGCTAATGGGGGTATTGGATATGATTCCACGACCTCCGTATCGATTGCAGCTCCGGTTGCGAGCGCTGGTGCCACTGCGGTGGCTGCCGATATTGGTAAGCCGTTCCCTTCCCCCTTCAACGAAACATATGGAAATGTCCGGAACAAGGTTACTATAAGGGCACAAGCGTACGGCACCTTCTTGCGCGGAGGTTACACGTACACTTTCTTGGTCAATGGCCAAAGTATCGGTCGTTCTGACCCCGTTCCAGCGGGTGGCTCCATGGTGGCTTCCTGGCGTCCGCCGCAACCCGGGGCATATCTGTTCACCGTTCGAGTTACTGATGGTACGCACACCGAAACGTCACTAGCGGTCCGGTATTTCGCTGTCGGAACAGCCATGGTTGGGCCAGTTGACAACACCCTGGTTCCAATTGGATCCTCGGTGGTTTTGCAGGCGACGGCTACGCCGGAACCTTCCGGGCCCAATGCGTTTTTGCAACGCATCGACTTTTATGTGGATACGCAGTTGGTGGGATCTGATTCTACCTATCCCTACTCATTTATCTATACGCCGGCCGCGACGCCCAGCACTCACGTTGTTGAAGCACGCGGATACGACAACAACGGCAATCAGATTTCGCCGGCAGGCACTGCGACTCGACGCCTGAATATGGTGACGCCGATCGGAACTCCTCCAACCGTTCGGATCCTGAACCCGATCAACGGCAGTAATGTCGCGTCGGGCTCCGCGGTGACTTTTATTGCCGATGCTAAAGCGCCCGATGGATTCATCAAGAACGTCGACTTCTTTATCAATGGTGTCTTGTTGAGTTCCTCCCAGACGTTCCCCTTTACCGCCGCGTGGACCCCCAAGGTGCCCGGTCGGTATCAGTTTGTTGCTATCGCGTCAGACGATAAGAGCAACGCGGTGGCTTCGGAGCCGATTTTTGTTACGGCCACCGGTTCCTTCCCCACGGCTTCCATCACAACTCCGGCGAATGGACTGACGGTGGTCCGTGGTTCTGTCGTACCGGTGACAGTTGCGGCCGGTGGACCCGATGGTGGCATCTCGAGCCTGAAGACCATCCAGTTGTTAATTGATGGCGCGGTGAGTGATTCTTTGCCCAAGATGCCGACAGGTCCGCTCGCGGTACTTCCCCCGCTGGAAGAGCCGTTCACCTTCAACTGGCGTAGTAACGTCTCCGTGGGCACCCATCGGCTCTCAACGCGGGTCACGGATGTGAACGGTCTCACGATCACCTCGGCCGACGTTGTGATTAACGTCATCGCCAATCAACCGCCTCAAGTTACTCTCACGGCGCCGACGGCGTCGTCCGGATTGATCAACACTCCCGTCACGATCACCGCGTCGGCTCTCGATACCGATGGCTCGGTGACCGGCGTGGAGTTCTTCGCGAACGGCGTCAGTATCGGTAAGGCCACGGCGCGTCCATTCCAGATGGCATGGACCCCAGCTGCGGTTGGGCCGGTGGTTTTGACGGCCAAGGCGACCGACAACAGTGATGTCTCAACGACCTCGGCAGAAATTGGCTTCACTGTCGATCCCTTGACGACGGTGGATACGGGGGCGGGCGCGGCGACGAATTCCGTTTATCGCGGCGACTACGGCGCGATCACTGAAAGCGGCCGCTTTGCCTTCGCGGTAAATCGTAATGGTCGTGGTACCCTCGTCGCGTTTTCCACCGCTCCCGCGGGCAAGACCTATTATTGGACGGATTTCGCGGTTAACCCGGATGGCACGTTCTCGGTCCGCGACAATGCCAACCAAGTCGTTCTCAGCGGCCAGAGTTCGGTCACAGGTGTTTCGGGCCGTTTTGGTGACAAAACCTTTATCGGGCCCATCACTCCGGCGTCTGCCACCTTCACGCCGCTTGTTCTCCAGGGCGTACTGAATGCCGTGCCGAACAGCCAAGTCACCGCCATCGTGGGCGGAGATGGTTCGATCACGTTGTACGCTGCAAATGGTACGAACCGTGAAGCCGGTTCCGGGTTCCTTTCGAGCATTGGGACCTATGCGTTCTCGCCTTCGACGGCTGGACGATTCACGGGCACCGTCTCGAATGCGGCTGGCTTGGTGAGTGGCTCGGTCACCGGTGGAGTTGCGGGTTCGTTTTTCCTGCGCCCCGTCGTGAGTCGGATCACGAATATCTCAACGCGTGCTCTGGCTGGAAGCGGAGACCGCACCCTGATGGCGGGCTTCGTGGTGAGCGGCAGCGGCCTCAAGCCTTTGCTCATTCGCGCCGTAGGCCCGACACTTGCCAACTTCGGAGTTCAAGCGCCGATCGCAGACCCGATCCTCAATGTCATCTCGTCCACGCAAACCTTGGTGGGATCCAATAACGATTGGGGCAATTCGACCGCGATTGCAGCTTTGAGCGAACAAGTCGGTGCGTTCCCACTTGCAACCAGTAGCCGTGATTCCGCCCTGCAGGTTTCGATCCCAACGGGGACGTTCACCGCGGTAGTCGGCGGTGGCGGCGTCCCTGGCCCGGCTCTGATCGAAATCTACGATGCGGACCTGGGCTCGACCGTGAATTCACGAATCATGAATATCTCCACGCGTGGGCAAGTGGGCGTTAACGACCCGCTGATTGCAGGCTTCGTTATCACGGGAGATCAACGCAAGCGGCTGCTCATCCGCGCCGTTGGGCCCACGCTCACGAGTTTTGGGATGACCGGTGCGCTTTCCGATCCCCGCATCGAAGTTCTCTTCGGCAGCACCGTGATCGCGACCAACAATGACTGGACGGAGACATCCGTGCTTTCCCAGGTGACTACGACCAGTCCCGTTGTCGGCGCATTCCCACTCAACGCGGATAGCAAGGACGCTGCCTTGGTTCTGCAACTGAACCCCGGCGCCTATACCGTCCAAGTGCGCGGTGCTGCGGGCACGTCCGGTACGGCGCTGGTTGAGATTTACGACGCGGATCTGTAAGCTTCAGCGTCACGACATTTGCGAAGCCGCGGGGAATCCCCGCGGCTTTTTTGTGGCCAAAAGCAACCGCAAGGGTCGACGAAGCGCGACGTCAGCAAATTGTCTCATGCCCGTCGCCGCGGTCCTTCTGCTGTGTACTATTGAGT
>ENA-ORBV01011789-ORBV01011789.1-microbial-mat-metagenome-genome-assembly--contig:-NODE-11789-length-13630-cov-4.118276_pt1 | contig 13630 bp, 14 predicted proteins | sample MGYA00237777_ERZ505514 | MGnify/ENA primary metagenome ERZ505514 (study PRJEB26160, sample SAMN06269048) | microbial mat metagenome | isolation source: Oligotrophic lake microbial mat | place...
CAACCCCACGAAGGCCGGCACGAGATAGACGCCGCCAGAATCCGGTACCGCCTCCATCAACTGCTCGACTTCCGACGAGGTCGTGATGGCGCGCAGGCCGTCGCGCAGCCATTGCACCGCGGCGCCAGCGATGAACACCGACCCTTCGAGCGCGTAGGTGGTGCGGCCGTCGAAACGCCACGCAATCGTGGTGAGCAGGCCCTTGCTCGACGCCACCGGATGCTCGCCGGTGTTGAGCAGCATGAAGCAGCCGGTGCCGTAGGTGTTCTTGGCCGTGCCCGGCTCGAAGCAGGCCTGGCCGAAGAGCGCTGCCTGCTGGTCGCCGGCCGCCCCGGCAATCGGAATGGGCGCACCAAACAGATCCGCCTTGGTGTGGCCGTAGACCTCGCTGCTGCCGCGCACCTCCGGCAGCATGGCGCGGGGCACGTCGAAGAGCGCGAGCAGCTCATCGTCCCAGCCGCGCTGGTGGATGTTGTAGAGCAGCGTGCGGCTGGCATTGCTCTCGTCGGTGACATGCACCGCGCCGCCCGTGAGCCGCCAGATCAGGAACGTGTCAATCGTGCCAAACAGCACCTCGCCCCGCGCCGCCCGCGCGCGCAGGCCGTCGGTCGTGTCGAGCAGGTGCTTGATCTTCGAGGCCGAGAAGTAGGCATCGAGCACCAGGCCGGTCTTGCTCCGCACCATCGGCTCATGGCCGGCCGCCTTGAGCCGATCGCACAAGCCTGCCGTGATGCGGCTCTGCCACACGATGGCGTTTGCGATCGGCGCGCCCGTCGCCTGGTCCCAGAGCACGGTCGTCTCGCGCTGGTTGGTCACGCCGATGGCGGCGATGTCGGCCGCCGTCGCGCCCGCCCGCGCCAGCGCTTCGCGGGCCGTGTGCAGCTGCGACGTCCAGATGGCCTCGGGGTCGTGCTCGACGTGCCCGGGCTGCGGGAAGATCTGCGGGAACTCCTGCTGTGCGGTGGCCACGGCCCGGCCGCCGCGATCGAAGACGATGGCGCGGCTCGAGGTCGTGCCCTGATCGAGGGCCAGCACATAGCGGCTCATCGCGCGCTCCCGGCGCCGCGCAGGCGCGTGATGCACAGGTCGTAGACGAAGCCGCCGAGTACCGCGCCGATGATCGGACCGGCAATCGGCACCCACCACCAGCCGCCGTTGGCCGCGAACACGCCGCTGCCCCAGCCGGCCAGCGCGGTGAAGAGGCGAGGGCCGAAATCGCGCGCCGGGTTGATCGCGTAGCCGGCATTGAAGCCAAACGCCACGCCGATGGCCACGACCAGGGCGGCCACGAACAGCGGGCCGGTCCAGCCCGGCGGCGCCATGTTCTTCCCGTCGCCAATCGCGAACACGCCGATCACGAGCAGGGCCGTGCCGACGATCTGGTCGACGAGTCCGCCGCTGAGCGACAGGAACGCCTGCGGATAGGTGGCGAAGATCCCGGCGGTGCCCTGGTCGCCGCCGATCTGACGCAGGCCACCGTCGAAGGCGGCGAACGCCTCGCGATAGGTGAGGAAGACCAGGGCTGCCGCAGCAAACGCGCCGGCCACCTGCGCGAGGGCATACGGGGCCACCTTGCGCCAGGGCAGGCCGCGGTGCACGGCGAGCGCCACCGTGACCGCCGGATTGAGGTGCGCGCCCGACACGCCGCCGGCCACGAGCACGCCGAACATCACCCCCAGGCCCCAGCCGAGGTTGATCGAAAGATACGCGCCATTGGCGTTGTGGCTGAGCACGACCTGCGCCACGACCCCGACGCCGAAGGCGATGAGCACGAACGTGCCAAGGAATTCCGCCGCCACTTCCCGAATCAGGTCACGTGACATGGCGCGCATTATGTCAGCGGGCGCGGTTGCCGGAAAGGCCCATCCGCCGGACCGCGCCAAAGGAACCGACGCTACAATCGCCACACATGTTCGGAGGAACGATTGAGGCTCTGCGGGCGTGGGCCGACAGTGCCGGCGCGACTGGCGTCTTTCTCTTGGCGGTACTCGATTCGGTGGCCCTGGCCCTGCCCAACGCCACCGACGCGCTGATCATGTACCTCACCATCCAGCACCCGGCGCTGTGGTGGTACTACGCCGCCGTCGCCACGGCCGGCGCCGTCATCGGCTCCCTGCCGCTCTACCTGCTGGCGAAACGCGGCGGCGAGGCGTTCCTCGACCGCCGCATGTCGGGACCCCGCACGGGTGCCGCCGTGGCCTGGTATCGGCAGAGCGCCTTTGTCGCGATTGCCGTGCCCGCGTTCGTGCCGCCGCCGATGCCGCTCAAGGTGTTCGTGTTGCTCGCCGGCGCTACCGCCTTCTCGCCGTGGCGCGTGGTTGCCGCCATCACCTTGGGGCGCGGCGCGCGCCACGTGATGGAGACGTTGCTGGCGTTGCGCTACCGCGATCAGGCGGTAGCGGGCGTCGAACGCTATGGCGCGATCGGCGCCGTGGCGGTGATGGCCCTGGTGACCGTGCTGGGTGCCTGTGCCTACCTGTGGCACGTGCGACAGCAGGCCGCGTAGGCTCGCCAGCGCGCGAGGCCCGCGCCCCTCGGAGATAATCAAGGCACCGTGCCTCATCCCGCCGCCAGCGTCGACCTTCGGGTGGTGCGCACCGACGATGCGCCGCCCGACACCGTCGAGCGGCTCTGGTACCTCATGACCGAGGGCGAGCGCGCGCGCTGCCTGCGGCTGGTGCGCGACGTGGACCGCCGCACGTTTGCCATCACGCGTGCCCTGGTGCGCCGCTCGTTGTCGCGCTATGGACCGACCGCGCCGGCCGACTGGCACTTCGTCACCAATCAGCATCAGTGTCCCTTCGTCGACCCGGTGCAGGCCGGCAGGCCGCCGCTGCAGTTCAATCTGTCGCACACGCACGGCCTCGTGGCGCTCGCCGTCACGCGCGGCTACCGGGTGGGCGTCGACGTCGAACGCGTGAGTCGGGTGGTCGACCTGGCCGTGGCCGATCGTCACTTCGCCCCGGCCGAGGTGCGCGACTTGCGACGCCTGCCGGCCGAGGAGCAAGCGCTGGCGTTCTTCGAATACTGGACGCTCAAGGAGGCCTACATCAAGGCGCGCGGCATGGGCCTGGCCCTGCCGCTCGGCGCCTTCGCGTTCACCGTGCAGCCGCCGCTGGCACCGGCCATTGCCTTCGTGCCCGGCTTCGACGATCTGCCGAGCCGCTGGCAGTTCTGGCAGGCCTGGCCCACGCCGCGCCACCGCCTGTCGCTCGCCATCGAACGCGAGGGTCACGACCTGGCGATCGCCCTCGACGACGTGCCGCTCGGCACGCTGCTCCACTGAACGGCGCTGTCCCACTTCGATCTGCCGTGACGCTCTGGGCCATCAGCGACCTGCACGTGGGCTTCGAGGCCAACCGCCATGCGGTGGAGGCCCTGCCGGCCTACCCCGGCGACTGGCTGATCCTTGGCGGCGACACCGGCGACACCGCCGCGCAGCTGCAACTGGTGCTCGACGTGGTGACGGCGCGCTTTGCCAGGGTGATCTGGGTACCGGGCAATCACGACTTGTGGACGCCGCGCCACTGGCCCGACACGAAGCGCGGGGTGGCCCACTACGAGCGGCTCGTGGACCAGTGCCGCCGCGCCGGCGTGCTGACGCCGGACGATCCGTTCGTGGCCTGGCCCGGCGAGCCCCGCGCCGTGATCGCGCCGTGCTTCACCCTCTACGACTACTCGTTCGCGCCCGCCGGGATGTCGTCGGCGGATGCCGTGGCCTGGGCCGCAGCCGACCAGGTGCAGTGCGCAGACGAAGTGCTGCTGGCTCCGCCGCCCTACCCGTCGCGCCAGGACTGGTGCGCGGCGCGCGTGGACTACACCGAGGCCCGCCTCGCGGCCGTTGCGCCTGGCGTGCCGATCGTGCTCGTGAACCACTTCCCGTTGCGGGCGGACCTGGCGGTGCTGCCGCGCATTCCGCGCTTCACGATCTGGTGCGGCACGACGCGCACGGCCGACTGGCACACGCGCTTTCCGTTCGAGGTCGTGGTGTCGGGCCACCTGCACATGCGCAGCACGCGCTGGCGCGACGGCGTGCGCTTCGAAGAGGTGTCGCTCGGCTACCCGGCGCAGTGGCAACAGGCGAAGGGCGCCGCGGCCTATCTGCGCCAGATCCTGCCCGCGCCGGTGTCGACGGTGGCCGGCTGGGGCGAGGATCGCACGATCGTGCGCCACCTCTAGCGCTGCGCTGCGGGCCGCCGGCCTCGCTACAATAGCCGCATGCCTACCGCTCGCCTGTTCGCCGTGTTGCTCCTGGTGGGTCTCGCCGTGCCCGCTGCCGCTCAGACCGCGCCCACCACTGCCGCGCCTACCACCTTTGCGCGGCCGGAACTGCTGGTCGAGGTCACGTGGCTGGCCGCCAATCTCACCGCGCGCAACCTGCGCATCGTCGACCTGCGTCCGCGCGGCTACGCCGAGGGTCACATCCCCGGCGCCGTGTGGCTCGACAACAACGACATCCGCAACCCTGTGGCGCCGCCGACGTTTCTGCCGACGCCACGGGAATTTGCCGCGCTCATGGGCCGCCTCGGCATCTCGAACACCACGCGCGTCGTCGCCTATGACGACCGCGGCGGGATCTACGCCGCGCGTCTGTGGTGGATTCTGAACCACTACGGGCACGCCAACGTCGCCTTGCTGAACGGCGGCTGGACCAAGTGGACGGCCGACAAGCTCGTGACCGACGCCCTCGTGCCGTCACCCGCGGTTGCGGCATTCACGGTGAAGGCCGGCACCGTCGGCGTCGCCACCGCTGACGACGTCAAGGCCGCCATCAACAACAAGAACGTGAAGCTCATCGACGGCCGCACGCAAGGCGAGATCGACGGCAAGGACCTGCGCGGCATCAAGCGCGGCGGCTACATCGAGTCGTCGATCCCGGTCTACTGGGAAGACACGCTCGAACCGACCCTGCGCACCTTCAAGTCGCCCGCCGAGATCGCGGCGCTGTGGCGCGGCAAGGGCGTAGGCCCGACCGACCACGTCACCGTCTACTGCCAGATCGGCATGCGGGCGAGCCACGACCTCTTCACGCTGGCCCTGCTCGGCCACGACCTCACGAAGCTGCGTAACTACTACGGCGCGTGGGAAGAGTGGGGCAACCGGGACGACACGCCGATCAAGAACAGGGACTAGGGACTAGGGACTGGGGACGCACGTGCCGGATTTCGTCGCGAAGTTTCTCGCCACGCTCGCGACGCCGCGACTGTTCCTCGTGGCGGCGACGCTGTTCGGACTCGATCTGCTGATTCCGGATTTCATCCCGTTCGTGGACGAGGCGCTGCTCCTCATGGTCACGCTGATCTTCGCGCGGCGGAAGACGCGGCCGTAGCGACGTTCACCGGCCCATCGTGAACGACATTTCGATCATGATGGTGCGGCGCACGGCACACCCGTCGACGACGGGCGCGTCGAAGCGCCACAGCCCGGCAGCACCAAGGGCCGCCGCCACGAGGTTTGCGTCTTCCACACCGCCAGCCCACGAGAGGCCAGTGAGCGTGCCGTGCCGGACCACACCCGGTGGCGCGGCCGCCCTCCAGCGGACGGACAGGGCGGCACGCTCGGCAGCATCGGCGGGGATGGGCTCGAGTGCCACGCCAAGGCGGTCGGCAATGCCCGCGGCGAAGAACGTCGCCATGGGCACGTAGCCAAACATCGTCGATGTGCCGAGCACCTTGCGGGCGCTCAGCGGCACGAAGGCCGTCGTGGTTTCGAGTACCGCGCCAACCGCGAGTCGCGCTGGCTCGAAACCCGGCGCCACATGCACGTAGAGCGTGATGGCCGCCGGTGTATGAATAACCCTGAGTCCCAGGGACGCAGCATCGGGCCAGCGCGCATCGTATGCAACGCGCCGGGTCACCAGCAGGCCGGCGGCCGCGTCGTCTCGCTCGAACCGGAAACCGTGGGCGCGCAGGGTGTCGCGCGCTGCGGCAAACACCTCCGGCCCAGGCCGGGCCAGCAGCCACTCCCCGGACAACACGTCGCCTGGAGTGCGATCCGAGACGTCTTGCCGCGAATCTGGGGCGAACCAAAGGCCGTTGGCAGATGGATTGTAGCCTTGACTGTGCCGGGCGGGTCCCCTACATTCGACCCATGCCTGGGAGGCATCTGCATGCGTAATCGCCGTTCGTTCGCGCCCGTCGTCGCGCTGCTCGTCACGACCCTCACGCTCACGCTGAGCGCGGGCAACGCTCCCTACCGCGCGGCTGGCGGCATGGTGGTGTCGCAGAGCGACATCGCCTCCGAGGTCGGCTGGCAGGTCATCAAGAGCGGCGGCAACGCCGTGGATGGCGCCATCGCCACGGCCTTTGCGCTCGCGGTCACCCACCCCACGGCCGGCAACATCGGCGGCGGCGGGTTCATCGTGTTCCGCGCGGCCGACGGCGCCGCCACCACCTTCGACTTCCGCGAGATGGCGCCGGCCGGCTCGAGTCCCACGATGTGGATGAAGGACGGCAAGTACGACTTCGACATCCACCACAACACGCACCGCTCCGTTGGGGTGCCCGGCACGGTGGCCGGTCTGCACCTGGCCTGGCAGAAACTGGGCAGCAAGCCGTGGAAGGATCTGGTCCTCCCGGCCGTGGCGCTGGCGCGCGACGGCTTCGAGGTGAGCGACGGCCTGGCGCGCTCGCTGGCGCGGATGCTGGTCGAGCCCAACGACTTCAAGAAGTACCCCGCGTCGCTAGCCCAGTTCTCGAAGAACGGCGAGCCCTACAAGGCTGGTGAGACGCTGAAGCAGGCCGACCTCGCGCGCACCTTGCAGCGCATCGCCGATCGCGGGCCGGCCGGCTTCTACGAAGGCGAAACCGCCGAACTCATCGAGAAGGAGATGAAGGCCAATGGCGGCCTCATCACCCGCGACGACCTGAAGAACTACCAGGCCAAGGAGCGCGTGCCGGTGAAGGGCACCTACCGCGGCTATGAGGTGATCGGCATGCCCCCGCCCAGCTCGGGCGGCATCGCCGTCATCGAGATGCTGAACGTGCTCGAGGGCTACGACCTCAAGGCCAACGGCTACGGCGCGGCGCAGAACCTGCACCTCATCACCGAGTCGATGCGCCGGGCGTTCGCCGATCGCGCGCAGCACATCGCCGACCCTGATTTCGTGGCCGGCATCCCGGTGACGCAGCTCCTCTCGAAGGACTACGCCACGCAGGTGCGCAAGACCATCAATCCGAACAAAGCGTCCGTGTCGTCGCCGACCACCTTCACGTGGCCGACCGAATCGCAGGAGACGACACATCTCTCGGTGGTCGACGCCAAGCGCAACGCCGTGTCGATGACCTATACGCTCGAGTACGGCTACGGCTCGCGCATCGTCGTGCCCGGCGCCGGCTTCCTGCTCAACAACGAGCTGGGCGACTTCAACTCCGCGCCCGAGATGACCGACGAACGCGGCAACATCGGCACCAAGCCGAACCTGGCCATGCCGGGCAAGCGGCCGCTGTCGAGCATGTCGCCGACCATTCTGGCCAAGGACGGCAAGTTGTTCATGGTCACCGGCTCGCCCGGCGGCCGCACCATCATCAACACCGTGCTGATGACCATCCTGAACGTCGTCGACTTCGGCATGAACGCGCAGGAAGCCGTGGACGCCGGCCGCATGCACCACCAGTGGCTGCCCGATCGCCTCAGCATGGAACGCTACGGCTTCTCGGCCGACACGATTGCGAAGCTGAAGGCCATGGGCCACACCATCACCGAGGGCGGCGGTCAGGGCGTGGCGGAGGTGATCGTCATGGGCGCCGACGGCGTGCTCGAGGGCGGCGTGGATGGGCGCGCGTCCGACGGCGGCGTCGGCGGCAAGTGACTCTCGCCGGGGCTCGGGACTAGCCGAACGGATTCTGAACCTTGACGCCCAGGATCTCCTGGCCAGGCTTCAGGTCCTCGCTCAGCACGACGCCGCATCCCGCCGCCGCCGCAGCGGCGAGGATCAGGGCGTCCCAGAACGACAGCTGATTGAGAATCGAGCAATCGACGGCTTCTTGAATGAGCGCCGGCGACACCTGTACGGTCTCGAACACGGCGAAGGTCTTGAGAATGCCCTTGGCCGCGAGCGGTGGCACTCCCAGCTTTCGCGTCACTGCGACGTAGAACTCCTGGAGTACCTGGGTAGAAATCACCCCGTCGTCCGACGACGACAACCGTGCGATGATCTCGCGGCTGACTCGCTGTTTCTTGGCGGCGCCTGCGTCCTGCGCGTGGACCAGAACGTTGGCATCGAGGAAGACCCTACCGGGCATACAGATCCTCGCGCGTCCAGCGCTTGCGGGCCGCGCGCCCGGGATGTGCGTCCATCAGCCGAAACATCTCGCGCACGGCCGCGTCACGGTCGGCACTCACCGTCTTCACGAGCAACTCTCGCACCAGTGCGTTCAGGGTCGTCTGGTGGCGCTGTGCGTAGGCGCGGCCAGCCTCGACCGTGTCTTCATCGAGGGCCAGGGTGATGTTCTTCATGTCCACATATTATGCTTACACGTAATATGTGTCCACTCACACAGGACACGTCAGCAGCCAGAAAGGTTCGACGGGAGATGGGCAATGGCGCAGGCTGGGTCACGGGGCCTCCACGGTTCGAGTGGCGCGAGGATACCGCCGCCGAAGGCTTCAGCCCCTAGCAGCCCCTAGTCCCGTTTCCCGAGCCCCGCCTCGTTCGCATATTCGAACCCGAAGCGTCCCTTGACGCACAAGTTCCCCTGCGTCGTGGCGTTCTCGAACGGCGAGGTCACCTTCACGATGCGCTCGTCCTGCACATGCACGGTGAGCGTGCACCCCACGCCGCAGTACGGACAGATGGTGTCGGTCACCTGCTGGCGCTCGGGTGCCCACTGCCCGGCGGCCCGCAGATTGAACTCCGGCGTCGCCATGAGTGCGCCGGTCGGACACACGGCGATGCAATTGCCGCAGTAGACGCAGGCCGATTCGGGCAAGGGCACATCGAACTCGGTTGCGATGTGGGCGTGGAAGCCGCGACCCGCGACGGCGATGGCAAAGGTGTTCTGGGCGTCGGTGCCGCAGGCCTCGACGCATTTGTAGCACAGCACGCACTTGGCGTAGTCGCGCACGTACAAGTCGTTGTCGATCTTGACGGGCTGCGCCACCGTCGCGGCGCCCGGTCCGAAGCGCGAGGGCTCCGCGCCGTACTCGGCCAGCAGCGGGCGCAATTCATCAGCGGTCGACAGATCTACCGACGAGGCCAGCAGCTCCAGCACGACCTTGCGTGAGGTGCGCACGCGCGCCGAGTTGGTGTGCACCACCATGCCCGGCTCGGCCTGACGCGAACAGGCCGGCGCCAGCACGCGCGCGCCTGCCACTTCCACCACACAGACGCGGCACACGCTCACGGGCGTAAGGGTGTCGAGATAGCAGAGCGTCGGCACACCCTTGCCCGCCGCCCGACAGGCGTCGAGCAGCGTGCTGCCCTCGGGCACCGACACCGGCTGCCCGTCCACCGACACCGTCACGGCCGCGCGGGCGATCCGTGGCGGCTCCACCGGCAATGCAGCGGCCCGCGGCGGCAGGCGGAACCAGATGGCGTTCTCCTGATCGCTCACGACCGCGCCTCCGTTCTGAACACGTGCAGGCGCTGCACCGCTGATTCAATCGCCGACGAGGCGGTCTGGCCCAGGCCGCAGATCGACGCGTCGCGCATGGCCTGGCCCAGTTCTGACAGCAGATGCAGCCGTTCGGGCGTCATCGTGCCGCCGGCCGCCCGCACCTGGTCGAGCAGCTCCCGCTGGCGCACGGTGCCGACCCGGCAAGGCACGCACTGCCCGCAGCTCTCCTCTTCGAAGAACGCGGCGATGCGCCCCAGCACATCGGGCAGGTCGGCGGTGTCGTCGAAGACCATCACCACGCCGGAGCCGAGCGTGAGCGATGCCGCGCGCGCATCCTCGAACGTCAACCTGAGATCCAGTGATTCGGGCCCCACGAACATCCCGGCTGCGCCGCCCAGCAGAATGGCCTGCAACGGCCGCGCGCCCGCCACCCCGCCGGCCAGCGTCAGCAGTTCGCCCAGCGTGCAGCCGAACGGCAGCTCGTAGAGTCCGGGCGTCGTGACCTGACCCGACACGCAGAAGAGCCGTGTGCCGGTCGACGTCGCCGTGCCGGTCCGCGCCCAGGCCGCGCCGCCCTCGACCAGGATGTCGAGCACGTTGGCCAGCGTCTCCACGTTGTTCACGACCGTGGGCTGACCGAACACGCCGACGTGGCTGGGAAAGGGCGGCTTCGAGCGCGGTTCGCCCCGTTTGCCTTCGAGCGAGTTGAAGAGCGCGGTCTCTTCCCCGCAGATGTACGCGCCCGCGCCGCGCCGCACCTCGAGGTCGAAGCGATGGCCAGAGCCCGCCACGTTCGCCCCGAGCAGTCCGGCGGCGCGCGCCTGCGTCACGGCCTGTGCCACGCGCTGCTCCGCGTCTGGATACTCGCCGCGCACGTAGAGGAAGCCGCGCTCGCTGCCGGTGGCGATGCCGCAGATGGTCATCGCCTCGACGATGGCGAACGGGTCGCCGGTCATGAGCACGCGGTCCTTGAAGGTGCCCGGCTCCGACTCGTCGGCGTTGCACACGACGTAGTGCGGCAGCGCCGGCTCCGCCGCCACGGCCGCCCACTTCGTGGCGGTGGGAAACGCCGCACCGCCGCGACCCAGCAGCGCGGCGGTGGTCACCTCGGCGATGATGCCCGCCGGGCCGACCTCGATCGCGCGCCCGAGCGCCTGGTAGCCGCCGGATGCGCGATACGCGTCGAGGCTGGTCGGGTCCACCACACCGACTCGCCGCAGCAGCTTGAGCCCGGGCTGACCGGCCTGCGGCACCCCGTCGCGCAGCTCCGCGAGCGACTCGCGCACCCCGCGCGCCGCCGGCGCAGCCATCGCCGCCACGATCTCGGCCGCCTGTGACACCGGCGCGACCACCGTTCGCACGAGCGGATCGCCCGCCGCCACCACCATCACGGCTGGCGCGCGGTCGCATTGCCCGAGGCACGGGCTGCGCTGCCATGCGCCGCCGGCCAGCGCCGACAGTTCGCCGGGTGGACCGATGGCCGCCTCGAGTGCGCGGCAGAGCGCCTCGCCGCCCTGCGTGCGGCAGGCGATGTCGTCGCACACGTGGGCCACGGTGCGAGCGCGCGGCTCGGTGGCGAACAGGTGATAGAACGTCAGCACGCCCCACGCTTCGGCGGGCGGCACGACCAGGCGCTGGCAGATGTAGTTCAGCGCGCCCCGGCTCACCCACCCTACGCGGTCCTGCACCACGTGGAACGCCGGCAGCAGCAGGTGCCGCAGCGCGGCCGCGGCCGGGCGCCCGCCGCGCGAGGCCCGTCCATCGCGCACCGAGTCGCGCACGCCGCCGTCCCAACCGCTCGCGGGGGGGCCGAGCAGCCGGTCCACCGCGTCGCGTTCCTCGGCGCTGGCCTCCGGGCCGACGACGTGAATATCCACGCGCCTATCCTTCCACGGCTTCGAGGCAAATCGCGGCGGCCTTGAACTCCGCCGTGCCCGATTTCGGATCCGAGGCGTCGATTGTGAGGTGGTTGGTCGCCACCTCGTCGGGAAAGTGCAGGGTCATGAACGCGAGTCCCGGCCGGAGCGCGTGGTCGATGTGCACGGGCGCCACGACCGCGCCGCGCCGCGACCGCACGCGTACCGCCTGGCCCTCGTGCAGGCCGAGCCGCGCCGCATCCTCGGGTGACACGTCGATGGTCTCGCCGCGCCGCACCGGCGACGCGTAGCCGGCCGTCTGCACGCCGGTGTTGTATTCCGCCAGACGACGCCCGGTCGTGAGACGCAGCGGATACTCGTCGTCGAGCGCCTCGACCGGCAGCTCGTGGGCCACGACCGAGAAGGGCGCGCGCGGTCCGCCCACCGGCCGCTCCCACAGGCGACCGTGCAGGAACGCCTCGCCGGGATGCGACTCGTCGTAGCACGGCCACTGCAGGCCGCCCTCGGCCGCGAGCCGCGCGTAGCTCATGCCGGCATGCACGGGCGACACCGCGCGCAGTTCATTCCACACCCGCTCGGCGTCGGGTGCGCCCCACTCGACGCCCATGTGCCGGGCCATGTCGAAGATGATCGCGAGGTCGTCGCGGCACTCGCCGGGCGGCGCCTTCGCGCGGCGCACGCGCTGCACGCGCCGCTCGCTCGACGTGAAGGTGCCATCCGATTCGAACGCGCCCGCCGCCGCGGGCAGGGCCACGTCAGCCAGATCGACCGTGGCCGTGTGCATCACGTCCTGCACCACGAGCACGTCGAGCGAGCGCAGCAACGCGACGCTGCGCTGCTGGTCGGCCTCCGACTGCGCCGGATTCTCGCCAATCACGTAGAGCGCCTTGAGCGTGCCGTGTTCCATGGCGTCGAACATTCCGGTGAGGTGCAGGCCCTTCTGCGGCGGCACCCGCACGCCCCAGACGCGGTCGAAGGTGGCGCGCACCTCGTCGTTCTCGACATGCTGGAAGCCCGGCAGGCGATCGGGCAGCGCGCCCATGTCGCCGCCGCCTTGCACGTTGTTCTGCCCGCGCAGCGGATTGATGCCCGAGCCCCACCGGCCGACGTGTCCGGTGAGCAGCGCCAGGTTGATGAGCGCCAGCACGTTGTCCACGGCGTTGTGATGTTCGGTGATGCCGAGCGTCCAGCAGATCATCGCGCGCGGGGCCGTGGCAAACGCGTGGGCCATCTCGCGAATGACCCCGGCCGGCACGCCCGTGGCGATCTCGCCGCGTTCGAGCGTCCACGGCAGCACCGACGCCTGGTAGTCGTCGAAGTCCGTGGTGGCGTGGGCGATGAACTCGCGATGCGCCAGGCCCGACACGATGATCTCGCGGGCCATGCTGTGCGCCAGGGCGATGTCGGTGCCCACGTCGAGCCCCGCCCACACATCCGCCCACTGCGCCGAAGACGTGCGCCGCGGGTCAATCGTGAACAGACGCGCCCCCCGCTTCACGCCCTTGAGCAGGTGGTGGAAGAAGATCGGGTGCGTCTCACGCGCGTTCGACCCCCACAGCAGAATGCAGTCCGTCTCCTCGATCTCGCGATACGAGCTGGTGCCGCCGCCCATCCCGAAGACTGCCGCCAGACCGGCGACGCTAGGGGCGTGTCACGTGCGATTACAACTGTCGATGTTGTTCGAGCCGACCACCGCGCGGGCGAACTTCTGCGCTGCGTAGTTCATCTCGTTGGTGCTCTTCGAACAACTGAACAGCCCGAACGCGTGGGGACCGCGCGCGTCGACTACCGCGCGAAAGCCGTGCGCCGCGCGAGCGAGCGCCTCGTCCCACGTCGCCGGCCGCAGGAGACCGCCGCGTTCGTCGCGCACCATCGGTTGAGTGAGCCGTTGCATGCGAGCCATGCGGGAGAGAGTAGCACTAGCGCCGCGCGATTCCGGCCGGTCGCGCGCCGGGCTCGTCGACCGTCCAGAGCGTGAGCGGCGTCGACAGCAACGGGTAGCGGCGGCGCAGCTCGACCACGCGCGCGGCCAGCGCCGTGACGGGAAACTCGCCCGCCCGGCAACCATCGCGCAGGCGGCGAATCTCGTGGCGGTAGAGGTCGTTGACGGCCTCGCGCAGCAGCCCGGGCGGCGTGTCGGGCGTGGGCACGAGGCCGTGGGCGGCCAGCGCGTCGAGCACGTGCGGATGATAGACT
>ENA-ORBV01011792-ORBV01011792.1-microbial-mat-metagenome-genome-assembly--contig:-NODE-11792-length-13628-cov-12.937200_pt1 | contig 13628 bp, 10 predicted proteins | sample MGYA00237777_ERZ505514 | MGnify/ENA primary metagenome ERZ505514 (study PRJEB26160, sample SAMN06269048) | microbial mat metagenome | isolation source: Oligotrophic lake microbial mat | place...
TTCAAGCAGAAGACGGCATACGAGATTCGCCTTAGTCTCGTGGGCTCGGAGATGTGTATAAGAGACAGGTTTATATATGTTTATTTATTGAACCTTTTTCATTTCCCGTTCATATACATACACGCCTCGTACCTTCCAGTACGCTTCACTGAGAATATCGGGTTCACTCTGAATATAAGCATTGCAAGCCATGACGGGATTGTACTTGTTCTTTTCATCCTTGGGAGCAAATTGTTTGGCTTCCGCTGGACAATCGCGGCCAAACCGATTTCCCGCCACGGTTCCACAAAATGCAAGGTTGAAGACAATCCGCATATCCTTGAAATGCTCGGCCGAACATCCCGTGGTAGGTCCAATGGCAAAAAAGGCATACGGCAATCCCCAGGTTTGTGGATCTGGGACAATGCGTTGGCTTTCGGAAGTGGCGTGTGCCGTTTCAATGGCATCTTCCAGATTGGAAGGAATCTTTTGATTGCGTGGGAAAACCCAACTTCGGATATAACGATGTTCGGGATCCCATTCCAAAACATAAATACCGCCCCCTGCTTCGTTGAGGGGAACGCCAATGGTGGCATTGTCGCGACTGACTTGAACGCAGCCTTGATTTCCCCATTGATGGGGTGCCATGTTCCAACAATCGTCGGCGGGACGGTTGGTTTCGAAATCCATATTTCCAGTGAAGGTATCGGGAATTCCAGCTGTAATGGTAGGCAGCAGACGGATAAGCAAGACAAGGATGAGCTTTCGTGGGACACAAAACAAAAAAAGCACCACAAAACACTGTGAGTATGTACGTACTGGCCCGATCCCAAACACCGGTCCGATTGTAATCGGGAACATGCGCATACATGTTGCACATGGCCGAGGTATGCAAGGCCGTTTTGGCTTGGGTCTGATTGTTGATGCCTTCCACAATATCGACTTCGCCATAATCGGGCCAATGTTCTTCATTGGTCAACCAAAAGGCGGGCCAAACACCACAACCTGCTGGCATGTGACGGACATCCAAAATAAACAATCCGCGATTGAACAAGGTGCGTCCTTCTAATCGCACCGCTTCCCGGGGTCCCTGTTGGGTGGGTTGCGACGACATGTACACAAAGGGAACTTGTTCTGTTTGCTGGGACGTTTCTTCAAAAGAGGATTCCTGGGTGATATTGGCAATGCCCGTTTTGAAAGCGTGTTCATCCGACACGTACGTATTGTATCCCGCTGATCCTTCCGAATCGGCACCCTTGTAAAAATCATAATAATCAAAGAATTGGTCGCCTTCATGACATTCCAATAATTGGTAAGGACCGACCGCACGCATACCATCATCGGGAGTGTTGTTTTTCTCGTGTAATCCGTTGTCCACGACCGTAGTCTTTTGCAGGGATTTGGGACCTCCGCTGGCAGTCGCATTGGCATGTTTTTCACGCAAATACAGACCCAAAAAGAGTACAGAGGCTCCCATGAAAATCAACGACAGGGGATTGCGTTTCTGCGACGCATGAGAGTATCCATGATGAGCCTCGGGATCTTCTTCATCTCCAAAACTCATGTGATTGTTGGTGAGAGGAGTGGATTCATGATGGTGGCCATCTTTGACGTCTCGTGATCGTGGTGGCATGGTACGTTCGTTTGTTGTTGTTACAAGGAGAGGTGCTTCTATTGAAAGAACAAAACACAAAGTTGTGTCTTTTGGCGTGCGTTTGTTTGTCTTTCTCAGACCACAAAAATGATCGTCTCGATTGGACAAAGAAATAAATGAACGAACACACTACCAGTTGAGAATATATTGTAAGAAAGATCTTCGTGTTGGTTCGTTGACGTAGGCAGAAAAAGAAACCAACGTGTTTTTGTTTGTATGTCTCGACTCAGCTATTCTACTGTAGAACAAAGTGCTCCTTCGATTCGTGTCTGTCACACTACTGCACTACCATGGCTACTAGTCTAGCTTGTTCATTATTCTGGTTGGCTGGTACATTTGCTTCTGTTTGCTTGGCCATGGTGCTTGTCGACTTTTTTAGTGGGAAACGTGGTGCCATGACGAGCGAAAACGTCTCTTTGCCAGAACGACGTCATTCAAAAAACCAGGGAAATGGAGTTCTCAAAAACGGTCGAATTCTCACTAAGCAATAGAACTTCTGTGCGACCTTTCCACTACGGAACAATTTAAAAATTATTCAATTGGGCGATATCCAAACTCTGAAACCATGGATGCATGCCTCGGATCCCTTCCCCCTCTTCGACCTAACTCCATTTTTCAGTACTACAGTACATTGTTATTGTAGTAGTTAGTTATCATGTTTTATCTTCCTCAAAACAATTCCTGAAGCTGGAGAACTTTTATGCAAGACATTCCGTCATTCATGGTTTGAAATATTCATCATGGCAACATTGTTACGCAACTCTGTCTTGGCCGTCATTCTTTTCCCACCCACAAAAAATGGTGGCCAAAATGGTCTCACGGCAGACGATTTGACGATTGGAGCCTATTATTAGTAAATTATTAGTATCCTTGGTGGGATCCCAATGCGTTGACTGAAAAAGAGCCAGGTGGGTGTTTTCATTGGTGCGATGGGTGTGTTCGACAGTATTATTTGGATACGCGCCAAGAACCGTAGTTGGAAAATAATTCGCGAATGTGTCAACGAGAATTCGGTGATTAGCAAAGATTCAATTGCTTGACTGAATGAATGGACTATCATTTTGGACAACAGTTGTGAATGCATGAATGTACTGTATTACAGCAACAATTCTCCATTCATTTTCTCACTACATAATCAAACCTAGAATACTCCTTGGGTCATCCATCTGTAATTGGATAAAAGGACAAGACACACCACACTCCAAAGCTACACATTTGACGAATTTGACGACTGTACGAAAAGCAATCTATGCTCTACGTTTTTATATGTATACTTGGTTTAAATTTAACGAAATTTTGGCAGCATCCACAAAGGAGATCCCAAGAACATTTACACTTTAAAGTCAAGGTCTATTTCTTCCAATCCAATTTGAGTTTGGCGGCAATTCCAAAATGATCACTTAAAAAATATGTCGTGGAGGGTGCAATGGGTTGATTGGCAATCAATCGAAAGGATGGAACCGAAAGCTTCAATACAGAACCATCCTTGTCGTCATCGAACAAGTCATCCTCGTCAGGCTTGCGCTTACTAGTACCAGTATGGACATAGATACGATCATATCGTGTCACATATTGTCGTGTATCGGCACCATAAAAACAATTAAAGCCTCCACCTTTGCCGCGACGATTGTCACGGGTATTCCAGGTATACTTTTCCGAAACATGTGCACCCGCCATTTTCCAAGCATCCTTAAGGCCCAGTTTGGATCCTTCCATGATTTTGTCTTCCGACACTCTCATATTCAAATCTCCCGCAATAATGACGGGCATTCCCATGCTGGCTTGGATCATGGCTTGTACTTGTCGTTGACGATCGGCCGTTCCTTCTTGAAAGGGTGCCAAATGACAAGATGCGACACAAATGGTTTGTGGTTGCTTGTCCACGTCAATGACCGTATTGTTGTTTTCATTTTGATCGCCACCATTACGTGATGGCGGTTCTTGAATGACACGGACCATGACGGCCGGTACCGCAAAGGGTAAATTGACACGTCGAATGGTAACTCCTTGGGCTTGTTCCAACATGGCCGTACGAAACAACAAGGCCACAAATCCAGAGTGCGATTCCTTGGCCGGACCCAGGACACTGTAGCCACTTGCCTCGAAGGTTTCAGCAGCCCATGTTGCGTACGGACACTCCTGTAAAGCCACGACATCAGGATTGGTTTTTAAAATTTCCGTGCGGACCGCTTGGGTCACATTCTCCAAAGTCCAATTCTTGGGGGCGGCTGCCGAGGGTTGGCAGCCCGCCACGTTCATGGAAACCAATTGAATCGATGCCATCATACAAGCCGTCGAGCTGCTCTTGCTCCTACTAGTTGTTTTGGTTTTCAAAGTGGCAGCCTGTGCCACCCGTTTTCTCTTTTTCGTGTCCATGGTAGAGATAGATGGTATTCCTCCAAAAGAAGACGAAGAAAAAGTACACCGCCTTGCCCTGCTACAAATTCCAATAGAAGTGGCAAATGCTGCTGCTGTGGTTCTGACAGCCAATGTTGTCAACAATGCCGGCACAAGTAGTAGCATCCAACGACAACCACCAAGCGGACTACTGTAGCGAGAAATTGTTGAAGATCGACAACCTAAACTACTAGTCTACTACCAGTACTAGAAGTGCAGTAGGAAGTCTTTCATTGTCAATTGAATGTGATGATGGTTTCGTTGACAGTTACTCCACGATTTATCCGTTGATGAAGTAGTAGTAAGCGTTTGATGGAGGAATGTAATTCAAAGATGTTAGATTCAAAGATGACATGGGTTTTTTGATCAAATGTGCGCTTTTACTTCGTTGTTGTCTGTCCTTCTGTCCTAACCTGCAGCAACGACAACAACAACAACAAGCAACAACAAACATCATCGGCGTTTATAGTATCTTGCACTTATTTCTTGTGCTGTAGCTTGTTTCTTGCTAATAGAAAATCACCACCATGTCGGGACAACAAGGAATCGCCAAGGCGATGCGCGCAGCGCTAGGACATCAACTGCGGGAAACAGGCGCTGCCCTCCGACAAATGGGTGCCGATGAGGTACGTAAGCCTTGCATCATACCTATATAGGAGGTACTACTGTTTAGTTGCTACTTTGTAGTTCGGATCTTGGTGGTGCCATGAAATGGAAGTATTGGGTGTCAGCTTTTCCAATCGTTGGGATTGCAGCGCATCTTTGTCATTCGCAATGTGTACTGTCGCTCTCTACAGTAAAAGATACCAGGATACCTGTAGTAAAGGTTTCCCAGCACGCAGTCTCTGTATCCACCGATTCTGTATCCGGACCAACACGCACTCATCCTCTCACCCCCGTACTTCTTCTATCATCCCATTCCATTTAGATTTTCACAAGACACCGTCCCCACATGTTTTTCAATGGCAAGATGCCCTTTAAAACCAACGATACCTTTATTGCTCCCAACGCTTCCGTGATTGGCGATGTGACCAATTGGGATCGATCCTCTGTCTGGTACAATGCAGTTGTCCGTGCCGATTCGGGATTTTCCATTGAAATTGGATATTGTAGTAGCATTGGAGAAGGCACCGTCGTTTGTACTCTTCCTGCGGGACAAACTTTGAAGACAGGATTTCAACCCGAAACCTTTGTCGGACATTATGTCACGGTCGGTGCTGGATGCGTCTTGAAATCCTGTCGCATTGATGACATGGCCGAAATTGGTGACAAATGCACCATTCTAGAAGGTGCCATTATTGAAAACAATACCAAATTAGAAGCCGGCACGGTCGTCCAAGCTTATGGCCGGATCCCCAAAGGACAATTGTGGGGTGGCAATCCCGCCGAATACATTCGCGATTTGACGGAAAGTGAAATGGATTTGGTCAAACACAAGAACAATTGCAAGGCCATTCATACCATGGCGTACGACCACATGGTCGAGTTCTTGCCCGTGGGTAGTACTTATCTGCAATTGGAAGATTTGGAGAAACAAGCCAAGGAAGCTTAAGCTACCGTTGTGTGTGTGTGTGTAGCTACTACGATGGATGGATTTGGTTTCGCCTGCCCTCCTGTCTCTCTGGAATGGATTGGTTCTGTTGACGCCAGTCTACGGACGTCTTTGATTTGCAAGGATCGTTAATTGTCTGTCATCATGATTTAAAAAGCACCAAAACAAATATTTAAAAATTTATTATTCATGTACCTTCTTCCCTCATTAGCCACTACTCTTACTAGTAGAGCTACTAGAATCATTTTTGCAGAAACTTTGACAATAGAAAGATCCCACATGGAAATATACTACAAAGTTTCTTGTTTCTTTTTGGATATCCTTGGGGCGCGTGGTCCGTCGGTTTATCGGCCGGTGCTCCTGAATTTCCTTCTCGGGAAAGGGAGAGATCGAAGGTAAAGAGCGTTGCGAAGTACGTCAGGGCCCTTTGCAAAAATGAAATGCACCATGACGATTCTGCAAGGAGGTTGTGCCGTCGATGAAGAGATGAACAGCATGCATTACTTTTTTGCAGCAGCATCTTTTATGGATTCAAATGATATTCACTTCAGTTTCTGGTGGATACAGCAGGAGAAGGCACCCACTCAAAAGCTGCCGCCAGAACAAACAAGAATTTCCATGATGGTTTGCGTTCAAAATCAAGGGCATGTTTTGAATATTGGAGCTGGATAATAGGAACGAAACAAAGTTCAGAGAAAGGCTGTAGTAAGTAAGCCAGGACTTGTAGGAATGTCTGCCATTCTAATAATAAGAGTTGGGTGGAAGCTCGACAGTGGTTCTTCCCCATGATTGCCCCATTCAATGAATCGTTTTCCATTGGCTTGGGCCAATACTGCAGTGCTGCGCATTGGTCGGTTCTGTTGCATTCTTCTGCGGGTTTGCGGGTTGAGGACTGTGTGGTGTGTGCTAAAAGTACCCTTTTCAATAAAAAAACCTCGATTGGGTTTCAAGATAGATACATTGTATGTAAATGCTACTATAATTAAATGCATGTTAATAACGGGATGAAACAAAAAGGTGGGAAAAAAGAAACCGAACCAATTTCCCACAAGAGTGCGTGACACTGCCCGGATTGATTCTTTTGCTTTGGTATTGATTCGATGTGACCTGCGGTGCATCCCCCGATCATGATGATTCTTTCTTGCGAGTGAGCAAGATGAACAAAGAATAATACTGTAATGCAAGGAAAGTAAAACGTTCTTGTCAAAACAATTGCAAGGCTTGTGCGTTTTTCCGTTGCAGTAGTAGTCATGCCTTCCCATCTTGCTCTCTTGGCTCATTTCGTTAAAGTGATTGACCACAATCATCATCATCATCGGTGCCACTGGCGGAGCTTCGGTTGCCACTGGAATAACTTCGAGAAGGACGTTTGCCTTTGCGAGAACGGCGTTGATTCTTGGGAAAGATACGTTGATCCAAGGGAACCGCGGGAACACTAATTCGTTTGGGTGTTCCCGCTGCCGGAGCTGTCGTGAAGCTTTCCATGGGAACTTCATCCACCACTTGTTGTTCTTCCTTTGCTGCTGCTGCTGCTTCTTCCATGGGGACATCATCTTCATCCTCGGCTTCCGTTTCGGTCTCTTCTTCATCATGATCCGTGTCAGTTGCCATGGACATTTGCGTATGAGCACTATCAAAGTCGGACAAGTGCATCTCACCCAACTCGGGCATACCCAGACCATCCGGCAAGGACGACGCCTTTACGGGCAAGTGCGTGGGTGTCTTGATAATCACACCATCCTTGCTCTCAATGGGTCGTGGTGATTCCGGAGCCGCCGGAGGAAAGGGAATGGGTGGCATACTCTTGGCCACACGATTGGGCAATCCCCTGGCGTTGTCCGCAAAGACACAAATGTCGTCGTCTTCGTCTTCTCGGTCGCGTTCAAAGTATCCCAACAATCCATCGTGTTGTCGTGCCTCGGTCGTAGCCGGAGGTCCACCGCCGTCTTTGAGCTTGGCGGAATCGTTCATGCTGTTATTGCTATTGTTCAAACGACGGTCGCGACGAGCACCTAAGGAATCGGCTTCGGCTTCTTGCATAAAGAGCAACCGCGTCATGAAGAAATTCAGTTGCGTCTTCATGATGCGGAGGTACGGCGCTGTTTCGCCGACCTTTTGCGATCCAAAGCTGTTCGACGAGGATTGTCGTGCCATGTCGGCATTTTGGTGGTGATCTTCCGTGGTGGTCGACGCCATCGTGTTGTTGTTGCTATTGGGAAGGCTTTTGCTGTCGTCTTCTGTGTTGATCTTGCGGCTTCTTGCGACTATTCAAATCGTTGCTTGTGATGAAGTAGTGCGCTGCCTGCATGCAAATGTACTCTATAGTTGGTGTTGTGCTGTAGTAGTGTGCTGTGGGAAAGAAGCGGTTGTTGGACGTGCGTTCAGGGAGAGAGGTGCGATCTATTGCTTTCCTTTCCTTTCCTTTCCTTTCGTTTCGTGAAGTTGTTGTTGTTGTATGTCTAAGGCAGGTACTGCTACTATTAGAGCTGCTGTAGCTAGCTATCGATAGGGGCGGTCTATTGTTGTCTATGACGGTATCAACAGCAACGAGCACTATTGTATCACTGACTACTACAGTGTATTAGCTGGACTGGCAGCTACGAAGTAAGCACAGAGACTGTTGTTGTACTTCTATTAAAGTCCGCAGTCGGGGTAGCTCTGCATGAATACGGTAAAAGAGGACTGCAATACGGTTTTTTATTCAGTGCTTCTACGCGATGAGTTTGGCTTTGGCGCTTGGGTTAACCGCTTGGCCCAACTATTCGTAGTTTTCCAGGCGTTAGCACCCGGAGCCGCGCTGCGGCTCATGGGAACGCCTGCCAGCAGAAGTTGAATGACTGTTGATGTCGGATTCAGATGCAGGGCTAAGTACTTGAGACGTGTATTTCCAATACGGTATTCAAAGCAATATTTTATTGGTCGTCGCTAAGACGTCGCGTGGCAAGAGCTAAATGACCCATATCGTTTTCTACTGACGAAGCAGATTCGCGAGAAGGGTGATTACGTCTTACCGGAAACCTGTGATTAGATTACTTATCAACCCTACTAGCTAGTCAAGTGTACAGTACAGTACGATTGCCACCTACGGATTTGTTTTCATGTTTTACTGAAGTACTACTACTAGCTAGCTAGGTACTCGAGTATGTATCGACCGAAACGATGCAAATAGTCCCACCATTTTCGCAATGGCCTTCAATACAAGAGGTGACCAGAATACCTAGTGTGATTGTTCAATGTTACGGCACATTGCCCCTCATCCTCATTCGGTCTTGGTTTTTTTCTTAAGACAGACACATATTGCTCACTTTGAAAACGAACTGAACCAATCGAAAGTACCTAGTATAAGCGCTGGCGGGACGGATGGCATATGGATGACATGGGCCATCAGGTTGGGTTCGGCGGGACTTCTGTTTGGAGTTCTGATCAATCTAGCCAGAATCTGAAGCTCTTGCGCTCAGTCTTCAGATACTTCTGGCTACTTGTGATGTACAGTACTAAGCAACGTAGTAGCAACATGTTTGCAGCTGTTGTTGATACAAAAGTATGCCAGTGAACAAGACCTGGTAGGTTTCGGCGCAGCATACACACGGTTTCAGAATCATTGATGTGATTATATAGATTTTGAATTCATGATGAGCAAAATCATGTACGTTTAGACGGATGGTAGCCATCCAAACATGGGAAGAAAGCAAGCTGTTGCGGAATCCTCCTCCGGTTCTCGTATGTCAAGACCTTTTGGCATTCGCTTCCTTTCTTCGAGCTGTGCGCTTTTTATTCTTGGAATGTCGTTTCTTTTTGTGCGGCCGCTCAATTTCAGACAACGGGCGGTCCAATGGTTCCGTGGCAAATTCGTAAAGACAGGGATACTTTTCAATCTCGTGCAGCAATACCAAGGTACCGGCACCTGTAGGAGGCTCATAAAGGACGCAGCGCCTTGTCCGGAAGGAACGAAAGTAGGAGGAACGTTTTCCTTTCTTGTCGACATATTCTCGTTCTACCCAAACGTCGTCGTCGCTTTCAATCTTTCCCAAGAGGCGTTCCATCCGACGGTCGCGTCGTGGCTTGTAGCCATCAACCTCGTCGTGCGTTGATTCATCGATGGCATGCAAAGATGGCCAAAGCTCTGCAGGAGGATGTTCCTTTTCATAGATTACTTGAGCACTCAGTCCATTGAGATTGGCATACCTTTCTGTGCGCGGAATGGCGGCAGTTGTCGCCTTCGGCGTATTGAACCACTTCGCAACGTTCATAGTCTGAGTTTATTGGATTTCGTTGTTCCTGTTGAAATTGATTTACGAGCTGCAGAACTGGATATTATAAGCCAAGTGTCTCTGGTTTGTCTTGACTATTGTAGTAGAGCGATGGGGAACATATTCTATCCAGAAATGATCTGACGCTTTTCGATCCGCGAAACAAAAGCATTAAAAAAATGCAAATTGCTCGAAAATGTGCCCAGCGGCGGCGCGGCTGACGTTTTCACTAATTCAATCGTGCTTTCAACAACTATCCCTAGCTCTAACGCTAACTACTACCAGTTGCATGCACATGCTGTGCCATGTCAACAATGCCAACATGGAGGTGTAAAAGAATGAGTTAGACAGGCAAGAAACCTTAGGCATTGTCTGAAGAGCATATGAGCCAACAGCTTGGTGCATGCCTTTGTTTCAAAGAGAGAAAAAGGATGGTGCGATGCATGACTTTGGATGGCTGAATGGAGCTGCAGGGAGGCGAATCGACACAATGCCCAAGATTGAAGATCTCTTGTTTGGCATTCATGAGTGTGAGTGCTTGACTAAGACAGACATCTCTATGCAATGCTATGCTTTCTGGTTAGATGAGGAATCATCTTGGTGCTGTGTCTTCAGTGCACCCTTTGGAAAGCATGAGTTGAATCGTTTGGCATCGGATGTTTGCAGTCTCGTGACATTGCTCAAGCAGCTGTGGAAGAAGTGTTTTGTGATCTATTGCATGTCATCAAAGTGTGCATGGATGACATCATGTTCCATCATGTAGACTTGGATGAACATCTCTTGGTGATCCACGAAGTCCTTGGGAGACTGCAAGAGATTGGTTTTTCTGTGAGCCATCTCAAGTGTGAGTGGGTTGTTGCTGAGACAGACTTCCCAGGCTACTGGATTACCAAGACTGGAAGCAAACCATGGGAGAAGTGCATTGAACCTATGCCCAAGATGGAAGAACCCAAGACACTCAAGGAGCTTAGAAGATTTTGTAGGTCTTACCAACTGGTACAGACGCATGTACAAGAACCGAGCTGAGGTACTAGCACCTCTAACTGATATGACCAAGATAGATCAACGGGCGTTCAAGAAACACTGGAGTCCAGATCAAGTCCAAGCATTCCAAGCAGCCAAAACGATGGTGGCACAGGATGTATTGCTTACTCATCCTGACCCTAATGAAGAGTTTGTCATTGAGACAGATGCTTCTGACTATCAGCTTGGAGCAGTAATCAAGCAGAAGGGCAAGCCTATAGCGTACTATAGTCGAAAGTTGACAGAACCCCAGAAGAAGTACTCTACTATTGAGAAAGAGCTTTTGGCGATTCTAGAAACTGTGGAACAGTTCAGGCCATTCCTGTGGGGAAGGAAGATTACGATCTATACAGATCATTCAAATCTTTCCTTTGATCAAGCCAAGTCTACTAGAGTCAAGAACTGGAGACTGTTGATTGAAGACTTCAAGCCGGAGATTAAGTACATCAAGGGAGAGACAAACACTGACGCTGACACACTTAGCAGATACCCAATGTCCGACAAGCCTATGGATCATTTGGATGTAGTTGAGGCATTTCTAAACTACCCAAGTGATGTGGATCAATTTCCAGTACAGTATGACACATTGCATCAAGCACAAGAGGCGGATGACCAAGTGCTGGGTCTACTTCAAGACAAGGCTAATTACTTTGTGAAGACCATTGGAGGACACAAGCTTGTCTGTAGACGTCTCAGAGGAGATCAGTGGAGGATTGTGCTTCCCAATTCCTTGGTTCCTGATTCAATCGAATGGTATCATGTCTACCTTGGACACCCTGGGATAACAAGGACTCATGCAACGATTGGTGCCTACTTTTATGCATCCAAGTTGCTACAAAAGATACAGACAAGGATTCAACAGTGTGGTCCTTGTAGGCGACAGAAAGGTGGTAGATTGGGTTATGGACATTTACCAGAAAGGAAGGATTATCCTGGACCTTTTGAACAGGTCGCAGTTGATTGTATTGGTCCCTGGAAGATCAAGATTGTAAGACGAGATCCTATCAAAGTGTTCGCTCTAACCTGCACTTGTACAGGTTCCAACTTAACTGAGTTGGCTAGACTTGATAACAAGACAAGTGAGCATGTAACAATCAAGTTCGAAAACACTTGGTTGTGCAGATATCCAAGACCAGGAGAATGTGTACATGATCAAGGTGGCGAATTCACTGGTGCAGCATTTCAAGCTATGCTGACAACCAATGGCATTCGATCTGTCCCAATTACTGTCAAGAATCCTATGGGCAATTCTATTGCTGAAAGGATGCACAGAGTTGTAGGCGACATGATTAGAACACAACTGGACGACACGGACTTGGACAACATTAGAGATGCTAATCTCTTTGTTGATACAGTCTTAGCGAGTGCAACTCTTGGACTCCGTGCAACAGTGCACACCACACTAGCAGTATCACCAGGAGCAGCTGTATTTGGCAGAGACATGTTGATCAATATCCCTGTGTCTGTGGACTGGGAGATGATTAGACAAAGGAGGCGAGCAAGGATGACTTACAACAACGAGCAAGAAAATGCTAAAAGGAGATTCAAGGACTTTCAAGTTGGCGAGATGGTGCATCTCAAGAATGATTCGCGCAGGAAGCTAGCGCAGAAGAATCTCGGACCTTTTAGGATTGATCAAGTTCATACCAATGGCACGGTAACCCTTGAACTGGATGGAGGAGTATTTGAACGAGTCAACATCAGGAGGATTGACCCTGATACATGAATTGTTTGTTTGCATTTGAATTGATACATGTTACTCTCATATCTTTGACTGTCTATTCCATTGACACCAAAGCTATTTCATGGAGAAGAAGCTTGATGAAGTATAAGTGGACTAGTGATATATTTCAGTCCCTGTTGTGACACCATCCATGATTGAACCATGACTGGATTCGATTTACAGCGCTGCTGTTGGATGGTATCAATGCTGTTCTTTGGCATTGAAATTCAATCCCACTTTGACATAAGCTCACCTGACTATTGCTGCAAGGTGATCTAGCTTCTGGAGTGCTTCTGGAAGAAAAGAAGGGATAGTTTTAGAAGATCTATTCATGCTCCATGGCGGTTTTGATGGCAACATGTCTAGAGCAAAAGCAGTCAAACTGGATGATCAGTTTGGAAGCAATTTGTAGATTAATCTCACAACCTTAGAATCAAGTATCAAATGTGCCATTGTCTACTGGAACTTACTGCATTCTGATCAGATTGAGTAAATCTACTAGATAACAACAAGGAATATCGCGACGAGGAATAACAACAGGTTGGGTTGTACTGTTGCCTCAAGACAAGCAAGAACTACAAGACTAATACAAGAAGAGCTACACAGACTAAACAAGAGCATGACCAAGTTTGCTATTAGGATATCTCAGTCAGTTTCCAACCGATTTTGAAAATTCCGATTGGTAAATGGAAACCAATCAAGTTGTCTTTGACCTCACCAAATATCAAAGGCCAACTCTAAGTGGAAGGTATCAAAGGAGAGAGCTCTGATTGACTGAATTCCCGGCTACTAGCTATTAACGGGCAAAAATTGAAGGAATCGATAGTACCAGAGTACACTCCATATCGAACGAATCTTTTGCGGTGGAACGCTGCACCGAAATGTTGACCCTGGAGGTCCAAACAACAACAACAACAACAACAGCACTGGATGCTAATAGCTTGAAGCTAATGCCAATGCCTGAAAGGTAGTCTTGAAGACCAATGCGATAATACAAAAGCACTGGATGCTTAGAGCTGAATGCTCAGAGACTTGAAGTCCAAACACAAG
>ENA-ORBV01011793-ORBV01011793.1-microbial-mat-metagenome-genome-assembly--contig:-NODE-11793-length-13628-cov-5.849679_pt1 | contig 13628 bp, 15 predicted proteins | sample MGYA00237777_ERZ505514 | MGnify/ENA primary metagenome ERZ505514 (study PRJEB26160, sample SAMN06269048) | microbial mat metagenome | isolation source: Oligotrophic lake microbial mat | place...
GGAAACTGGCGAGCAGCGCAAGATGGAGGAGTTCACCCGCGCCGAGGCCTTGGCGCTGTTCGATTATCTGCGCAAGAGCCGATCGCACGGCTTCGTCGTCAGTCTCAGCGGCGGCGCCGATTCGGCGGCGGTAGTGTGCCTGATCGCCCTCGCCATCCGTGGCGCGCTGGCCGAGCTCGGCCTGGCCGGTGTGAAGGAACGGCTCGGCTACATTCCGGCCGTCGCCGACTGTGCCGATGCGCGCGCACTGACCGCGGCGCTGCTGACCACGCTGTACCAAGCCACCGCCAACAGCAGCGCGGTGACCAGCCAGGCCGCGCGCGCGGTGGCCGCAGCCATCGGCGCCACCCATCGCGAGATCGATGTCGAGCCCTTCGTGCAGGGCTATGTCGCGACCATCGCCAGCGTGCTCGGCCGCGCCCCCGATTGGGCCAGCGACGATCTCGCCCTGCAGAACATCCAGGCCCGCGCCCGCGCGCCGGGCGTGTGGCTGATCGCCAACCTCGAGAACAAGCTGCTGCTCGCGACCTCGAACCGCAGCGAGGCGGCGGTCGGGTACGCGACCATGGACGGCGACACCTGCGGCGGCCTGGCGCCGATCGCCGGCATCGACAAGGCCTTCCTGCGGCGCTGGCTGGCGTGGCTGGAAACCACCGGCCCGGCTGGATTGGGCCCGATCCCGGCCCTGAGCGCGATCACCGCCCAGCGCTCGACGCCGGAATTGCGCCCGCTTGAAGCAGCCCAGCGCAGCGAAGACGATCTCATGCCCTTCCCGCTGCTCGACCGCATCGAGAAGCTCGCCATCCGCGACAAGCTGCCGCCCGCCCAGGTCCTGGCGCGTCTGGTGCCAGAGCATCCCGAGCACACGCCTGACCGCCTGCGCACCTGGGTGCGCACTTTCTTCACCTTGTGGTGCCGCAACCAATGGAAGCGCGAGCGCTTCGCCCCCGCCTTCCACCTCGACGATGAGAATCTCGATCCCAAGACCTGGTGCCGCTTCCCCATCCTCTCGGGCGGGTTCCGCCGCGAGCTGGCCGAACTCGGCTGACATGGCGACCTACGCGCATCCCCGCGCCGCGCTCACCGTCGACTGCGTCGTCTTCGGCCTCGATGACGGTGGGCTGAAGGTGCTGCTCATCGAACGGGCCCTTGATCCCTTCATCGGCAGTTGGGCGCTGCCCGGCGGCTTCGTCCGCGTCGACGAGACGCTTGAAGCGGCCGCGCGCCGTGAGCTGGCGGAAGAGACCGGACTGAGCCAGGTTTTCCTCGAACAACTCTACACGTTCGGTGCCCTCGACCGCGACCCGCGCGAGCGCGTCGTCACCGTCGCCTACTACGCGCTGGTGCGCCTCGCCGACCATCGCGTGCAGGCGGCGACCGACGCGCGCAACGCCGCGTGGTTCGCGGTCGACGATTTGCCGCGACTCGCTTTCGATCACGCCGCGATCAGCGAACAGGCGCTGCGCCGGCTGCAGGCCAAGGTCCGCTACCAACCGCTCGGTTTCGAGTTGCTGCCGACCAGATTCACCCTCAGCCAGCTTCAGCGTCTCTACGAGACCGTGCTCGAACGCGACCTCGATAAGCGCAACTTCCGCAAGAAGGTGCTCTCGCTTGGCATCCTCGCCGAGACCGACGAGATCGAACAGGACGTCGCCCACCGCGCCGCCCGCCTCTACCGCTTCGATGAGCGCGCCTACCGCCAGCAGGTCCGCGACGGCTTCAACTTCGAAATCTAACGGAGGTCTCCATGCACGCCCTCATCCTGGTCGACATCCAGAACGACTTCTGTCCCGGTGGTGCCCTGGCGGTGCCGGATGGCGACGCGGTGGTCGCGGTCGCCAATCGCGCCATGCCGCGCTTCGACCTGATCGTCGCCACCCAGGACTGGCACCCCGCCGAGCACGGCAGCTTCGCCGCCAATCAGCCCGGACGTAAGCCGTATGATCTCGGCGAACTCGCCGGCCTGCCCCAGGTCATGTGGCCGGCGCACTGCGTGCAGTGGACGGGCGGTGCGCAGTTCCACCCCGGGCTCGACACCCGGCGCATCGCCCGCGTCTTCCCCAAGGGCACCGATCCGGCGATCGACAGCTACAGCGGCTTCTTCGACAACGGCAAGCGCAAGGCGACCGGCCTTGGCGACTGGCTGCGCGCCCAGGGCGTCGACGCGGTGGCGGTGTGCGGCCTGGCCACCGACTACTGCGTCAAGGCCACCGCGATCGACGCGGTCGGCCTTGGTCTGCGCACGACGCTGCTCGCCGACGCGTGCCGTGGCGTCGGTTTGCAGCCCGGCGACATCCCCGCCGCGCTCGACGCGATGGCCCAGGCGGGGGTGGCGATCACCACCAGTGAGCGGCTAGGGTGCGACGCGTGAGCGGGGTGTGGTTAGTGGACGCGGTGCCGCCGGACTACCTCATCGAGGAGGCCTGAGCATGTCGCGCACCGCCGGCTTCCGCTGCTCGTGGAGCGATGTCGCGGTGCTGGTGGCGATGCCGCCCGCCACGTGGTGGCTGTGGTCGATGGTCGGCCCAATCGCAGGAGTGATGCCATTTGCCGTCGGCCACTTCTTCCTCTTCTGCAATGTCTTCCGCATCCAACGTGGCAAGGAACTGCTGTGGGCAGCGTGCTGTGTGCTCAACGTCGCGGGCTGGGCCTTTGCCGATCGCCTCGAATGGGCCTGGATCCTCGCCGCGCAGACGCCGTTGACGGTGGCGCTCATCGGTGTCGAGATGCGCCAGCCCTCTTACCACGGCCTGATGGCACATCGGATCAATCCATGCCTGGCTAACTACCTCGCTGGCCAGGAAGGAAAGCTGCCATGACGAATCCAAGCCCGCGCGAGCGGATCATCGGTGGCCTTATCGGCTTGGCGGTAGGTGATGCCCTGGGAGTGCCAGTCGAGTTTACCGGCCGTGCCATGCGCGATGCTGACCCAGTCCTGGGGATGCGCGGCCATGGAACTTGGAACCAGCCGGCCGGGACCTGGAGCGACGATAGCTCCCTCGCCTTCGCAAGCGCCGACCGTCTGTGCACGCATGGCTGGGATCACGAGTCTTAACTCACCGGCTTCCGAGCTTGGCTCGATCAGGCATGGTGGACACCACATGGCCGCGTCTTCGACATCGGCCAAGCGACTCAGACCGCCCTTATGCGCAGTCGTGTCGGTCTGCCCTGGAACGAATGCGGAGGAAGCGAAGATCGCGACAACGGCAATGGTGGCCTGATGCGATTGCTGCCTGCATCCTGTTGGCTTTTTGGGCGTCCGACTGCAGATATCGTCCGGCTTGCCGGCGAGTCGAGCGCCCTCACCCATGCCCATCCACGTTCGCGGCTATGCGCGGCATTCCACGCATTGACCACTGAAGACCTTCTCAGCGGAGCCTCAATACGGAGCGCTGCGCTCAATTCCGCCGCGCGTCTCCGTCGCCATGTGCCGCCTGAGGAGCGTGAGCCCTTGGCCACCTTGCTCGATGGCAGTGCGCTGGATCGACCGCGTCGCGACGTTCACAGCGACGGGTATGTGGTATCGACCCTTGAGGCAGCACTGTGGTCCTTGGAGCGTCATGATGATTACCCCGCAGCAGTCTTGGCGGCGGTCAATCTCGGCGGAGATACCGATACCACTGGCGCAGTGGCAGGTGGGCTCGCCGGATTGCGTGGCGGGATCACTGCCATCCCGCCGCAATGGCGAGATTCGCTAGCTCGCCATGAGGAAGTATTGGCCCTTGCCGATCGTTTCGCTGATGCCTGCTTGGCAGCCTGGTAATGGACCGTCACGCACGCCTGGAAGGCTGTATGCTCGGCACTGTGGCGCGTCGCGCCAATTCCCGGTCGCTGCTGGCGGGACTTCCTGGCCTAGCGGCTGCGCGATCTGGCGCGGTGATCGTGATCTGCCGCTCGGCCGTCGTTCACTTCACAGCGAGCCGGTCGACCAGCACAAAGGTGCCCAACGCCGCGGGTGAACGGTGGGGATTGCCCTGCAGCACGCGCGCACAATCGAGCGAGAGAAGCACCGGTGCTCCATCCGGTCCCAGGAACCAGTCGTAGCGCAACAGATTGGCGCGCAGGGCGAGGCCGTCGGCATACGTGGTTCGCCCGAGCCGACGCAGGGTGGGCTGGGCAGGCATGGCCACGTCGACGATCCAGCCGACCACGGCGCCGTCAACTTTCCATGGCGCTGCGGCGGATTTCAGACCGGGCCAATCCCGCTCGCGCAGAGCCCACACGTCGCGGTTCGCCAGGGTCAGATCGGTGATCAGTTGCCGATCGTGCGCCGGCGTGCCGGTGCACAGGAAAATGATGTCGAGCACGTCGTTGGCGGGATTGATCTGCAGTTCGCACACCTGGCGCTGATCGCCGGCCTGGTCGAGGAACACCTCGACCAGGCCGCCGAGATACAGGTTGGATCGCGGCCGGACACCGGGCGATGCACCGAGGCATCGCGACACAGCCAGTGCTCATAAAGCTGAGCGCTGTCCCACATCACCCTGGCGCTGGTGGCGGGGATGGCGGCTGGCATCGGCGTTTGGCCCAACGAGGGGCCGAAGGTGTCGACCAGCGTCGCGCCGACCCAGGCAGGATCGTCGGCGGCGGCGGTAAGCAGGGGCTTCGTCGTCGCGCGCGGCACCTCCAGGCGCAGACGCGGCGCGTCATTGATGAGCGGTTCCTGGGCGGTCAGGGCGGCGCATACGATGAGCGGGGCGAGGCACATCGGATCTCCGCAGCGAGTCGACAGTTGAGGACTGTGCTACGGTTGCATCACCTGGTCGAAAGACATCGCCTAGGCCCGCTTCCCAGGATCACGTGCGGCGGCCAGGTCGTCGTTCGACTGCAGCCTCAGCAGGGCGTCGCGCGCTGCCGGGCGCAGTTTCACGCGGATAAATCCGTCCTTGATGCGCACCAGGGTGAACAGCTTGCCGCGCACCACGATCACGATCGCGCCGACGGTAATCAATACGCCGATGAAAACCGCTGCGAGGAGGTTGTTCACGGCACCGACGATCAGGGTGATGGTGCCGCCAGCGGCGAGCAGGAAGGCAAGAGCGCTCTTGCGGCGGTCGGCGCGTTTTTCCCCCGTGGTCAGCCAATACGTCAGCGTCGCCTTCTTCTGCACCAACAGCGCAACGATGGCGACGATGATGACATTGAGCAGAAGCAGCAGATAGACCGGCCACGGCACGTAGACCAGTTTGCGTTTGATCGACAGGAGGTCTTCGCGGCCGCCCGAGCGCAAGGACACCGGCGGTAGGACGGTTCCATCCTCGCACACCAAGTGATCGCCCTCGATCCGCCATTCGCCGTGTTGGGTCGAGTCATTGATGATGCCGGGATCGGCGAGCGGTGCGGCGAAGGGATTGTCGGCCATGGCCATGGGTGTGCCGGCCAACGGTGGACGCGCAAGCAGGCCTATCTCGTCGCGCCGACCTCGCCGGGATTCAGGAAACGGTCGACTTCGACGTCGTGCTGCCGCTCGTAGAGCCGGCGATACAATCCGCCGTTGGCGAGCAGGTCGGCATGCCTGCCGCGCTCGACGATCGCGCCCTGATCGAGGACCAGGATCTGGTCGGCGGCGACGATGGTCGAGAGGCGGTGGGCGATGACGAAGGTGGTGCGGCCGCGGCGCAGGTGGGACAGCGCCTCTTGGATGCGCGCCTCGCTCTCGCTGTCCAGGCTCGAGGTCGCCTCGTCGAGGATGAGGATGCGTGGATCGGCGAGCAGCGCGCGGGCGATCGCCACCCGCTGACGCTGGCCGCCCGACAGCTTCACGCCGCGCTCGCCGACGATGGTGTCGTAGCCTTTGGGGAAGCCGGCGACGAAGTCGTCGCAGTTGGCCAGGCGTGCCGCGGCCTCGACCTCGGCGCGCGTGGCATCGGGCCGGGCGAAGCTGATGTTTTCGGCGACGGTGCCGTCGAAGAGGAAGTTGTCCTGCAGCACCACGCCGAGGCGGGCGCGGTAATCGGACAGGCGCACGCCATCAAGCGCGCGCCCGTCGACTAGCACCTGCCCGCGGCGCGGATGGTGGAAGCCCATCACCAGCGCGACGAGCGTGCTCTTGCCCGATCCGCTCGGCCCGACCAGGGCGGTGGTGGTGCCGGGCGCCGCGGCGAACGAGATGTCATGTAGGACATCGCGCTCGCCCTCGTAGGCGAAGCTGACGCCGACGAAGCTGATCGCACCGGCGAGGTCGCCCAGCGCGGCGCGGCCGACGTCCTCGTCGCGCTCGGTGGCTAGGCGGCGCACCTCGCGGATGCGGTCCAAGCCGGCGAGCGCCTCGCTGATCTGGGTGCCGATCTGCGCGATCTGCGCCACCGGCGCCGCGACCAGGGCGACCAGGAAGATGAACCAGATGAGTTCGCCGAGCGTCATCGCCTGGTCGCGGATGGCTTGGCCGCCGACCACCATCACCAGCACGCCGGTGACACCGATCACCAGCGCCGAGAGCCCGCTCAACGCCGAGACCCCGGTCATGGTTCGACGTACCAGCGAGAACAGGCTTTCGGCACCCTCGGCGAACACCGCCTCTTCGCGCGGTTCGGCGACATAGGCCTTGATCACGCGAATGCCGCCGAAGGTCTCACCCAACCGGCCGGATACCTCGGCGTTGAGCTTGCCGCGCTGGCGAAACTGCGGCCGCAGCCAGCTGAATGCGCGCGCCATGAGCACCCCGGTAACGGCGAACACGGCGACCACCGCCAGGGTCAGGGTCCAGTTGAGCGAGAAGAGGATGCTGAGGGCGACGATCGCGGTGACGCTGGAGCCGACCAGTTGCACCAGGCCATTGCCGACCAGGTTGCGCACGCCTTCGGCGTCGGTCATCACCCGTGAGATGAGCTGGCCAGAGGAGGCGGAATCGAAGAACCGCACGGGTAGTCGCAGGAGATGCGCCTGCACCTCTTTGCGCATGGTGGTGATGGCGCGTTGGGCGGCGACGCCCAGCACCTGGGACAACGAGAAACTGGCGATCGCCTCGACCACCACGGCCACGCCAGCGGCCCACGCCAGGATGGTGAGCAGCGGCCAGTCGCCCTTGCCAATGACGTCGTCGATGAGGAATTTCGACGTGGCCGGCAGCACCATGCCGGCGCCGCGGCTGATCAGCATCAGCAGCAGGCCGAGGGCCAGCCGCCAGCGATGCACCCACATCAGGTCGCGGGCCTCGCGCCAGGCGACGCGCCAGTCGATCTGGCGACGAGGGGTCTCTGGGGGCGGCGGCATCGCCGCACCCTATGGGCGCGACGGGCCCGCTCCAGGACGCCGGAGGCTTCGCGCTACCGGCGGCATGGGTGGCGCATGAGCATGCAAGGGGCTTGCGCGGCCTCGGGTTCCTTCATCGGCCAGCGAACTCGCGGCGCAGCAGGTCGAAATTGCGCCGGTTGGCCTTGAAAGCGACGTCGGCGATGTCGCCGAGCACCGGTATGGCGCCGATCAGCGCATCGACGCCGACGTTGATCAGCATGCGCAGCACCGTCGCCGACGAGGCGCCCAGGCGCACGCCGAGTCCGACCACATAAAGCGACAGCAGCAGGGTCACGGTATCGCCGACGACTGGCACCAGGCCGATCACGCCATCGAGGCCGAAGCGCCAACCGGTACCCGGGATCTCCCAGCGGGTATCCAGCCAATTGGCGAGGTTCTCGACCTCGGCGAGGGCGGCAGCCGTGGAGTGGGCGGAAGCGTAGCCGGTGGTCATGGGTGGGATCATCCGACCAACAGCCGGGAATGGTCGACGCGGCCGACAAACCCTGCACGGCTCATCAATCACCCACCGCGGTGCTGCCGCCGATAGGCGGCGGGCGGGGTGCCGATCAGGCGGGTGAATACCCGCGTGAAATGGAAGCGGTTGGCGAAACCGGCGTCGCGCGCCACCGCCTCGATCGCGGTCTCGCTGTTGACCAGGCGGTCGGCGGCGGCGGCGATGCGCCGCTCCTGGAGGTAACGCATCGGGGTGCGGCCGGTCGCGGCGGCGAAGCGCCGGGCGAAATGGTCTGGACTCAACCCGCAACGCCGGGCTAGGCGGGTCACCGACAGCGGCTCGGCGAGGTGGGCGTCGATCTCGGTCAGCGCCTGACCGACCTCACCGGCGTCGCGCTCGTCGCCCAGTTCGGCCACTGCCAGCGGATCGACCTGCTCTAGCGCGCGCGCCAGGGCCCATGCCGCCGCCGCTTCGGCGCGCAGACGCCAGGCAGCGGTTGCGCCCATCGCCGAGTGCTCTGGCAATCGCCAGCCGCCGCCCGGGGCCGGAGCCGGGTAGACCGGCGCGGTCTCGGCGGCGAGCGCGTCGAGCATGGCGCGCAACACCGCGTCATCGGGCAGCACCAGCGGCTCGCGGCAGGCGCGGCGGATCCACTCGTCGGGCAGCCCGGGCGTGGCGAAGTGCAGATAGAAGTGACGCACCGGCCCGACGCAGCTGCCGCGCACGTCGCCCCACGCCGGCACCAGCACGGCGCGATAGGGGGGAAGATCCCAGCGCCGGCGTCGGTCGGCGACCGCGGCGCCGGCGTCGCGGTTGAAGTACAACCGCCAGAACGGATCGCACAGGCGAAACGCCCAGCGCTGATCGATCACCAGCTGGTTGGCATAGAGCACCCGGCAGGCCGCAGATGGCGAGGCGATGGTCATCTGCGACCATTTTTAGCGCCCACGGATACAAATCCAGCAGTCGTGGACATGGCGCTCGATGCGACCCCGCTATACCGGCATCCACTCGGACGCGTCCCACCCCCGTCCTGCCCCAAGGAATCCGCCCATGACCTGGATCCAGAAGCCCACCTCCCCCGCCGCGCCGACCATCGGCCTGTTCGCGCCTTGCGATCCGCGCATCGACGACGCCGCGCGCGAGCGCGCGCAGAACATCTGCGCCATGACCGGCAAGATCCTCAAAGCGATCAAGCTGCCGCAGGGCGAGAAGCCGGGCATCTACGTCGCCGACAAGCCGGTGCAGACGGATGCTGACGCCGACAGCGTGGCCTACGAATTCAAGAAGATGGGCGTCGAGGTCATCGCCATCGTGCCCGACACCTGGTTCTACCCGGGCAAGACCGCGATGGCGGTCACCGCGCACTTCCCCGCCGCTCCGGTGTGCTGCATCGCCGGCAACAACGCGCCCAAGCCGGGCGTGGTCGGTGTCGACGCGGTGGTCGGCGCCTATGCGCAGACCGGTCGCCTGTGCCACGCCGTGATCGGCAACATGCCCGAATTCGGCCAGAACCCCGACTTCGACAAAAAGAGCGCCGCCGAGATCATCGACCTGGTGTGGGCGATGACCGCCGCGGCGTACCTGCGCGGCAAGCGCTTCCTCGCTGCCGACACCGACTCCATGCAGATGGAGACGGCGCTGAACCACGTGCATGCCACGCGCAAGTTCTTCGGCCTCGAGTCGGTGCGCGAGTCGATGAAGCTGTTCAGCGACATGATCAACAAGAACGGCGGCTACGACGCGAAAGAGCTCAAGGAGCTCTACAAGTGGACGACCGAGGTGCAGTGGAAGGGCAAGATCTACCCGGACATCGAATCGATCTGCGCCGCCAAGTCGCCGATCTACACCGACCCGTCCAAGGTGAAGCCCAAGCCGCTCACCGCCGAGCACAAGGCTAAGCTCGAGGAAGAGCTCAAACTTTACCTGATCCTGCGCGACTACATGAAGGCGCACAATTGCATCGGCGGCGGCTGGACCAGCCAGCTGGCGTGGGGCTCCGACAAGACTGGCACGCCGATGGCCTGCGCTGACATCGCCGAAGCGCTGTTCAACTCGACGTTCGACCACACCGGCAAGAAGCCGGCGCTGGCCTTTGCCACCGAGAACGACGTCCAGGGCCTGCTGACCATGATCACCTACTCGGCGCTGACCGGTGGCGAGCCGATCCTGTTCGCCGACTACCGCAAGGTGTACGAGCCGTGGGAGATCCAGAAGAAGGCCGATGAACTCGGCATCAAACTCGATCCCAAGTCGGCCTACATGCTGCGCGGCACGATCGACATGGACAACTCGGGTTCGGGCTCGCTTGACTGGTGCACGGACTCGATCCTGTTCGAGGTCTACAAGCACTACTTCCCGGGCGGCGGCTTCTCGACCGGCTACATCAGCCCGGGCGGCATCCAGTGCCAAGCCGGCCGTCTCGCCTATTCAGACCTCACCGGCATGTTCAGCATGATCCAGGGCGAGGCCGAATCGGTCGAACTGCCCCAGCCGATCGCCGAGGCGTTCTGCCACGCGTCGTCGTACTCGTGGCCGCACACTTGGATCACCTTCAAGGAGGTCCCCGCGTCGATCACCAAGTACGGCTGCCCGGCCAACCACATGCACATGGTGCGCAATCTGCCGACCCGCCGTTGGCAGTACTTCAGCGACTACACCAACGTGCTCAACGTGAAGTGGGAAGGCGTCCCCGCCTTCACCGAAGGCAAGGATCGTATGGAGCCGATGATGTATCGCATCAGCGGCGGCGAGACGCTGGCCAAGATCCGCGCCGCCGGCCGCGCCTGATCAACCGCCACCGGCTTCGTGCCGGTGGTGTCGACCTGACGATTCAGAAAGCCACGGCGTACGCCGTGGCTTTCTGCTTTGAACGACGCCGTGCTTCACGGACGAGACAGCACGCAGCTGTCCTCGTCCGATGGATGAGACTCGGTGCCGAGGTCGATCACGTCCGGCTCTGCCGTCAGCACGGCAAACCAGGGCATTGAGGATTTTCCGCGAGCAGCACCTCGTTGCGCATCCAGTGCCACTGGCGCTCAATCGGGCCAGCGCGGCGCATGTGCAATGCGTACTGGTCACGCGACCTGGAGGCTGGCCATGTCCCCAAAGGGGACCGGCATTCGTCCCCGGTGTGGATCAGGGGGCCGAGAAGCCGGCATGCCGATGCAGGGCCCGGTCGAAGGTCAGCGTGATCGCCGCCCCGGCGGCCTCGGCGCAGCGCCCGATCAGGTAGTCGGCGAGACTGCCCTCGCCGCCCCGGTAATCACCAAGGGCGGCCGCCACCGCGTCGCGCCGTTCGATCACGAACACCGCCGTGGCCAGCAGCGCCCCGATGGCATCGGCGATGCGTTCACGGGGCAACCGGTAGCGCGGTCCGGCCAGGACATGGCCAGCCTCCGCCAGCACGATCAGGGGCAGGAAGACCTGGTTGCGCCCCTCCTGCGCCGCGAGCAGCCGCTGCTGAACGATCCGTGCCTGGTCCGGGTCGTCATTGGTCAGCAGCCGCAGCACCAGATTGGTATCGAAGGCGATCAGGCTGGGCGCGACCATGGCTCACTTCCCTTGGCGCGTACGGTCATCCTCGTCCGCGAGCGCCTGCCCCACCTCGTCATCGACCGCGCGGTCGTCAGCAGCGGCGATGCCGGGCTGATAGAGCAGGCCGAAGACCTCTTCGACCCGCCGCCCAGCCTTGTGCACCTCCACCCGCCCATCCGCTCCCAGGACGAAATCCACCGCATCCCCGGTCTGCAGGCGCAGCGCCTCGCGGACCTCGCGTGGGAGGGTGATCTGGCCTTTGGAGGTGAGGGTGGAGATGGGCATATCCTTACCAACGGTAAGGATAACTGCACCCGGTCATGGTCAAGGCTGGAACCGCTGTGGCGATACGGCTTGGCAGATCCGTGCGGATGGCAGCATCCGTCTTTGGTGCGATCACTATTCGTCTGCACTTGGACGCTAACGCATGCTATCGACCAAGTTGCCCCGCCGCAGATGTGCGGCACCACCCAGCAGAAGTGCCTGTCCTGTTGTTCCTTCGCTGTTGTTCCTTCGCCTCGACAGCCGCTCCATTGCTATTGCGCTCGAACGATGGGTTGTCTAGTTTCGCGGGCGTGTCCCCCTCCTCCATCACCCCCGCGATCCCGCCCTGTGCCCACGCCGTGTTCGACGCCGACAACTCCCCCTTCGCCAGCACGATCACCTCACCATGCCGAGCGGCCTCCACAGCCGCCCGCGCCCCGGCCACGCCCCCCCCGATCACCAGCGTGTCCGTGAAAATCTGCGGGAGCAGGCTCGACCGGAAGGGGATCAGGTATCGGCGATGGTCGAAGAGGGCGTCCATGCGTGGGTCCGATCCGCATCGGCGGGCGAGGGCCACAATCCGAGGCTCACTCCTCGGCGTTGCGCATCGCGCCCGTACCCAGGAGGTATCCGATTAGAAACACGGTCCTTTGCCTTGAGTTCTCAAGCGATCTCAACAGCGCCACGCCCTCTCGGGCCGCCTCCACAAGGCGTCGGGTCCCGCGCGTGTCCACTTTCCACGAAAGGTTGTAGTCCGCGGCGTGGCGATTCTCTTGAAGCTTGATAACCCGCTTGCAGAGCGTGCGAAGCTCCTGCGATGGCGAGAACCCCGGGGGAAACATGTCCGCGATCGCGACCGGCGGGACGCCCATTCCCGCGAACCAATGCGACGCGACGTTGACCGATCGGTGCGCGACGACACGCCGAAGCCGAAGGCCAACCGGTGACGAAACCTCACGAACCGGCCGCACGCTTGCTACAACCGATCCCACAAGCTCGTGGAAAACCGCGTGGTACGCCGTTGAAATCGCTCGGCGCATGTCGGCTTGCCGGAGCCGCCCCGCGCTCGTCGATGCGGACAGCCCATCGGCCTGCTCGATGAGGTGATCCACAATGCTCATGCCACCGCACCCTCGGCCAAGTCCGAGGGCTTGCGAAAGAACGTGTAGCCCCAACGGTCGCTGCCAGTCGCCGCGATCGCCTCACGGATTGTGTCACACAGCGGATCGAGGTTCCGCGAAGTCCAATCCTTGTCCTCGGTCTGCTCATCCGGGATGACGGTCACGAACACCGCCGTCTCCCCCGTGCTGTCCGGACAGCTCGACATCCTGTGCCCGACCACAGACGGTACCCCGCGCCAGCCCTCGCAGATCGCACGAACCGCGCGCTCAATCTGTTCCCGCTCAATCCGACTGGTCATCGCCACCTCCGCGATCCGCAGCAACTGGTTGTACTTCGCGTTCCTATCGCTGCGGCACGGAGCCCCCGTCTTGATCTGCCCGCAGTTGGTCGCCACCGCAAGGTCCGCGATCGTCGAGTCCTCCGTCTCGCCCGACCGGTGGCTCAGCACCACCGTGTACCCATTCCGCATCGCCAGGTTCACCGCCTCGAACGTCTCGCTCAGCGTCCCGATCTGGTTCACCTTCACAAGGATCGAGTTGGCGCACTTCTCATCCAGCCCCCGCTGCAGGAACTTCTTGTTGGTCACGAACAGGTCATCGCCCACCAGCTGCACCCTCGAGCCCAGTTTGGCCGTCAGCTTCCGCCACCCCTCCCAGTCGCTCTCGCCCAGCCCATCCTCCAGCGACCGGATCGGATACTTCGCGCACCACCCCGCCCACATGTCGATCAGCTGATCGCTGCTCACGATCTCCTTGCTCGACTTGAACATCTTGTAGCCGGCCTTCCCATCCTTGGCCGCCTCGTTCCACAACTCGCTGCACGCCGGGTCGAGCGCCACGAAGATCTGCTCACCCCACGAGTACCCCGCATTCTTCACCGCCGCCTCGATCAGCTGCAGCGCCTCCTCGTTGCTCTTCAGGTTCGGCGCGAAGCCCCCCTCATCGCCCTGTCTCTTATACACATCTCCGAGCCCACGAGACTAAGGCGAATCTCGTATGCCGTCTTCTGCTTGAAA
>ENA-ORBV01011794-ORBV01011794.1-microbial-mat-metagenome-genome-assembly--contig:-NODE-11794-length-13627-cov-14.437934_pt1 | contig 13627 bp, 12 predicted proteins | sample MGYA00237777_ERZ505514 | MGnify/ENA primary metagenome ERZ505514 (study PRJEB26160, sample SAMN06269048) | microbial mat metagenome | isolation source: Oligotrophic lake microbial mat | place...
CCTCTGGCCTGACCCAAGTCGGCCTGGCCCCCACCCCCCGCTTTCAGCCCATGGGAAGCGATGCCGACGGCTTTGTCCACCTGCTCGTTCAAGGCGATCCGGCCGTGCTCGCCCAAACAGCCGCCTCACTCGGTGGCTCCCTGAAATACGCTATCGGCAACCGCTGCGCCCTTCGTGTGCCTGCCCGGCAATGGCGCGCACTGCTCGGCCATCCGGCCGTGCTGCGCATGGACGGCACGGGGTCAGCCGTACAGCCGCTCGGAGACGTGATGCTGGTGCACAGCCGGGTTGACTCGGTCCAGGCAGGCTACGCCCCCCTCCCCCAGGCTTACGACGGCCAGGGCGTCATCGTGGGTTTAGTAGACCTGGGCATTGACTTCACGCACCCCGATTTCCGCGACTCGCTGGACCGGACCCGGATCAAGTACATCTGGGACCAAAACCTGCCCGACGACGGCTCGGCCCCTTCGCCCTACGGCTACGGCCAGGAATGCGACTCTGCCGCCATTGAAGCGCTGGCCTGTGCCCACATTGACCCCAACCTAAGCTACTCGCATGGCAGCGGTGTTGCCGGCGTATCCGCAGGCAACGGCCGGGCCACCGGCCAATACCGCGGAGTGGCTCCCGCTGCGGACATCATTGCCGTAAATCTGGCTTTTAACAATACTTTTTTGAGTAATGTGGTAGACGCCATTCGCTACATTTTTGACAAAGCCGACGCCGCCGGCAAACCCTGCGTCATCAACACCAGTGTGGGCACCTACCTGGGCTCGCACGACGGCCAGGATCTGGCCGCCCAAATGATTGACTCTATGCTGGCCGCGCGCGCAGGAAGGGCCGTTGTGGCTGCCGTAGGTAACGCCGGTGACCGCATCTTTCACCTCGGCTACGAAGCGAACGCCGACACAGCCTTTACGTGGTTTCGCTACGAAAGCGCCCTTGGAGCCGCCTACCTCCAGGCCTGGATCGACACTGCCGATGCCCCAGGCTGGAACTTTGCCGTTGGCGCTGATCAGCCAACGGGCTGGTCGTTCCGCGGGCGTTCTCCCTTTTGGAACCTGACCAGCGACCTGGACCTGAGTTCAGGCGTAGACAGTATAGAACACGACTTGTTTAACGGGCCAAATCGGCTCGGATTCATCAAGTGCTGGGTCAGCCGGCAGGGACCGGCTTATTTGGTTGAAGTGGCGGTTTTTCCGGATTCAACCAGCCTGCGCTGGCGCCTGGAAACCACCGGAAGCGGCCGGATTGACGCCTGGACCGACCCCGCGGTGACCGGCACCTCGTACCTCTTTCGCGGAACGGACCTTCCCGCTTCCACCGTTTTTCCGGACATTGTTCATTACCGCGCCCCGGACGGGCAATCTACCCTGGTCAGTTCCTGGCAGTGTTCCGACCGTGTGATTGCGGTGGGCAGCTATTACAACCGGAACAGCATGATCAACTATTACGGTGCCAGCCCTCCTATCTCGGGCACCCCGGAAACCCGGATTTTGTCATCGTCCAATGGACCAACGCGCCACGGTTTGATCAAGCCAGACGTCAGCGCATCGGGGCAATGGGTTCTAGCCAGCGGCTCCACCAACATGACCAACTGGCTCATCGGGCTGGGCGCCGCCAACTACATCGCGCCGGGCGGGCGACACTACCTGCAAGGCGGCACCTCGTTCTCTTCGCCCATTGTGGCGGGCATCGCAGCGTTGTATTTGCAGCGCTACCCGAATGCCTCGTATGCAGCTGTGAAAAATGCGCTTGTCCAGGGTGCGCGTCAGGATGCGTTTACCGGCAGTGCCCTGCCTGACAACCAATGGGGCCACGGCAAAGTCAATGCGTTTGCCAGCTTGCAAATCTCGGACCAGACTTGTGCCACCCCCGATGGAGTGACGGTAACCCATACCACTTCGTCGGCGGCGCGCATGGTGTGGAATCCGGTAGAAGATGCCATAGGGTATGTTCTGGAAGGTCGCCGCCTCGGCACGGACCGCTGGGTTAACCGTTACTCGTACACTTCGTTGGAATTGGTTCCGTCGCTTCGCGCGGCAGCGGACTACGAATTCCGGATTCGGGCTTTGTGCGGCGTGGCCGATACCTCCGCCTGGAGCGCTTTTGTGACCTTCAGCACCTTGGCGGCTCGCGAAGGGGTTGCCACGGCCCGTGTCAGCCTTTCGCCCAACCCGGTGCAGGACCGGGCCTTGCTGGAGTACAGCGGCCTGAGCGGCACAAATGGCATGCTGGAGCTCTTTGATCTGCCCGGAAAGCGGGTAGCGGTGCTAGCTTTGACGGGTTCTGAAGGTTTGGTGGAATGGATGCGCGGGGATCTCGCCGCTGGGGTTTATATTTATCGGGTAAGTGACAACGGACAGACCGTTTACACCGACCGCCTGTTGTTGCCTTAAAGGGAGTCCTTGGCCCGGAGCCAGGACGCCTACCTGCCACCACTTGATTGCGCCATCTTATGTCTCCCACGCCCGCCGCGACGCCAACAACAAAGAGCAGAATTCTGGATGCCCAAAGCATTCACCAGAAGATTGTGCGCATTGCTTTTGAAATTCTGGAAGACAATTACGACGAAAAAGAGATTGTTATTGCGGGCATTTGCCGCAATGACGAAGGCTACGCGCTGGCCGAGCGCATCGCCGCAGAGCTGCGCCGAATCGGCAGCCTGAACATTCACCTCACGTCCATCAACCTGGACAAAAAGCACCCTACGTCCAAGCCCATTGAAATGGGCGTCACCCCCGAGTTAGTGGACGGCAAAGTGGTGGTCATCGTAGACGATGTAGCCAATACGGGCCGCACCTTGTTGTATGCCGTCAAGCCCTTGTTGGACATGGCCCCAAAGAAAATTCGCGTGGCTGTGCTGGTTGACCGGCGCCACAAGGCCTATCCCGTGTCCGCAGACTACGTGGGCACTTCGCTGAGCACCACGCTCCACGAACACATCGACGTCAATTTAAGCGGGGATCAGCCAGGTGTCTTCCTGAGCTGAGGTTTTCTCGCAGCGCGTTCTCCGTCTGCTCTGGGGTCAGGTTTTCAGCGTCCAGCACCACGTGTGCGCGCTCGTAAAAAGGGCGGCGCTGTTCCAACGTGCGCTTAATGTAATCGAGCATTTCATCGTCGGTCAGGGCAGCGAGCAGAGGCCGGCTGTCCTTGCTCTTTCGCAGGCGTCCCAGCAACGTGGCAACCGTAATGCGCAGGTAAATGCTCCAGCCATTGCGGCTAATCCAATCCATGTTTTGGCCAAAGCAGGGCGTCCCACCGCCCAGCGCGATGAGCGTGTGGTTGAACGCTTCCGTAGCGTACAGTATTTCGGTCTCTACCTTTCTGAAATAAGCTTCCCCCTGCTCGGCAAAAATCGCCGTTACCGGCCGGCCTTCGCGCTCCGTGATCAGGGCGTCCAAATCGCGAAACTCGTAATTAAGCCTGCGGGCAAGTTTGGCACCCAAGCCACTTTTTCCGCTGCCCATGAAGCCTATCAGGTAAATCCTGGAAGGCCAATCAGGCGAAGGGCTTGGATGTTCCATAACAAATATTGTGGTTTATTCAGGATCCTCCTGGCCCGCTTAAGGCTGCTTCACCGACACCCGCGGATCGAGGAACGAATAGAGAATATCCACTAAAATGTTGATGGCCACAAAAATGGTGGCGGCAAACAGGATGGCCCCCATCAGCACCGGGAAATCAAATTTCTTGAGAGCCTCCACGGTTTCAAAACCCAGGCCCTTGTAGTCAAAAATGACCTCGACGAAAAAGGCCCCGGCCAGCAACTCAGCAAACCAACCGGAAATGGCCGTCAACACGGGATTGAGCGCGTTGCGAAGGGCGTGGCGAAACAACACCGCCCTTTCGCCCAAACCTTTGGCCCGGGCGGTGCGCACGTAGTCCAGCGTAAGCACATCCAGCATGGAGCTGCGGGTCAACTGAACAATCACTGCAATCGGTCGAATGCCCAGCACGATGGCGGGCAACAGCAGATTTTTGAGCACCAGCGTTTCCTTGCCCGTTAGCGGGTCGGACACGAACAAATCGCCGGTCAGGTTCAGGCCGGTCAGGTCAACGAGCAGGTAGGCAAAGACCAATTGAAAAACCACCGCGCTGAAATACGACGGGAACGAAATGCCGAGCACCGACAAGGCCACACTGGCTTGATCAAGCGGCGTGTTGTGGTTAACCGCCGCCAGCACCCCGAGCAAAATGCCCACCACCGTGGCCAGGATCATGGCAGAAACGGCAAGCACCAACGTGTTGGGAATGCGCTCCAACAGCAACTCAGTCACATCGCGTCGGGTTTGGAAAGAACGGCGCAGGTAAGGCCGTTTGATGACCAGCGTTTGCGCGCCTACCGAAACAAGCGAGCGGTAGAGGTATTTCTCCGGATCCAGAAAATTGCGGGCTTCCGGATCGCTTGCGTTGTGCAGCGAAACCGGACTGATGTCGTTGAGATAAAGCTGAAATTGCCGGTACAGCGGCAAATCCAGGTTGAACTCCTTTCGGACGTTTTCGATCGTGGCCAGGTCAGCGCGCTGACCCAACGTCATCCTAGCCGGGTCCACCCCGGCCAGACTAAACAGGAAGAATACCAGAATCACTACCCCCAGTAGAACCAGGAAGCCGTAGCCAATGCGCTTTAGGAGGTAGGGAATCAAGAAGCTGGATTAAGGCGTCAGTATAGTAGCCGGATCGGGCAACTGGCCAGAAGACCAGCGCGCCACCACCTTGCCATCCACCACCGCGATCACCCCGATGTTGGTTTTTTCAATGGCGGACAGGTAGTCCGGATCGCTAAAGTAGTAATCGAATTCCAGCCCGCTGGCATCGCGCATGGGCAACAGGTCGGCTTCATCCGAACCGGTGATGACGCCGTAGGGCAGCTTTCGCTCGGCCAATCCGCTCAAAACGGGCTGCAACTCCTGCCAGCTCTCCAGGTTGACTTCAAAAATGTCGCGGACCAGGACCCAGACCATCGTGTCGCTGTTGACGAGCCGCGTCGTCTGGTCATCGCCCCCGGAATTGAACACCGTAAAGCCAGCCAGGTCGTTGGTTTGATCGGTAAGCAAATCGGCCAGGCGCTGACCGGGGCTGAAGTTGGCCGGGTTCAAATCAGCCAGCGGACCGGACTGGCGGCCGGCAAAATGCCCGGCTTTCATGGTCTCGTAATCCGGAACATCACGCCACGCGTACTTGGCCAGAATGGTGCCTTTGCGCAGGAGCACTACCCCGGGATCGGCCCGGATAAAGGTTTTGAGCGCCTTCAAATCAACGGCATAGAACGGGTAAGCAGCCTGCACTTCATGGCGAAATGCCTCGATCTCTTCGCGGCTGGATCCCGCTAATCCCAGCACATGCACCCCCTCTGCTTCCGCCTTGGCCTGCAAGGCGTTGAGTCCCCGCCAGGCATCCTGGTTGGTATGCGCCAGCTCGGGGCTGATGAAGAAGAAGTACACATCGTCCAGGTTCAACACAAAACTGGTGCGGTCGCGCCCCAAGTCATCGTTGAGCACAAAATCGTAGATGGGCGGCTCATCGCCTTTTTGCACCAGGCGTTCCGTGCGGTCCTGAAACTCCCAGGCATCCAAATCCTCCGGGAGTTGATCAATGTACGTCTTTACTTCGCCCGTGGCTTTGTTTTTGTAAACCCAGGTCAGCTCCACAATTTCGGGCTTGGCATCGGCGGGCATTTGCATAGCCTCTTCTATGTTTACCCCGATTTTATACGGTCGAAAGTTGATGAAGGGCAAATGGCGAAGGGCGTGCACGCCCACCCATGCGCTGAACCCACTCACCAGCAAAAACAGCCCCCAGCGCAACACCGGCGGCAAAATCGGTTTGATCGCTTTGGGCCAGAACAGCACGTCGATGAAAATGACCCCAATGAGGACCAGCAGGATCAGGTCTTTGTAAAAGGATTCCCAGGGGGTGAGCGGAATGGCATCGCCGAAGCAGCCACAGTCTGTCACCGCGCCCGTGACCGCAGAATAGCCCGTCAGCCAGGTGAAAAAGAGAATCATCAGCAGCAGCGACCAGGCCACCAGCTTGCGCTGAAGGCCCAACAGCAGCGCGATGCCAAGAGCCACTTCGAACACGCAGATGAACCAGGCCAAGGGCACGGTTGCCTGCAACAAGGCCGGATTGCGGAAGAACGAGAGCGTCTCGGCGAACACCAAAAAGTAGTCCTCGAGCTTGACACCAAAACCCACCGGGTCATTGGCTTTAATGAGGCCGGAAAAAATAAAGAGCGCTCCGACCAGAAAACGACTGAGTTGGACAATAATTTTCATTATTCGTATTCGTTATGTTTCACTTCAACTAAACTGCGGCGTCTTTTAGCGAGCTCAACGCTCTTCCTGCCGTTTAATGAGGGCAAAAATTGCGTAGTTCGCCATATCGCGGTAATGGCTTTCTACCCCTTCTGAAACCCGGGTAACCCCGTTGTTGGTCTCTATTTGTTTGACCCGAAGCAACTTGACCAAAATCAGGTCGGTAAACGACGACACGCGCATGTCGCGCCAGGCCTCGCCGTAATCGTGGTTCTTGGCCTCCATCAGTTCCCGGATGTGCTGTCGTTCCTGCTCATACCAATGCAATGCATCTTGCTCCGACAGCTCCCGTTCATCGTCCCAGCCCCGGCGCAATTGAATGCCGGCTATGACGGCATAGTTAACAATGGCCTGAAACTCGCTGTCAATGGTGTCGTCCACTCGCGGCAGGGCACCCTGCTCCAGGTTGCGGATGCGCTGGGCCTTGATGTACAATTGGTCCGTCAGCGACGACGGTCTAAGGATGCGCCAGGAACAGCCGTAGTCGTGAACTTTACTCCGGAAAATCTCGCGGCATTGATCAAAGACCTGTGCGTATTGCAGTGCGGTATCCAAACGTCTGGCTTTGTGTACTTTTAAGGCATCGCTGGAAACGCCAGCTACTGCGATATGACCGGTAAAAATAGCCTCTTTTTCCCCAAAAGGACTTTGACCATTCGCGGTCGTATCCACGCGCTGGAACGCCCGTTGATCATGGCTATCCTAAACGTTACGCCGGACTCGTTTTACCGCCCCGATGCTGCCCTGGTTGCCCAGGATTCCCCTGCGGCCTGGGTGGATCGCGCAGGAGTATTGCTGGAGCAAGGCGCAGATTGGCTGGATATCGGGGGAATGTCGACTCGTCCCGGAGCGGAGATCGTGGCCGCAGAGGAGGAGTTACTACGCGTGCTGCCGGTGCTGGAAGCGCTGGTGCGCGCCTTCCCGGATGCTGTCTTTTCTATTGATACCGTTTATGCCCACACCGCCCGCGTCTGCCTGGAAGCCGGGGCGGGCATCATCAACGACGTCTCGGCTGGTCAGCTCGACCCCGAACTCTGGAGTGTCGCCGCCGCTTCCGGAGCCCCTTATGTGCTCATGCACCACAAAGGCATACCCGCGAACAAAGACAACGATGATGTTGCCCACATAGGATTAGAAGTATACGACTGGATGCAATCTAAATTAATGGCTTGCCGCCAGGCGGGTATTCGCGATGTGTTGGTTGACCCGGGTTTCGGGTTCGGCAAATCGCTGGCTGACAATTTCAGGCTATTGGCCTCGCTGGATGCCTTCCGTGCACTGGATGCGCCGCTGCTGGTGGGGGTTTCGCGCAAATCCATAATCTGCCGGACGCTGGAAGTACCGGCTGCAGAAGCCCTAAACGGCACATCGGTTATCAACACGCTGGCCCTGCTCCAGGGGGCTGCGGTCCTGCGGGTTCACGATCCCTTGGAGGCCCGTCAGGTGCTGACCCTCGTGGGTGCGTACCATCGCGGCCTGGAGAGCAACCGCCTTTCGCCCGAAGAAAAACCCGCGTTTAGACCTTGAGCCAACTGGAAACCATACTAACCGCGATCAGCGCCAGCCTGCCCTCGCTGCCCGAGGCGAATACCCTTGCGCTGGTGCCTGCGTTTATCCGCTTTGGCTTCTTTGAATTGCGGTTTATTGATGTGCTGGACATTTTGCTGGTGGGTTTTTTGCTGTATCAACTCTACCGGATTATCCGTGGCAGTCTGGCCTACAGCATTTTCGTCGGCTTTTTGATTGTGTACCTGCTGAGCCTGCTTTTCAGGGCGCTGAACATGCAACTGATCTCGCAGATCATGGGGCAGTTCATCAGCGTTGGCGTGCTGGCACTGCTGATTGTTTTCCAACCGGAAGTCCGGCGTTTTTTGCTTTACATCGGACGGGGCAGCGAATTGCAGCGATCGCGTTTTTTTCGGCGTTTTTCGCTGCGCCGGCTCGGCCGGGGCATCCAGGATGAAGACCCGGCATTTTTGCCATCACTGGAGGCTTCGCTGCTCAAAATGGCGCGAAAAAAAACCGGAGTGCTGCTCGTGTTCAGCCAGACGTCGCGGCTGCAATTCTTTGCCGATACCGGCGTAAAACTGGACGCAGAGGTCAGCGGCAAACTCCTGGAAACCATCTTTCAAAAGTCAAGTCCGCTGCACGACGGTGCGGTCATTATTGCCGATCACCGGATCGTTGCGGCAGCCTGTATACTTCCCGTTTCCGAGACCTCTGAACTTCCGGGACAACTCGGATTGCGCCACCGGGCTGCCGTGGGCATCACCGAACACAGCGATGCCACGGCGCTGGTTATTTCCGAAGAAAAAGGCAAAATCTCTTTTGCCCGAAGCGGCCTGTTGCGCCTGGATATCAGCGAAGAGGAACTCGGACAATTGCTGCGCGAAACCTGGTCAGCACCCTTTCGGGACTGAAGACTTTGGCGCTGTTGTGCAGCCACAAGCATTTGCCCGCGGTCCTCCGCTCGCCTGTGGCGTAGAATCGCAGGCGACAGCCTTTAAGGCGTTTGCAAGCTGTCCTTTTGGTTTAGAATGGCATTCAAAAGCGCTTCGTCATTGCCCAAAAAACGCAACTGCATATCCATGTTCTCTGCCAAAGGATGCTGCGGGTATGCCGCCACGAAACCCTCGTAGCGCTCGCGTGCCTGGGTATTGTCCCGCAGGAATTTCTCGCTGATGAAACCGGTGCGGAAGTAAGCGATGGGCGCCAGGCGGTGTTCAGGTCGGTTTTTCCAGACTTCATCGTACCAGGTAATGGCCTCCTTAAACTTGCCCAAGGTCTCCAGGTTTAAGCCAGCTTCAAACGCAAAATTTGCCGATGCGGTATCGTCCGGAAAGGCCTGCACGAAAGCCTGGTATTGGTCAATCAGGGCAGTAGTTAGGCGGCGCTGCTCCTCTGTGGGAATCTCCAAATCTTTCGGCAATTGCGCCAGCGCTTGTTCTTGAACAGAAATGGCTTTGAGCTGCTTGCTGCGCTCGTCGGCACAACTCGCAGCAGTGATGGCCAAAATTGCAAATGCACATACGGAAATAAGAATACGAAATTTCATTCTTTGAGATTTTTGCGGGATGGCTGTTCAATCTGGTCTTTAATGCCGCCTATCCAGGAAGGCACCATACCGGACGCAAAGGTAGTCCGGTTCCGGGGGAAGGGCCAAGTTGGGCGTGGCCAAAGAACAACTTCGCCCCGGCTTTGGGTGGCACGGGGCGAAGGGCATTTTCAGCGACTAACCGCTGGCGGAGCAGGGTTCCCAGCAACCAGCAACCGTCAGACTGTCTAAAAACACCCGGTATTTGTGGAAAACTTATCGTTTATTTAAGATAGTAATTCTTCTGCTGTTACTTGACTTCGGGTCATGCAGTTTCTATCAGGCAAGCCCCGCGATCAGCTTTACTTGATTCAGACTTCTCTGGAAGAGGTCATCAGCAGCTACAATGAAGCCCGGACGCTGGATGCTTCTGTGTCCATATTGTAAGCCATCGGTGAACCCCGTCTTGTCCAGTTCCGGCAAAAGGCTTAAGCCGCTGCGGGCTTCCAGTTGTTGGGCAGCAGGGTGTGCAGTTCGGAGCGCTTGGTATCCGGCAGGCGTTTCAGTACATCCAAAAAGTACTCTTCCGGGTTGATGCCATTGAGCACACAGCTCAGCACGAGCGAGTACAGCATGGCGCTGCGCCGGGAGCCATTGTGCGAGCCCATGAACATGAAGTTCTTGCGGCCAATGGCGATGGGGCGGATCCAGTTTTCTACCAGGTTGTTGTCGATCATCAGGCGGCCGTCGGTGGTGTAGACGCACAGCTCCTCCCAGTTCCTCAAGGCGTAGCCCATGGCATTGGCAATCGGACTTTGGTGGCCCGCTTTCTGCACCTCCTGGACCATCCAGGCTTTGAACTCCGCCAACAGCGGAACGCTGATGCGCTGGCGCAACTCCCGCAGGGCCTCGCCTGTAATCTTAAACCGCCGTGCCAGCCTTTCCACCCGGTAAATGCGGTGGTAATAGCGCAAGGCCACCTCGGCCAGGGGTTTGTCGTTGCCTTTCGCCTTCTCAAACTTGCGGCGGGCATGGGCATGGCAGCCCAGGCGCGTGATGCCGGGATGCGTATCAAATTGATGGTAGCCCGCATAGCCATCGGTCTGCAAATAGCCCTGGAAGTTCCTCAGCGTGTGGCCAGCAACCTGCTTCTTGCGGGTGGGGTCGTAGTGGATCAGCACCAGATTTTTGAGGTGCGAAAAGTAAAACCAGAAGTAGCCCCGGTGGGTTTTGCCCCGGATTGTAGGGTCCAGCACTTTTACCGGCGTCTCGTCGGCGCCCAGGTAACCCGAGTTCAAGACTTCTTCTTCCAACAGTTTAAAGAGCGGCTCCAGCAACTCGGCCACCGCTTTGACCCATCCCACCAGCGTGGACTCGCAAAGCACCACTCCCCAACGCTTGTAGCGGGCAATCTGGCGCCACAGCGGCAGGTGGTCCAGGTATTTGTCCAGGATGATGCGCAGCAGCAGGGTCAGCCCGGCCTGGCAACGCGCAATAGGGTGCGGGGGCAGCTCGGCGATGATCACCCCGGTCTTACCAGCCAGCGCATACTTAGGCCGCACGATGCACTTAACGTAAAACTCGGCCGGTTTGATCTCCAGCGTCTCGGTGAGCTCCTCCCCAATTTGCTTGGCCCCTTCGGGAATGAAATCGGGTTGGATGACCTCCATCTCACGCCGCAGGTGGGCAGGCAGCTCACTGCGGTGTGGAACAGATTTGGGCGAAGTGCGCTTGCGCTCATGCGCGGCCACCGTCTGAACAACGGCCTCTTGAGCCGCCACTGGCTGAAGCTCCGCTTCGGCGAAAGGAAGGGTCAACATACCGGGCACGGTCAGCGGCAAAAAACGCTCGCTCTTCACGCCGTAAACCAACCGCTTAAACTCGTTGAGTTGGTGCTGCAACCGGGCCAGCTGATCCTGCAGTTTATCGTTCTGCTTGCGCAAGGAACGAACCTCATTTTCCAGGATTTCTACCTGCGGTTGCATGACCCGAAGCTAGCAAAAAAGTCAGTATTTTCAAGGGTTACAGCCCGAAAAACAACAGAAAGTTATCCCCATTCTTTTCCACTTTCAGGCCGCGCGAACATAGCGTTTTCGATGCTTGACCGTGGCCAGCACCACCCCCTGCAAAATGAGTTGCAAGGTCCTCGCGCTGACCAACTCAGCCCCTTCCACTCCCGGCTTGGGCACCTCATAGGCCCCGCGTTCCAGGCGCTTGTGGTACACGGCAAAGCCATCGCCTTCCCAGTGCAACACTTTGACGTGCGTGGCCCTGCGGTTGAAAAACACGAACACATCGCGGCTCATCGGATCGCGGCCCAGATGCGAGCGAACAAGGCCAGATAGGCCGTCAAAACTCTTGCGCATGTCGGCTGGGGCCTGGTACACAAAGTAGTTCAGGTGAACGGATAGCTGCAACATCGCTCAACGGTTCAGGCTGGCCAAGACTTCCGACAATGCCGAAGAAGGAAACGACAGCCGGCAGCCATCCGGAAAATGCAGCACCATGGGTACTTCCGGTGCCGGAGCAGCCAGTTCTACTTGCTGAAAAAATGCCCGCGGCTGCTGGGAGCGCTTGCTGTGGTACATGAACGAGGCATAACTCAACCCATGCTTAAGGCAGTACGAGCGCTTGCTCATACCACTGGTGGACCAACGCAACACGTGATCCAACCAAAATTCTGTGTGCTTCATCCGGCCAAATACGGGCGGCCGAGGCATATAGAAAACACGCGTCTCACCGATGGCTTACCACAAAAGCTACTAATACACCTATAGCAACTCATACCAATTAACGGGCCTCAGTCAACACAAACTAACCAAAAAAAAGCCCTCAATCTTTCGTGATTGAGGGCTTTTTTTCGGCTAGTTTGCTAAGTGTTGGCAGAAGGTTATGTCCAAGTCTATGCTATGGGCATTCTGGTAATGCGGACAAATTGTTTTCAGTTATAAAGTCAATGGGAGTAGTTAAGAATTCACGAACAATGATTGGTGTTCTTACATCTCCAACTAAATTCTGTATATAATATGCTATAAGGTTAGATTGAATTTGTGACATAGCCATACTTTCGTGTACACTCCAACCTTCTGAAAAATTACACAGATAATTTATATCTCCAAAATCGTTTTTAACTACATGAGTTACATGTCTAATAAAATTTTCCATGTCTGGTAAAAAAGGAAATGGAGCAATTAAAGTTGGTAAACTATCTAAATTATTTAATATAGTGTCATCTAGGGCAGTTGTTAAAAACCTTCTCACAAAAATAACAGCAGAAGGTATGTTTAAATCTGCGGGCCTTGTTATAAAGATTGTTCTAGTATTTATTTGCAAAATTGCATTCTCAACTGAAATTGGTGACCAATGTGAGTCTGGATTACATAAGTGAGTAATTCTTTCTTCACTTCTTCTGACAGAGGTTACAGACCTAATTAGATTTAAAGGTTCTAATCCTCTTTGTTCGGTATAATGATTGCTAAAGGTAGATGTTTCTCCCACTATTCTATTCAATTGTTCCTTCCATCTGTTCAAATTAGTTCCATATAAAGTTTGAACTTGAAAACTCGTCATATTATTATGCTGTCCCCAATGTAGTCGCCCTCCAAGCTCTATAGCTCTAGCTTCGATGGTTTGCATCCATTCTCTATTTTGTGCAAAACCTTTCAAGGAAGCTATTTCTATTGAGATTGCATGTGTACTCTCCACATTATGCATTGACAATAGGGCATTTGATGGTTTGGAAATTCTTGCTGAAATATAGCCAGATTGCTTAAAGTTTAGTCCTTGAGAAAACAAAAAGTCTAAAAAATGCAAATAATTTTCAGAACTATTCGAAAAAATGATTTCAATTGAATTTACCAATTGACATGGATCTCCTCCAGGTCCAGTGCCAGCCATCAAATTCCAAGATGGTCCAAATTTCCCGCTTTTACCTGAAATATCATCATCGACTAGCATTTTTGAAATATCATTAATATGACCCCCATAGAGATTCAAATCGTCAAATTCCCAAATGCCATTTATAAGAGTTGTTATTATTTCACCAATCGTAACATTAGGAGTTATCGCTAAAGCTTTTAATTCGAATGATTTTGCAAGAATTTCAAAGATTTTGCCAGGGATCAAATAATATGCAGCTCCCAATAGAGGAAAAACTAAGTTAACAACCTGCACTACCCAATTAGCATTTGCATGTTCACAGCTAAACCTGTCTCTTATACACATCTCCGAGCCCACGAGACTAAGGCGAATCTCGTATGCCGTCTTCTGCTTGAAA
>ENA-ORBV01011795-ORBV01011795.1-microbial-mat-metagenome-genome-assembly--contig:-NODE-11795-length-13627-cov-13.256974_pt1 | contig 13627 bp, 11 predicted proteins | sample MGYA00237777_ERZ505514 | MGnify/ENA primary metagenome ERZ505514 (study PRJEB26160, sample SAMN06269048) | microbial mat metagenome | isolation source: Oligotrophic lake microbial mat | place...
ATCGACCTCAAAACCCTGACCGCTCCTAACCCCGCCCTGCTTCGCGAGGACGGGGAATGCGTCACGGAATTTGTTCAATTTGCAAGTAAACAGCTTAAATCCCGTGGTGCGGGTTCTGTCCCTAGCATTGTCGTTTTATACAATAACGTGCCGATTAACACAAGAGGAACAGATCTTTACGAAATAAAAACAGCAATGTATGGCATGGAAAAAATTGACTTGAGTGTTGCTTCGGATATATCTACTGGGACAAGTGTAAAAGATCGTGGTTTTGGCCCCAAGCGCAAAATGACTCCAAGTAGCAATACTTCTAAACCCCGTCTATCTTGAAAACCATAGTTTGCTCAGCAGGTTTTTAAAATCCTGTAAGCTATGCAGAGTATAAGATTAAGCCTTAATTTTAATATTTCACCTTAAACTACAGGTCTCAACTTGGACGGGGTTTAACAATGCTTTCATCAATTTTTTTGGAGACATATTAGGGGTATGCGAGGGAAATAGTTAATTTCGACATAGACTGGAATGTATGTTAGGCGTATAAAAGCTCTCGGTGGAGTGTAATAGCAATATTACAAAAACAAATGTAGCAATTGATACATTTCTTAAAATTATCGTAGCAATTAGTAGAAGCTACAAATCCGAATCTAAGAATAATTTGCGTCAGCTAACCTACTTGAAGTTGGGCTTCGGCTATTTCTTTCACAGCTAATTCGAGCACGTCTAATTCGGGGATACCTGATTCGGAAACAGGTCGATCGACTTGAAGTTCTAGCTGGCTACTATACTTGAGTGCAGCTTGGATCAGTCCTTGGAATAATGGATGAGGTTGACTGGGACGTGATTGAAACTCAGGATGGAACTGGGTCGCAATGAAATAGGGATGAGTGGGTAGCTCCACCATTTCTACGAGTCTGCCATCGGGAGATGTGCCACAGATTGCATAACCTGAATCCAAAAACATGGAGCGATAGGCATTATTAAACTCATACCGATGACGATGGCGTTCGTAGATCACAGATTCACCATAGAGCCGACTGGCAAGGGTCTGCGGCATCACTTTGCAAGCATACAAGCCTAGCCGCATCGTTCCGCCCAAGTCAGTGACATCATGCTGTTCAGGTAGCAGGTGAATTAAGGGATTTGGACATTGGGAATCGAACTCGGCACTATTGGCAGACTCTAGACAAGCAATGTTGCGTCCCCATTCAATCACCGCACACTGCATCCCCAGACATAGCCCCAGAAAAGGAATATTCTGTTCGCGCGCATACTTGACAGCAGCAATTTTGCCGTCGATGCCACGATGACCAAACCCACCTGGCACAACGATTGCATGGACATCTTTTAAAAATCGCTCTGCCCCAAAAGTCTCAATATCCTCAGAATTAATCCAGCGAATGTTGACGGCAGCATTGAGTGGGACAGCCCCATGCCGCAGGGCTTCAATCACAGACAAGTAGGCATCATTCAGGCGGACGTATTTACCGACGATTGCGACATCGACATAATGCTCAGGGCGATATAACCGTTCCACTAAAGTCTGCCAACTGCGTAGATCGGGAGTACGTTGATCGAGACGAAGCAAACTCAGCACCTGTTCTGCTAGCCCTTCTCGCTCTAATACCAACGGCACTTCATAGATGGTTTTGGCATCCTGACCTGTGATCACACATTCAGTCGGCACATTACAAAATTCAGCGACTTTTTCTTTGATCCCCTGTGGTAAGGGTCGATCGCTGCGACAAACCAAAATGTCAGGCTGAATCCCAATTGCTTGAAGTTCTTTAACCGAATGTTGCGTGGGTTTAGTTTTCATCTCCCCTGCCGAGGCAATCCAAGGCATCAGCGTCACATGCATGTAAAGCACATTATTTCGCCCCACATCTTTGCGGAATTGGCGAATTGCTTCCATAAATGGTAGTGATTCAATATCCCCGACCGTGCCACCAACCTCGACAATCACGATATCAGGATTAGTATCAGTCGAAACTCGCTTGATCCGATCTTTAATCTCATTTGTAATGTGGGGGATTACCTGCACCGTGCCACCGTTGTAATCTCCTCGCCGCTCTTTGTTGATCACCGCCTGATAAATTGCCCCAGTGGTGACATTATTGAGTTTGGACATTGAAGTGTCAGTAAACCGCTCGTAATGTCCCAGATCTAGATCGGTTTCAGCCCCATCTTCAGTGACAAATACTTCGCCATGCTGAAACGGACTCATCGTGCCTGGATCGACGTTGATATATGGGTCAAGCTTCAAGATTGATACGGAGTAATCCCGTGATTTTAACAATCGCCCCAAGCTGGCTGCCACGATGCCTTTGCCGATACTAGAGACTACACCGCCCGTCACGAATATAAATTTCGTCATAAAAGAAGCCCATCAACCCAATCAACATTAGTGATTATAGTCTGAGGACTTTAATTACCGACTGATATTTATCTAGCAATAGCCACCAACGAGATCGTTTACGATCGAATATCTCGCCGAATTAAGGTTTTGAAGAAATCTTCGAGAGCGATAATGCAGGTTTTGTCATCGTAGAGTTGGGTCGATCGAACTTGGATCTGCTCGACAATTTCTTGCCGCCACTGTGGTTCCAACCCTAATCTGGTCGCGATCGAAATGTAATCGGCTGCACTCGCCGCAATTGTGTCTGCGATCTCCAGCATTTGGAGCATGGCATAGGCATGACGACCACGCATGAATTCTCCAGGCAAGGTCACAATCGGCAAGTTACAAGCAATCGCTTCTAGCGCTGTATTTCCACCCGACCAGTCGATCGAATCGAGAAAGATATCGGCAACGAGATTGAGGCTGAGATAATCATCTCGATCCAGTCGGGGCAAGATCGCACAGTAGTCTTGGCTAGAGAGACCATAAGCCGCAAAAGCCCGCTCTAAACGTCGTTGGAACTTATCCGTAATGTAACTACTATTCAGACTAGACAGAAACACAAATTTCGCCGTGGGAACTTGGGTCGCGATTTCCGCAAAAATATAGTCATACTGCGGCAGATATTTATAGAGGGATTGGCAGCAAAGGTAGACGACAGATCGATCGGATAAGTTGAAATCAGCACGACTTTTTCGAGTTTTGGGCAGGACAGGATGAGGATATGAAATCCCAATCCCAGGTAAGCGCACTAACTGCTCGGTGTAATGATCCGCAGCATGGTCTGGTTCCATTCGATCGCAGGACAAGAAATAATCAATTGTCGGTAGCCCCGAAGTGATTGGATGTCCCCAAGCAACAGATTGAATTGGAGCTAATCGTAAAGCCGCAATTTTATCTGTATGTGGAGACATGCCAATATCAGTGAAGATCAGCGCGTCTAACTGGTCGGCTAAGACTTGTTGGCAGAGACGCTCGAAACTATTGGGGAGATTCTCCGATATATGATAAAAAGCATCGCTATGTTGCTTAAATAATGCCGTCATCTCATCCTGATTCTTACCTGTGTAATAACAAACCACCTCAAATTCATCTTTATCACAATGTCTCAACCAGCCTGAGAATAATTGTGCGACTGTATGATCTCTGAAGTGACTGGAAAGATAGCCAATTCTAATTTTCCTTAAGGAGGTTCGATCGGATGAGATTGAGAGTAGGCTTGACGGTGGCGAAGTTTTAGGATGATTGCCGATCCTTGAGAATTGAGCATTCACGATCGAGCTGACAAGCTCACCGTATTGTCTTTGTAGCTCTGTATCATCTAGACCTTGATATTGCAGATAGAAGTTTGTGGTGGAACTGATACCCGCGATCGCTCGATCGATTGCTTCAGGATCGTCAAGTGAGATTTGCTGAGTCAGAGTCTGTAATCCTTGCCTAAATCGCGTGCGCCACGGCATAATCTGCTCTGGCGTGTCGTAGAGAACTGGTAGAACTAGCTGTAAATTCCATTCTCCCACTTTGCCTGCTTTCTGGTAGCTGTCGATCGCCCGATCGACTTTGCCTAAATTTCGGCATAGATGTCCCAAATTGTAGTGAGCCTCCACGAAGTCGGTTTTGAGCGCGATTGCTCTTTCGTAAGATTCGATCGACCGATCTATTTGATGATCGGATTGGAGCGCATCACCCAAGTTCTTATAAGCATCTTCGGAGTTGGGATAAAGTTCGATTGCTTGATTGTATATGGCGATCGCCTGTTCGATCTCACCCTTGGCTTCTAGGGCAACGCCGAGATTATTTAGGGCAATTAGGTAATCAGGCTGAATTTGCAAGGCTTTTTGATAGGAATCGATCGATGCGTCCAACAGCCCTTGTTGTTTGAGCAACACACCGAGATTATTCTGGATGCGGGCGATCTGGGGCTGAATTTGTAAAGCTTGGCGATAACTTTGGATCGCTGCATTAGTTTCGCCCTGAGCTTGGAGCGCGATTCCCAGATTGCAATGCGCTTCAACATAACGCGGCTGGAGCTGGATGGCCTGTTTATAGGAACCGATCGATCGATCCAAATTTCCCAGAGCGCGATTAGCTTCACCAAGGCTGTTATAAAAATTGGGATTACGAGGGTCGATTTGAATAGCTTGGTTGATATATTCGATCGCAATTTCACTCTGTTTGACCTGATGCGCTAATACGCCCAGCAAATGTAGGGCATCAGCGTTACGGGGCTGCTGGGCTAGCACTTGCCGATACATGGCTTCAGCTTGCTGCAAGTTACCCGATTGGTGATGTTGGAGCGCAATTTCTAAATTACTCAAAATTTTAGCCATCTAGATTACCCATCCATACAAATGCAATTCCCTGTCAGAAAAGCATTTCAGGCTATTATCTGTCAAGCGATTGCCCTATTGAATTTCGTCAGGATTGATTCCAATCGATCTTAGGTATACTGCCAGTCTTTCCTTTTCTTGCCGTTCTTGTCTAGCTCTTTCCTCTGCGGATTTAGCTCTTTCCTCCGCAGATTTAGCCCTTTCCTCCGCAGATTTAGCCCTTTCCTCAGTAGTAAGATATCTTATGCCATCTCGATCGTACCAATACATCCATTTTCGCCGCCAACTATCGATCTCACCTTGTTCACAACCAATACCAAGCCCGATCTCTGGCATCCATACCATTTCCCCTCCTTCTTGCGCCTCTCTCTGTAATAGAGCAATTGATGGCTGGAGTTGATACTTCCCATCGATTAATTTATATACTTCCAAAGGCTGATGTTTTTTGAATAAACCTCTTCTTCCACTTAGGTAGTTGTAAACGACATAGTATAGAATCCCCAAATCTTCATACTTTGTTAACTTGAGATCGTACTCACCATTGTATTTATGGGAAACAACTTCCAATGTCAGAATTGGTAATACTTCCTCTTCCCAGAGCACATAGCTTAAACGTCCATGCTCATTCGTATACTTCGGCACACCCAAAGAGAGAAAGCCATCGGGAATAATGCATTTAGACTTGGCTGGATCTTCAATATTGGGTTCATAGTAAATGCCCATATCCACGCCCCAGAACCAATCAGTACGCCCCGCCCAAATCGATCGCAGTAAGTTCAGCAGAATATTCGGGATATCATTTTGAAGTTCGTTATCCACAGGGGTTTCATCGGAATCGGGCAATTCTGCCGCAGTTGGTAGGTGTCGGCGGTATTCTGAAGATACAGTAACCATGGCTTCCTGACTCGGTACGTTGGTTTTATTCTGCCATAGTTTTGCAAAAGATTCGATCGACTGATTTCCCGACCATTTGAGTTATCCCTTAATATTTCCTTTACAATTAGAGTTAGGCAAACATCTAGATTGCCAATCGCACCGTAAATCAAGTAATCGATCCTAGAATAAAGTCTCTGGAATAGTTAAACCTTCATGCAGCCGACAGATCCAAATAAATTTACCGAAAAAGCTTGGGAAGCGATCGTCAAGTCCCAAGAAGTTGCCCGCCGCGCTCAACAACAGCAGCTAGAAGTAGAGCATTTGCTGACTTCATTGCTAGAGCAAAACGGACTAGCGACCACAGTTCTGAATGCGGCTGCCATTCCTGTACCGCGTTTTCAAAAACAGGTAGAAGATTTCCTACTCCAGCAACCCAAGGTCAAAAATCCCGACCAACTTTATTTAGGACGAAATCTCGAAGTGTGGCTCGATCGATCTGATGAAGCTCGGAAAACCTTTGACGACGAGTTTATTTCGATCGAACATATGCTGATCGGTTTGTTAGACGACGATCGAATTGGGCGTAAATTATTTCGCAGTTTTAATGTCGATCGAAAAAAGCTGGAAGCGATTATCAAAAAAGTACGCGGTAATCAGACGGTTTCCGACCAAAATCCTGAAGCTAAGTATGCGGCGCTGGAGAAATATGGGCGCGATCTGACCGCCAGTGCCAAAGAAGGCAAATTAGACCCCGTGATTGGGCGTGATGATGAAATTCGGCGTGTGATCCAAGTTTTATCCCGCCGCACCAAAAATAATCCCGTGCTGATTGGTGAGCCAGGTGTGGGTAAAACCGCGATCGCCGAGGGGCTAGCACAACGGATTATTCGCGGTGACGTACCCGAATCGCTCAAAGGTCGAACTTTAATCAGTCTCGATCTGGGGGCCTTAATCGCAGGGGCAAAGTATAGGGGCGAATTTGAAGATCGGCTTAAAGCTGTACTCAAAGAAGTGATGACCTCGGATGGGCAGATCGTGCTGTTCATCGATGAATTGCATACCGTTGTGGGAGCGGGTGCGACCCAAGGATCGATGGATGCAGGAAATTTACTCAAACCGATGCTGGCGAGAGGTGAACTGCGTTGCATCGGCGCAACGACTTTGGATGAATACCGCAAATACATCGAAAAAGATGCCGCACTCGAACGCCGTTTCCAGCAAGTATTTGTCGATCAGCCCAGCGTCGAAGATACGATCTCGATCCTGCGCGGACTCAAAGAACGCTACGAAGTCCATCATGGCGTTAAAATCTCAGACTCCGCCCTAGTTGCCGCTTCCGTCTTGTCGAATCGCTATATCTCTGACCGATTTTTACCCGACAAAGCGATCGATCTGGTCGATGAAGCCGCCGCCAAACTCAAAATGGAGATCACCTCCAAACCATTAGAACTAGATGAAATCGATCGACGTTTGTTACAACTTGAAATGGAACGGCTTTCGCTCCAAAAAGAAGATGACTACGCTTCCTTAGAACGAGTTGAGCAAGAAAGCCGCGTCGTCTACAAAAACAAAAGCGCGCAAGCGGCAATGGAACGACTAACGCGGATTAACAAAGAAATTGGCGACCTTAAAGAGAAACAAACTGGTTTGAATCTGCAATGGCAGACCGAAAAAGACACGATCGATCGCGTCCAAACTTTAAAAGAGCAAATCGATCAAATTAAGCTCCAGATCGAGCAAGCCGAGCGCGATTACAACCTCAACCGTGCCGCCGAACTGAAGTATGGCAAGCTGACTGAACTCGAAAAAGATCTCGACGATGCCGATCTAGAGCTAGATCGCGCCAGAGTCAATGGCTCCACCCTATTTCGCGAACAGGTCACAGAAGATGACATTGCCGAAATTGTGGCGCGGTGGACAGGCATTCCCGTCAAGAGTTTGCTGGAATCAGAACGTCAAAAACTGTTGCAGCTCGAATCTCATCTGCACGATCGAGTCGTCGGTCAAGAAGAAGCTGTCGTATCCGTATCATCGGCAATTCGGCGTGCTAGAGCGGGGATGAAAGATCCAGGCCGACCGATCGGTTCGTTTATTTTCCTTGGTCCTACAGGTGTTGGCAAAACCGAGCTAGCTCGCGCCTTGGCTCAGTTTATGTTCGATACCGACACGGCAATGGTGCGGATTGATATGTCGGAGTATATGGAGAAGCATTCCGTCTCCCGCCTAATTGGTGCACCACCTGGATACGTCGGTTACGAAGAAGGTGGTCAGTTATCCGAAGCTGTGCGTCGCCATCCCTACTCCGTGATCCTGTTTGATGAAGTTGAGAAGGCGCACCCCGATGTGTTTAATATTCTGCTCCAAGTTTTGGATGATGGACGCATTACCGATAGTCAGGGGCGCGTAGTGGACTGCAAAAACACCGTGATTATTATGACTAGCAACATTGGCAGTGAGTTTATTCTCGATGTCTTGGATGATGAGTCTAAATATGAAGAGATGCGCCGTCGGGTGATGGAGTCGCTTCGATCGACCTTCCGTCCTGAATTTCTCAATCGGATCGACGATACCGTAATCTTCCATGCCCTGAGTAAGTCTGAGATCAAATCGATCGCGGGTTTACAAATCAAACGGATTGAAGAACGCTTAGCCGATCAAAAAATTAACCTCAAAATCTCTGCCGCAGCCCAAGATCTGATCGCCACGATCGGCTACGATCCTGTGTTTGGCGCGAGACCACTCAAACGCGCAATCCAACGCGAAATCGAAAACCCGATCGCCACGAAAATCCTCGAAGGGGCATTTCCACCAGGCAGTACGATCTCGATTACAGTCGAAAATGAAAAGCTAGCTTTTAAATCCCTTGCTTGAATCTTGAATCCTAAGCCACCTGTAAAATTTGCAGTGAATTTTTAGGGTTTGGCAAAGATTTTCCTTGTTCGCGATACATCTCAAGATAGCTATCAATTACTTCTTGTCCGTGCTTTGCGGCTTGTTCGTAAGTATCGCCATGTGTATGAAATTTTTGAAATGGAAAGTCTGGTAGATGCACGAGATAGCTGTTGTCTTCTTCTGACCAGATAATGATCATGCTGTAGTGTGACATTACTTTAGATCCTCTAGCTTTTTTAGCCTTTGTTTAACTTCTTTCTCTAAATAAGCTTTTGCGTCATCCCCATCTTTCCCTGCAATAGTGAGTGGCATATCTCGGAGTAGTTCGTGTATCCAGACTGTATGGCTCCCCTTCGCTGGACGATAGGTAAATCCTGCTTTGAGGAGCATACTTTTTAGCTCTCGAATCTTTTGAGGCATATCAATTTATACATAACCCGATCGAACTCTGTGCAAAGTTTTTCTTAATCATAGTTTAGTTTAATCGATCGACCACTTTCTGTAATTCTGCCAAATACAAACATTCGTCTAGGCGAAACATGGCTTGCATTTCTTGGCACTGGTTCAGTATCATGGGAATAATCGTTGAAACCCTCTTAGAGTGAGGATTTTGACGGCTCATCTTCAAGATGGCTGTGACCTGTATATTTCAAGTGTTTTGAGTTATTTATCCCATCCATCGGAACCAGTCCCAGCTAGTTAGAAACCCAGATCGGCTTTGGCGATTTCGGCAACACGCAGCACTTCTGATGTGGAGATCTCTGCCCAAGGGACATCCCCGATCTCGCGGTAAAAGGTCTCATCGTAGGGGCGAGTCTGAATCACTACAGGCATCGGCACGGCATGACCGAGTACCAAGGCTTGCTGCTTAGAATCTAGCTTTGATAGGACAGAGCGCAAATTACCACTGCCTGCTACACCTGTAAAGATTGCTTCGATATCTTTTTCATCATTCAGCAAAGCCGTGATCCGCGTGCCGATTTGGGACATCACCTCGTTGTCGATCCCTGATGGTCGCTGATCGACTACGAGCAAGGTGACAAAATACTTCCGCATTTCCCGCGCGATCGTGCCGAAAATCGTCTGCTTGGCGGTGTGTGGGGCGAGAAAACGATGTGCTTCTTCGATCGTGATCATTAACTGAGGTGGTCGATCGCATATATTTTTGGTTTGCAGAAACTTCTCAGCTTTTCGCACATAGGCATGGTGGATGCGGCGCGTAATCACGTTTGTCGCCAGCATATAAGAGAGCAAATTCGATTGCGAACCAAATTCAATTACGACATGTTTTTTCGCTTCGATCGCGTCGAGAATTAATTTAATGTAATTTTGAGCGCAGTTACTCTTCATATACTTCATGTCTTCCAATCGCGTCAGTTTGCGCTGTAAAGCCATAATCGATGACTTACTGCCCATCTTTTGTTCACAAAATTCTTGGATCTCGTTATTAGACATCGTTAGCAGTCGGGCAATCCAATTCTTGCCGAATTCATTCTTTAAGATGATCGCATTCTCTAAACTGGCTTCGGAAAGATTCAACTCATCTTTGATTAGCATCAAATCTTCGACTTCGATCTGGTCATAGCTGATGTAGATTTCCTGAGCATCTCGCACTCCCCGCCGTAAGGTTGATTCAGGATCGAGTGTATAGATCTGCACCTGTCCTGGAAATAGTTGACGCAATCCCTTAACCGTACTAAAAGATTTCCCTTCCTTTGCTGCCTCCCAGCCATATTCTGAGTGCATATCAAAAATCAAATTCACTGCTGCTTGTTTGCGAATTACGCCCGAAAGCAGTAAGCGAGTCAGAAAAGATTTACCCGTCCCCGACTTGCCAAACACGCCGTTACTGCGCTCAACAAATCGATCCAAGTCTAAACAAACAGGAACTGCCATATCGATCGGTTGTCCAATCGCAAAGTTACGTTTCTGTGGATCGTCTTCCCAGCCAAACACGATCCGAAAATCTCGCTCCGAGGCATCAAACACTCGGCTAAAGTGACTGGGGATCGTCTTGACAGGCAACAGGCTAAATGTGCTGGGATCTTCAAAACTGAGTGATGCTTCGATCGAATATTCCGACTTCTTCCGCTTACTCTTTTTTGGGCTGGCAACGAGAATATCCAATGGGTCGGATGGCACAAACATCAACATCGGTGTAAGCGCGATTGTGGCAAAAGTCCCAGTACCCGCTAACACCTCGGTGAGGAAGGTATTACTAGGATCGGGAGGATTGATCGAAATTCGAGGGCTTGCAGTTCCCAATGTGACATCTGTGAGCATACAAAAGAATCGCGCCCGTTTGCCCTGGACAACGAGGAACTTGCCTACTCGCATATCTTCGACCGAGACTTCACCATTGAGCCGTACTTCTAATCCTTGGCTCAAAGATCCCTGAACAACCACTCCCAAAGGTGAAATCAAATCCATGCAATACCTTGCTAGCTTCCGTATAGACTAGCAGAAATTGCTGTAACAGAAATCAATTTAAGTAATAACTGTGGTTGAGAGATGCTGTTTCTGATTTAATCACTGCTCTCAATCACTTCGATCGAGATGTGTACTTTGTGGCTGCTGCCGCTCTAAAGCAAATAGAGTCGAGTATTCAATACTGGTTAAAACCCTTCCCAATCAACGCCTCGGCAGGCTATAACACGGTCAGATGTCTCGTCCATCGCTTTGTTATCTTGCATCTCGCAACCAGAAATACCAGGTCTTGAGATCTTGGTACTCGCTTAACTTGCGGACAACTTTGCCGCTAGATGCGTAAACTATTGACCAATTTTCTTGGACTCAACATGCTGCGCAAAACTATTTAAGATACTTTGCCAGCCTTGGCGCTGTTGTTCTGCTTCGTTTTGAGACTCAGCTTCAAATTTTTCTTCTACTTTTACACCATTTTCGACGAGTGAAAACTCAACTACGACTGATCGTCCATCCCCCATAGAATACTCGATTAGCTGATTTTCAATCACTTTTGAGAACGTTCCGCCAAAGTCAAAGCCCATGCTCCCGTCTGTTGCTTCCATTCTTGAGAAAAAGGTTCCACCCTCTCGCAAGTCAACTGTACTCTCAGTAGTATGCCAATCTTCGGATGCCGCATTCCACTGTTTGATGTCTTCTGGGTTAGTCCATGCAAACCAGACAGGATCTAGATCAGACTTGACGACAGTTTCAATACTGATTTTCATTTCAAGATCTCCAAAAGTTTGAAATTTGCTGAGTGGGCGTATAACGGGGAAGTTGTGCGGCGGCAGGCAAACTAAACTCTTACAGATAGACTCTACGCCGTCCGCACCAACGAAGGGTTAGGCAGATGTGCCTTGCGGAAGCACAAATTCGTCTTGCATTTCAGAGCCAGCGCTGTACTGCCTCAATTGTGTCAGTCGGTCCGGTGTTGAAGCACAGCTTGGCTTGAGGAGCGTGCGCGTGCACGACATTTATCAACTTTTCAAACAATAGAAAGCTTCCTGCGATCGTGCGTATGCCCGCCCCGATGACGATGCAGTCGAACCGCTTTTGCTCCAACTGGACTCGAACAACCGACTCAGCAGTTTCGCCAAAATCGGTCAGGCACATTTGCACGTCGTAGCCGCGGTCAGTCAAACTGTTTTCAGAGGCTTTGAGGCCGGCCAATACCTTCGTTGCGTCCATGCCAGGGTAAGCCGCGTAGTCTGGGTGAGAGAAATCCATCAGTGCAGGCTGAATGCCGATCACCAGGACACTTTTCTTGTTTGTCATATCTTTCTCCAGGTAGTCTGTGCCTGACGAAAGGCAAGCACAGTAATGATTGTGTACGGGCAACGCGCGTTCGAGCGTGGCATTTGTTCAGCCGCCTAACGTTAGAGTTGAGCGACAGGCCCGGTCGGGCCTGTCCGCTTGAACGAATTATCAGGCGTCAATGTGATCCGCCGGCTTGCCGGGTACGAGTTCCACCATCAGCCCTTCATTCAGCCAAACGTCCATCAGCCGTTGCCATCGCCAGCCATGGGGAAGGCCAACCTGCTTGCAGGCTACTTCAATGGCTTCTGCGGTCATGGGTACAATCAGGTTCACGTACCATCCTTTGGAAAATCAACAACCGCCGCTGCACCGTACGGATTGTCAACCAAGTACACCCAGTTACCGTTTGGCAACCGTTTCATGATGTCACTCGAAGTGCCATTCATATCCAGCTTCACCCCATCGGGCGTTGTGGCTTTGAGCGTCCACTCATCTAACCACGCTGCAATCTCGCCTGTTTCAAACGACACGCTGCGCTGAGCCTGTAAATCTGGTCTCATTCCGCATAGAAATTCCAAGGCCTTTCGTATTTCAGTCTTGCCTTTGACGAAAGTTCCGGGTTGGGACACATATAGGGCATCGTCATGAAATGAGCTTAGAGCTCCCTCAATATCCCCGTTGCGGACACAGTGTTGAAAATACCGTGCTGCCCCGAGAATTGTTGTCCTATCGAATATTGGGTTCATCTTGTTCTCCTGAATTTGGACTGGCATCGGGGCTATGGTGGCTTGCGACCTGAAGCCTAACTACTGAGCTAAGCGGCGCGCTCGCCGCAGCGTTCGAATCATAGCGGAAATCTCTCAGCGCTTCCGCTGAAGCGCCGGGTCAGGTCGGGCTGGCATGCGACGCTTTTTGCGGAAACCGCAAGGGAAGCCCACAGCAGTTGCGGCGACTAGCCCGGCAGCGCGATGCGCTTAAACTTTCCGAGCTTTTTGTTCGGCGCGCTTGTAAAAGCACTGCAACAGCGTAATCGGCGCCAATACGTTCGTTGCTTTTAATAGATTGCCCAAAGGTAGATTTGGGCGATGAATTAAAAAGCTGCAAAGCCAAGCCCAACGTTTGAGATAAGAGGCTTGACCCGGCTTGTCGGGGCAAGTCCTCGCTATTTAAGGGTTAGGCCTCAACCTAGCGCAGGCTCGAACATTTGGGAGGACGAACTCCGGGAGGACGAACTCCGGGACACCCATCAGGACGAACTCCGGGACACCCATCAAATTGCCAGACGAACTCCGGGACACCCATCAAATTGCGAACTCCGTGCGAACTCCGGCGAACTCCGGGACGGCGAACTCCGGGACACCCATCAAATCGCCGTTTTCCTACAACGAACTCCGGAAGACCCATCAAA
>ENA-ORBV01011797-ORBV01011797.1-microbial-mat-metagenome-genome-assembly--contig:-NODE-11797-length-13626-cov-3.501144_pt1 | contig 13626 bp, 6 predicted proteins | sample MGYA00237777_ERZ505514 | MGnify/ENA primary metagenome ERZ505514 (study PRJEB26160, sample SAMN06269048) | microbial mat metagenome | isolation source: Oligotrophic lake microbial mat | place...
GCCCGCACCGATCCATTCCTCAATCTCGCGATCTCCGGTCAGCGACTCATCGATCGCTATCGGCGTAGGATAATCGCTGGCCAGCCCCAGCAACACATCGCGAGCCCCGCGCGCATCCGGCGCAATCGGTTGCTCCACGAATTCCACCGGGCGGTCCGCACAGCGCTCGAGCCAGCGCTCCGCCCGACGCCGATCCCACGCCCCATTCGCATCCAGCCGGAGCTTCGCCCCCGGCGGCAGGTTACCGCACACGTCATCAAACAACGCGAGTTCATCGGCGACATCGCCGACTCCCACTTTCCACTTGAACACGCGAAACCCAATTTCCGCTTTCGGCTCAATCTGCAGCAACGCCGCCCTGCCCGCCGGCAGCAATGCCGCCACCGGCAGATATGGCACGGCGGTGACCGTTTCCGCCGAATGCGAACGTTTCGTTTCATCCGGATGGGTCACCGCCTCGACCTCCGCACGCGCCGCCGCAATCGCATTGCGCAAGCATCCGAAGCGCGCCGGCACCGCTTCCAATGCCTCGCCTTCAATCCACTCGTCCAATGACTCCGCCGCGCTGACATCGTCGTCGGCGGTTTCAGTTCCAAACCAAGGAATCGGCGCCGCTTCGCCATAGCCCACCGCACCCGATCCGCCCTCGGACACGTCCTCCAGTCGCACCATCACTCCTTCCCGCTCCGACCAAAGCCCATGCGCCGTCCGCATCGAGTGACGAAACGGCAGGCGAAAACGACGAAACTGAAAACGGAACTTCATACGTGAATGCGCACGCTGTGCGCATTACCGGAAAAACGCCAAGCTCAAGCCGTTGTGCCCCAGTGAACGGGAGAGGAGGTGGGCACGAGAGCGGGAACTCGAACGTGAAGGGACCCAGCAGAGGCCTCCTCGCCCGCCGTCAACTCGAGTTTCTCTTTCCCGTCCGGATTCCAAAAAATCCACCTCGTCTTCAGCCTTGCGATCTCCCGGCCGACGCCTACTCCGTTCATGGCAACTCATGACCAAGGTTGCCACGCCCTCCGCCTCGTCGATCGCCTCCGCTGACGCCGAGTTCTACCTGCCGGCCGATGCCTTTTTTCGGGCCTGCATTCCGACGGCCCTCACGTTCGATGATGTGTCGCTCGCCACGTTGTACTCAGAAATTCTCCCCAAGGATGCCGACACCTCCACCGCGCTGAGCGAGGCCCTGCGGCTCCAGATCCCGATCATCTCGTCCGACATGGACACGGTCACCGAGTCGCGCATGGCCATCGCCATGGCCCTGAACGGCGGCCTCGGACTGATCCATTACAACATGACGCCCAAGGATCAGGTAAAGGAAGTGGCGCGGGTGAAGCGTCACATCCACGGCCTCATCCAGGACCCGATCACCATTGGTCCCGACCAGCTCATCGGCGACCTGCTCGCGATGATCGAGGCGAAGCGTTTCGCGTTCTCCACTTTCCCGGTGGTCGACGAAAACGGCAAACTCGCCGGCCTTTTGTCCGGCAATGTCGTCAAGGATCGCTATAAAAACAAACGCGTGTCCGACGTGATGACGCCCCGCGCCCAACTGATTACCGAAAAGCAGCGCGCCGTGTCCAAGGATCCGATCAAGGCCGCCGACCGATTTTTCACCGCCAACGTCGGGATCAATAAAATGCTCGTCGTCGACGATGCCGACCTCCTGCGCGGCTTGATCACGGCCTCGGATGTCGAGCGGATCACGTCAGAGTCAAAATCGCGGCGCAAACCCGCCCGCGATGACGACTTTCGCCTGGTCGTCGGGGCCGCACTCTCCCCGATCCGCCTGCCCGACGGCTCACTCGATCGCGACAAGATCATCGAGCACGTCGGCCATCTCATCGACGAACACGTCGACGCCGTCGCCGTATCCACCGCGCACGGACACACCGCCGGAGTGGGCGACGTGGTGAAACTCGTTCGTCGCGAGTTCAAGGATCTTACCATCATCGCCGGCAACGTGACGAGCGCCAGCGGCGTGGCCTTCCTCGGCGAGTGCGGCGCCAACGCGATCAAGATTGGCCAGGGCCCAGGCTCGATTTGCACCACGCGGATTGTCGCCGGGGTCGGAATTCCGCAGCTCACGGCGCTCCATGTGGCCGGTTCCGCGGCGAAAAAGGCCGGCGTGAAACTAATTGCCGACGGAGGCATCACCAAGAGCGGAGACATCGTGAAGGCATTGACGCTTGCCGACGCGGTGATCCTCGGCGGCCTGCTCGCGGGTTGTCGCGAAGCTCCCGGCGAGATCCTCGAAATCAACGGCAAGGTCTATAAACAATATCGCGGCATGGGCAGCCACGCCGCCATGAAGTCGGGCAGCGCCGCGCGTTACGGTCATGATAAAAATGATACATCGCGCAAAGTGGCCGCCGAAGGCATCGAAGCGCTCAAGGAAGTCAGCGGTTCGGTCGATGACGTCCTCGCCACCCTGATCGGCGGCGTGCAAAGCGGCATGGGCTACCTCGGTGCGGGGACGCTGCCCGAATTGCGCGCGAAGGCGCGTTACACCCGCGTCTCGCCCGCCGGCCAGAAAGAAGCCGCGCCCCACGACATCATCGAAGTCTCCACGCGCACAAACCGCTCCTGATCTCGACCGCAGCCGAGTCGCCGTCCGCGTCGTCCGACCGAGCCCGGCCTTTCCAGAAATCAACTCTTGGTCCACGATTTCGCCGCACGGGTCCAGCGTGCGCTCGTCAAACGCCGGAAACTCTCCTTTCATTCCCTTTCCCCCAAAAAAAATATGAACATTCAACGTCGCGATTTTTTGAAAACCAGCCTCGCCGCATCCGCCACCGCCGCACTCGCCACCCAGGCGCAGGGCGCCAGTGGATCGTCAGCGTCCAACCGCGAGTATTACGAACTCCGTTGTTATCACCTGAAGGCCGACACCCGTCTGAAAGCGAATGCCGCCCAGGCCGGACTCGACAGTTACCTTAAGAACGCCGTTATCCCCGCCCTCGGCAAACGCGGCGTCAAGAACGTCGGCGCTTTCACCGAAATCGAGGTCAACAAGAACGCCGGCACCTCGAACCCCAAAGCCGATAGTCCGGTCTGGGTTCTGATTCCTCACGCCACCCTCGATTCGTTCGCGTCGGTCAGCGCCGACCTCAATGAAGACGCAGACGTCAAGAAGGCCGGGGCTGCCTACCTGAATCTCGACAAAGGCACGCCTCCCTTCGAGCGCCTCGACACGTGGTTGCTCCGGGCTTTCAAGAGCATGCCGCGCATGGAAATTCCGGCGTTCTCCAAGAGCAAGGTTCCGACGCGGGTCTTCGAAATGCGCACCTACGAGAGCTTCAGCGAAGAGAAAGCGCTCAGAAAGATGGCGATGTTCGACGACGGCGAAGCCCAGGTGATGCGCGATCTGGACATGGGGCCACTCTTCTTTGGCCAGGCCCTGGCCGGCAAGAATCTGCCGCACCTGACGTACATCACGTCCGGCCGCGACCTCGCCGCCCACCTCGCGAACTGGAAGAAGTTCCCCACCGCCCCCGGCTGGGTGAAGATGAAGGACGATCCCAAGTACAAGGACACGGTCTCCAAGAACACACCGTTCTTCCTCGTGCCGACGTCGTATTCACAGATCTGATGCGTCGGGCCGCATGCGGCTTGGCGGCGCTGGTTTGAACAGCACGGTCAGGACCGTTTCAAACCAACCAATCCCCTCAAACCGGAAGCGCCTCGTGGAGTCGCTTCCGGTTTTCCTTTTAGAGTGACGGCAACTGCACTTGGACCGGTGCATCCCCGCCCGGACGCGGAAAACGAATCGAGTGCCGGCGGCCTTCGATGGTGATCTCGACTGCGGCCGCTTCCGCCGAATCGGTCCGGCTCGCTCGCCACGCCACGGGTTTGCCCGTCCGTTGCGGCACGAGAATCGTGATCATCCCCATTTCCCGCCGCAGCTCGGTCGTGCCCGTTTCAACGTGCCAGATATTCGGAAACTCCCGCGAAGGCGGCGGATTGAAGCCGTCCGTCTGCGCAAAGGTCAGTGTCACCGGCGAAAGATAACGCACCTCGAGGCGCGAGTTCTCCTGCTCGAGTTGCAGCCAGGCTTCCCGCTTATCGATCGTGAACGCCTTCAGGCCATGCAACATGAACTGAAAGCGCGCCGGTTCGGGCGCGACGAGTTCGTCGTACATCACGATGAAAGGCTGTATGCCCTTCACGAATACGACGTGCCGCCACGCCTTGCGCAGGCGCCCGGCATAGGCCGGCGTGGCATCGCCCGCGATATAATCATAGGCCGGCGTGAGGTTCTCCCGAACAATCTCGCCGGTCGAGGTCACCGAGTGCGGCGTTTGACCTTCACCATTCACCAGCACGGCGTTCTGCGCCCGGGTCGAATGCACATACTGATAATGAAACTTGCTCCCGTGCAGGTCGCGGTAGCCGTTCGCCACCAGCAGCGCGTCCCCATAGGCGTTGAGAAAAAACGAGTTTTGCGGATTGTGTCCGTGGCTCTGCGAGCCGAACGCACTCGCCTTGAACGCGAAGTGCACATCGTCGCGGCTGTCGACGAGCGTGGTGTGCAGACTAGCCACGCCAATGCCACGAAAAATCTTCGACGGCGCCAGGTCGGTCGGTGGCTTTGACGCCGGCAGCGGTGGCAGATTCGCGCGATAGAGAAAACCGAGCACGCCGCCATTTTCGCGCATGTTTTTTTGTTCCGCCCACCAGCGCCAGTACCCGGCGTTGCCCGCGTTTTCATCAGCGCCGCGCACGCGTAGATGATACTCCATGAAACCGGGCGCATCCAACGGCCGGAATGCGAGATCGCCGAAGCCGGCGTTGGGCGAATGCGGCGGAGCTATATACAATGGATAATCACCGACGTGCGCAAAAAAGGGCTTCTTCAGGCCATCTATTCCCAGCGCCGACTTCGCGACCTGCAACCACCACACGGCCTTGTTTTGATAACTGGACCAGTAGCTCACGCCTTCGTGCCAGCCGCCGTCATCGTCAGACCATACCGGATAACACGCGAAGAACTTGTTCACCGCGTAATCCACCCACTGCGGCGCCTCCGGAATCTCGTCGTGAAACGCGATCCCGGTCTCCGCGATCTTGTGCCACACACGATTCGCATGACTCCCGTAGGGCTTTTGCAGGTGCCCCACCCCGCGTTGCACTTCGTTGCTGTTCCACGCCTCGATCACGCGCTCACGCATCACGGCCTGGATCTTCTCGCGATCCGCGGGCGTAAACCGGTCCCAGGCCCAATCGTAGGCGCGGGCCGGACGAAACAGCATTGGTTTTCCCGCTTCGCAATTCAGCGTGAAGTTCGTGTTTCCCTTCGGATCCCAGCTCGCGAGGTGCAACACCCAACGCCGCGCAGCTTCGCCGTAGGTCGCGTCTCCAGTCATCAAATACACAAACGCGATCATCTCCGCTTCCTCACATGCCTTCTCGGCCTGGACGCGATTCGGCCACCAGTACTTGACCAGTTCCGCGTTATTTTTATCGCGGGCCGAACCCTTGTGCTCCGGTTCTGCAGTCGGCCCGGCCTTGATATAGGCATCGGCCGTTCGCCGCAGCGCCGCAAACGCGTTCGCTTCGCCGCCCACGGCCAGCGCCCGCAGCCGCGGCAGATCCTCCGGCCGCATGAAGAGCCGCGGATGCCCTGATGGAATCGCCGCACGCTGCTCCGCCCGCGTGGGCATCGGCAACGCGATCGCATCGGTCGCAATCTCCACCTGCCGCGCGATGCTCCAGTCGGACGCCTCCCCTTGTTGATTGGCATAACGATAGCGCCAGAAATAGCTGCCGGGCGGCACCGCCGCGTTATGGGTATAGGTGGGCCACCCAATCCCGTCGATGGTCGTGGTCGTCGCCGGCGAAAACACCCGATCGCGCGACCACTGGACCGCGTAACTCGCCGCCTTGGCCTGCACGAGCCAGGTGAACGAAGGCGGATTCGATCGCACGACCGAACCATCGACCGGGCGGTACCCCCATTCGTCCGGCCGCGCCTCGCGTTGGTCCAGCGGCAGCGCCGCGAAAGAACTAAGCGCGAGGATTGCGAGCGCCAGTGTCGCTGTCGCGCGCCGGAGAAGGACGAAGCCAGGTAACCGTTTCATCGTAGTGGTAGCGATGGGCCATACGACCCTGAAGTGCAATGCTCCGCGGTGATCGTCCCGGTTTCACTTCCCCAAGCCGCCCTTAACCAACTCCGCTCTTGCGAGCGACGGTGGGACTGACTCCCTGAAGGAATGTCCGACGAGATCGCCAAAACCGCTGTTCCCTCGGGGCGTATCGTCATTGCGGAGACACTTGGGCTTGCCCCCAGCGTTCTGGGTCAGCGCCTCGCCGCGCCTTGGCAACGCCTCGGAGCAATGGTCGTCGACCTCGCTGCGGTGGGATTGCTTTCGTTGCTGTCGGGCCCGTGGCTCGGCCTAGGCACCGGAGCGATGCTGATTCTTCTCTTCGGGAACTCGAGCAAGGTCCCGATCGCGTTAAAAGTCGTCCGCCAGGTGTGCCGCGCGTTGGGCGCGATCATTCTTTTGCTTTCCGCCCTCGCGCTCGGTCATGTTTCCCTCCTGCGCTCAAGCGGGCTGGAGCTGGAAGTGTTCACCGGCCGCGAACCCAGCGCCGCGATGAAGGAAACCCTTTTCGTTTCGCCCAACCCGTCCACGCCTGAACTCCGTGAAGCCACTGACAAACTGCAGAAGCAAGTGGAACTGCTCAAAGCGGAGAACCGGGAAATGCAAGCCGCCCGGAGTTCGTGGCTCTATCAGGCCCGCACCTTCGCCAACGCGTTGGGCGTTACCTTCGGATGGTCCGGCGTTTATTTCACGCTGCTCGCCGGCGCCACCCGCGGGCGCACGTTGGGGAAGATGCTGTTTGGGATCCGCGTGATGAAAACGACCGGCGTCCCGTTCACGTTTTTCGATGGTTTCGTCCGTCACGGCGGCTACGTGGCCGGTGTCGCCATGGGCCTCATCGGCTTTCTGCGACTGCTCTGGGATCCCAATCGCCAGGCTGTCGAGGATCGCATCGCCAGCACCGTCGTCATTAAGATGGGCGGACTGATCGCATGACGGCGCCGTCACCGAAGAACGGTCTCGTCAGGACAAAACCCGCGCCGGCCTTGCCGGATTGGCGTTCGCGAGAAAAGCTCGAAATGTTCTTTCCGCCGACCCCTGAACCCGGCTCAAATTAAGTAACTCAACGGTTCACTTCGTGATGGTTTGGTCTATTCGTTTTCTTCTCATGCGTTACCCCTCTTTCCTTCTCTCCCGCCGATCGGGGTCGGCTCGTCTCCTTATCCTGCTGGCCGCACTCGCCGTTTCCAGTTCCGCCTCGGTGGCTGCCCCGGCACCGCGCATGCCCAAGCCGACGTCCTCGGAGCCGCTCGCGCCGTGGATCGAGCCGAATTTCCCGTTCTTTTCCTCTGTCATCGACGCCCGCAAAGCCGGCGCCGAATTCCCCGGCAACAATCTTACTCCGCGCGGCATCGTGCTTAATCTGGGAAGCGACACGTGGGCGTGCTTCGATCCCGATCTGCTCCGCATCTCCGCTGTCTGGCGCGGCCCGGGCATCACCACCAAGGCACTCGCCCCCGGTTCCTATGTCGACTTCGGCAAGAAAACGCCCGGCGGCCAATCCCCGCTGCCCGAACCCGAGGGCAAGATCTGGCTCGCGACCGGCATCTACCCAGGCTGGCAGGTCGGCGAACGCCTCTCCCTCGATGATCCACGCGAACCAGCCCCTTCCGTCGAAGAGGTGGGCCGCGGGCCGATTGCCGAAGCCCTCGGCCGCTTCGAAGCGATCCGTTTGGTGCGCGATGGCGCCGTGCTCGAGTACACCGTCGGCGGCATCGCCGTCCGCGAATGGTGGACCGTTTCGCCGGAGGCAGGCTCGCCGCTGTTGGTACGGCATTTCGAGATCGCACCGTCCACCCAATCCTTGACCTTGGTCGTGGGTCACACGGCGGCCGACGTTTCCCTCGCGCTTCACCTCGCGCCGGACCGCTCTCGAAGTGCCACCCTCGCCCAGGAAAACTCCGTGTGGGCCGTTCGCGTCCCCGCGCGCTCCACTCCGCTCCTCTTCGGCCTGGCCATCGGGACGTCCGCCGCGACTTCCAAAGTCGTGGGACCGCCACCCCCCCGCCCCACCGGGGCTCCGACCTCACGTTGGCCGCAAGAGGTCACGACCTCAGTCACGCTCTCCACCGCCAAAGACGCCTACGTGGTCGATCACATCGCCCTGCCTTACGACAACCCGTGGCACCGTGGAGTCCGGCCCGGGGATATCCAGTTTTTCAATGACGGCACCGGTGTCACCGTGACGCTGGACGGTGACGTCTGGCTCATCGGCGGCCTCAACGAAACCGGTGGCAAGGTGCGCTGGCGGCGTTTCGCCTCCGGCCTGCACGAACCGATGAACATCGCGATTCGCGAAAACCAGATCTACGCGTTCGACAAGAACGGTGTCTGGTGCCTCCGCGACACCAACGGCGACGGCGAAGCCGACTCCCACGAATTATTCTCCAACGTCTTCGGCCAGACAGCCGACATGCGCGAGTTTCCCTCCAACATCCGTCTCGGTCCCAAAGGCGAGTTCGTCATCGCCAAAGGCGGACAACAATCCGCCACCCAGGGTAAACATAACGGCAGTGTTCTCCGACTCAGCGCCGATGGTCGCAGTGCCACGTTGCTCGGCTACGGTTTCCGCCAGCCCAATATCGGAGTAAACATCCGCACCGGCCTCGTCACATCGAGCGACCAACAGGGCCAATATATACCGTCGACTCCCCTGCATATCGTCGAAGGTAAACAGTTCTATGGATTCCTCCCGCCGTTTGCTCCCAAAGAGGAATATCCTTCCCCGCCCGCCGAACCGCTTACTTGGATCCCCCACGCAGTAAACGCGTCCGCCACATCCCAAGTCTGGCTCTTCGGCGCCCGCATGGGTCCGCTCAATGACGAGTTGGTCCACATCGGTTTCAACAAACCCGAGGTCTTCCGCGTCCTCATGAACAAGCGCGGGAAGCGCCCCCAAGCGTCCGTCGTGAGCATCACCCGCGCGTTCGAATTCCCGCCGCTCCACGGTTCGGTCAATCCGGCCGACGGCCAACTCTACCTCGCCGGGTTTCAAGTCCTCGGTTGGGGCAATATCCTCGATACGCTCTCCGGGATGGGTCGCGTGCGGTACACCGGCGCGCCGGTTACCTTGCCCAACGAAGTCGTACCGATGGACAAAGGCGTAATGCTCCGTTTCGGCGTCGCGCTCGATCCGAAGAAGGCGCGCAACCCCGACAGTTACTCGCTGCAGAGCTGGCATTATGAACGCACCTTCAAGTATGGCTCGCCCCAATACAAAGAGGATGGCGCGCCCGGGCAGGATTACCTGACGGCCAGCGCCGCCTATTTATCGACCGATGCGCGCAGCGTCTTCATTGCGGTTCCCGGCATGAAGCCAGTCATGCAACTGCGCGTAGGTTGGTCGCTCGACACTGCCAAAGGAAAGAGCTTCGAGGAGAACGCCTACACCACGCCATACGAGCTCGTTAAATTTGATCCCAAAGCCGAGGGCTTTGGTGCCATCGCGGTCGACCTCACACCGCGTGCCATGGTCGCGCAGGCGAGCGGTCCGGTGTCACTCGACGAGGGTCGACGCCTGGCGCAACTATTCGCCTGCGTGGCCTGTCACGCCGAAGATTTCAACCCGGCCATCGCGCGCTCCGGCCCGCCCTGGCGCGGACTTCACGGCAGCGAACGGGCCGTCGTCATCGGCGGTAAGGCGACCAACGTGAAGGTCGACGACGCCTACCTCCGCGAATCCATTCTCGAGCCCTCCGCGAAAATCGCATCCGGCTTCGAAAAAGGCGAATACGCCATGCCGAGTTACGCCGGCGTCCTCAACGATTCCCAGATCGATTCACTCGTGCTCTATCTCAAGAGCCTGCGCTAACCGCCCATCTTCGCGCCCACTTCCGTCCACCCCAACCTCGTTTCCTTATGCTTCCCCTTCTTGCCCGCACCTCGGCTCTCTTTGCCCTCGCTTGTCTCCTCTCTATGTCACCCCGGCTCAGTGCCGAAATGACCGTGATCAAAGTGCCGCCAGCAGACGGCAAGCTCCGCATCATCGCATTCGGCGCCCACCCGGATGACTGCGAAATCCAGGCCGGCGGCAGCGCCGCCCTTTGGGCCAAGCAAGGTCATCATGTGCTCTTTGTGTCCACCACCAACGGTGACATCGGCCACTGGCGCGAAGCCGGTGGACCGCTCGCGTTGCGGCGTAAAGCCGAGGTTGAAAAGGCCCACGAGATCCTCGGCATTCACGGCGTGATCCTCGATAATCACGACGGTGAACTCGAGCCCACGCTCGAAAACCGCCGCAAACTCACCCGCCTGATCCGGCAGTGGAACGCCGACTTGGTGCTCTCCCCGCGCCCCAACGATTACCATCCCGATCATCGTTATACCGGCGTGCTGGTACAGGACGCCGCCTTCATGGTGACAGTCCCTTTCTTCTGTCCGGATGTGCCCGCCATGAAGAAGAACCCGGTGTTCATGTATTACACCGACCGCTTCCTCAAGCCCATGCCATCGAAGCCCGACGTCGTCGTTTCCATTGATTCCGTCTTGGAAAAGAAACTCGATGCCTTGGGCGTGATGATTTCGCAGTTTGCCGAAGGCGGCGCGAATGGCTCGGCTGAGCTCTATCCCGACGATCCTCTGCGGCAGCAGCAGCGGCAGCGGCAGGTGCGCGAAAACTTTTCCCGTCGCTTCCAGGCAATCGGCGCACGCTTCCGCAATGAGCTGCTCGCCTGGTATCCCGGCGATCGCGCGGATTCGGTGCGCCACGTGGAGGCGTTCGAGATTTGCGAATACGGCAGCCAGCCCAATAAGGCCGAGCTCCAGCGCTTGTTTCCGTTCTTCCAATAACAGACCTGTGGGCATAAGGGCCCGAGCTTGCTCGCGGCCTCCGGGACCGTGTTACAGACCGTAAGTCCGGCCATGCGCAAGCGCAGGCCCTACGGCAAGGCAGCGAATCTTCTGCGGCTGCGTTTAGACACGAGCCCACCGTCGACAGAGGTAAGACTGCCGTTCCTGTCGGTCCTCCCGGTGAAACAGAAATTCCTGTCTGTCATCTCCAGTTTATACTCCATCAAGCCAACCAACAGGCAGGAATGCCTGTGCCACTTCGGCGCTCCAGCGGAAAACGCACCGTTCACTTCGCGATTTTTAGAATGCGATTATTATAGCTGTCCGTGATATAAAGTGTGCCGTCGCGCGCCACAGTTACGCCATGCGGCCGGTTCAACTCGGCCAACTCCGGCGCGCCGCCTACGCCGGCTGCACCTTTGCGCCCGGTGCCCGCGACCCGGATAATCTTCCCGGTCGCAGGCAGGTATTTCCGGATCAGATGATTCTCCGCGTCGGCGATGATCACGTTGTCGTCGGCGTCCATGCACAGATGCTTCGGCCCATTCAACTTCGCGGCGAGTGCGTCGCCGTCATCGCCGTCCGCTCCTTTTTGCCCCGACCCATTCACCACCGTGCGAATCCGACCGGACCGGTCGACGACCCGCAGGGCATGACCGTTGCGCTCCAAAATATAGAGATTGCCCGCCCGGTCCATCACCGCCGCACGCGGATCGACCAGCGGAGCTTCCACTGCCAGCGCACCATCGGACGGCACGCCCTTCTCCCCATTGCCGGCCATCACTGCAAGACGGCCGGTCCTCAGATCAAGCCGGTGGACGCGCCGCAGATCCGCGATAATGAGCTGCGTGCCGTCAGGCGTCAGGGCGATGCAATAAGGGCCTGCCGTCCGGGCGCGATCGCGCGGCACGTCGTACCCCGGCACGCTGCTCACCTGGCCGGTGGTCAGGCTGACACGACGCGCCCGGCCGTTCCACGTGTCGCCAACAAACAGATTGCCGCTGTCGTCGACCGCCAGGCCAATCGGCTCGTTGAACTGGCCAGGCGCCGACCCGGCGGTGCCAATCTGGCCGAGGAACGCGCCGTTCAGGTCGGTAACGACAATGCGCTTATTGCCGGTGTCGGCGATAAACACATGGCCGTTTTTATCGACCGCCACGTTGCGTGGCCCGAAGAAGCCCAGCGGCTTGGCGGCATTGCCCTCGGCGGTGCCGCCAGTGCGTGAGACCCGCTTGCCCGTCCCAGCCTGAAGCTCCTCGTCGCCGCTGCCCCAGGAGGTTATGAACGTGCCATCGGGGCCAAATTTAGCAATCCGCGCGTTCCAGGTGTCGGCGACATAAATATTCCCCTCAAGGTCGACCGCAACGCCAGAAGGCTCCTGCAGCGCGCCCGGCCCGCTCCCGCTGATGCTGCGGGTCTGACCGTCGGTCGCGTAGACCAGAATGCGATTATTCGGCGCATCGGCGACATATAGCGTGCCATCCGGCCCGGTCGCCATTCCCCGTGGCTCAACCGGCGACTCGCCGCTGAGCGGCCCCTCGGAGACCAGCTTCAGCGGCGTGTTGGAGCCAAAGTTGGCGCTAGTCGGCCCGCTGGGGAGCGGCGCAGCATCGCGGCGAATAAACACAACCATCTCGCGCCCGCTAATCGGGGCGGCATCAGGCAGCTTGCGCGACAGCAGATACTGGCGCAGCGTGTTCCAGTTCGCCGGACGCAGCGGCCAGGTCAGAATCCCGACCCCGCCCGCCGTACAGTCAAACAGCGCCCGTCCATTCACATCTTTCTGGCCCCGCAGCTCGGGGTTACAGCCATAGGCGGGATCGTAGAGACGATCTTTGTAGGCCGCCAGGCTATCGGTGCTGCCCTCGGGAAACCACCAGTTGAAGTAGGTGTCGTAGGCCTGCAGATAGCCTGCCTGCTCCATCTTCTCCACGGTATCCGGGGCCATATTCGAGCGGGCGAAGATCGCCACCGGCGCATCCAGATCGGCCTCGGGCAAGTTGACGATCTGGTCTTTGTTGCGCCACTGAATGTTCGTCCAGTCGCGGAAGTACCACTCCAGCGGCTGGCGCAGGCTGCCCTCGCTGTTGCCGGTCGCCGGATCGCCAGCGCTCAACAGAATCTTCATGGTGTTGCCGCCGATCGGATCGCTGATCGAGCGGGTGTTGCGGGTCTGGGTGATCGCAATCTGCTCAACCTCGCGCACAATCAGCGGAACATCCGGGGCGGTCTGGGTGTAGACCAGGAACTCGACCGGGACATCAGGCTGATAGTAGACCGCGTTGACGCTCGAGCGCACGGTATACAGCGCCAGCATGCCAACCAGACCCAGCGCCACCATCCGCAGCGTCGTGCTACGGCGCATATGTTTACCAATCTGCCAGATCCCCACGCCGATCAGCCCAACAAAGAGGAGCAGCATCCACAGCCCAAGCCGGGACTGCTGCGCGGCCTGGGCGGCGCCCGCCGCATCGCTCAGGAGCGAGGCCGCCGTAATCAACAGCACGACCGCCCCGCCCACAAGCGGCACGATCAGCCAGCCCCAGCGCTCGCGCACAGCGGGCCACTCGATCTTCTTGGTGATCCGGCTGAGCGCCCAGCCGGCGCAGAGAACCGCCGGCAAGGTCATGTGAATCGTCAGCCAGGGCATTTTCTCACCGGCCCACGAGAACACCGTAAAGGCCAGGAAAAACCAGTAAAACCCAAAGCCTAGCCAGAGATCCGGCAC
>ENA-ORBV01011799-ORBV01011799.1-microbial-mat-metagenome-genome-assembly--contig:-NODE-11799-length-13624-cov-5.873773_pt1 | contig 13624 bp, 7 predicted proteins | sample MGYA00237777_ERZ505514 | MGnify/ENA primary metagenome ERZ505514 (study PRJEB26160, sample SAMN06269048) | microbial mat metagenome | isolation source: Oligotrophic lake microbial mat | place...
TGTATAAGAGACAGGCAATGAGCAACCTAACCCTTGCCAGAGTGATTGTACCCACCATTTCCATGCTTGTTTACAAAAAGTGTGAAATGACACCAATGTTCACGCAAGCAAAATGTGAATGACTCACATTTCATTCTGGTCTGGACTGACAAATGTTATTGACTGGTGACACTGGAAGATCATGTGGTGCTGTTTTGCTACAACGTTCAACAACACAGTTGCAGTTGATGGTGAAAACATTGGAATATTGGCATGATGATTTGGAATCGTTGGAATGTCAATTACAATTGATGTCAAAATCACCACAAATTTCCAATGGTTCCCAAACGCCGCATGTCATGTGCCTGCATTCCCATCATGTTGTTGGCAAGAACACCAGACACAGCATCAAAAAAATTGAAAATCATTGGAAAAATTGTCAGGAATTTTCTTAAACATCCAATCATTGGAAGGGCACTCTTTTGAAATGATCGGATGCAAAACATTTTTCTACCACAATTTTTTAACAGTGTTAACAAATGCAACAAACAGACTGTTCTGACAATGTTGGGAAATGAACTCCATAACCAATGTTGTCATAAAAGAAGACAGGTCATTAAACAATCTAGGGGCTCAGCACAATGTGTCTTATGCACCAGGTCACTGAGGAGGTTTATGAGACATCTTTTTCATTCAAAAACACAACTTTAGGCACGGACAATCTTCAGTTCTGCAATTGATCCAACTGACTCCAAACTTTTCCCTGTGAGCTAGCCAGCATGAAGTCATTATGATTGGGTGACAGAATCAACAGAGAATGTGCCTTGTTGACAGCAAAAAAACATCTCTGGGTTCTGCAAATGCATCTTGATTAGCATTTGCACTGACCATGGCTAAGCTTTCACTTGCAGCTTCAAGTTTCATTTTTCTTGAGTTTCACCATGCACAAGAGACATGCTTTTGAACAGGTAGCACACTGTCTTTTTTTTTTGTCACTGAGCAGGACACTGTGCATTAAATTGTTCTTCATGCAGTTCATTGGTGCATCTGCTAAAACAGGCATGTGTGAGAATTGTCTTTGTCTTTTTTGACTGATGCAGCGATCCCAAAGACATGTGAATCAAGTGCAGGGCACGATGTTTGCTAGTGGCTGCAGTGAGGAATCAAAAATCAACTTTGCAAATTTCCGGTTTCACACCGATCCTTTCTTGCAGCACCTTCCTAGTGCTAAACTGCAAACGAGGTTAAAAGCGTTAGACATGAAACCCAAAATTCAGCTAGCCATTAGCTTCATTCCTCTTTTCCCGTTGTTTCACATGTTGTCACTGTAGAAAATTCAACATCCAGTGAATTTTCTCATTTGCATGCTAACTCCACGCACTAAAAGTGATCAGTTCTTCATTGCTACATGTTGATGCAGTCATGAAAAATGAATTGCACCAAAAGCTGCTAGCACACGCCTTTTGAGTTTTTGAGAAGCAAACATCAGAAGGTTCCAAATGAAGTGAACAAAAAGTAAAAATGGAGAGAGGTTCACACTGTGCTGCACTTGCAAAGACCTTTGGATCAAGCCTCCCTTGCACCAGATTTTTGTTAGTTTCTACACAGAAACAAAGCTGGTGTGCAAGTGACCCTGGCTGGGTCACCTTTATCAAACAAAACAAATATAACATAATGGTTGCAGTCTGCAACTAGGAAAAGCAGAGCCCCCTGAAAAGAATTAGAGATATGCATTGCAGTGCACCAAAAGCTGTGCCAGCACATCCCTGTTGAGTTTTTGAGAAGTAACCATAACCAGTTTGAGGTTCCAAATGAACTGAACAAAAAGTAAAATGGAGAGAGGTTGATGCTGTGCTATGCAAGGACCTTTGGATCAAGCCTATCTTGCACCAATTTTTTGTTGGTTTCCACATAGAACAAAGCTGGTGTGCAAGTGACCATGGCTGGGTCACCTTCATCAAACAAAACAAACACCACATGATGTCTGCAGCATGCAACTAGGAAAAGAAGAGCCCCCTGAAAAGAATTAGAGACGTTGTTTTTGCAACAGGGGGAGTTGGGCATCCCAACATGTCCTATTTCTAACGGTGCTTTTCCTAATGCGGGGATTGAAAAAATGACTTTTCCCAACAACTTGTCATTTCTCCCCATTCTCATGATGCCGTGACAACACAGTGTGAATGCCACATTTCTCTCACCTTGGATCTAATTCTCTGAACACGGTAAAAGTTATTTCCATTTCTCTCACTGTGGAAAAAGTGCAGATCAAGCGTGTTGTGGGGGCTGATTTGCCCCCTGTCTCAAAAAGGAGAGTGAGTTTTTCTGCTTCTTCCAGACATTACCATTCATGGAGATAAAAACAGTTGTGTGACAAGTGTGAGTTGTGTCATCGCTTCTGGACTGCATCTTTGCATAGGTGGGATGAAGAACATGACAGTCTTCTGGATCAATTGTGACAGCTGCGTGATCATAGCAATTTGCCCGTATGTTTTTTTCTTTGTTTCTGCTGGATTTTGGTACTTCAAAAACCACGAATAAGTTGGTTGACGCCCTTTGTGTCTGCCGTGCACCTGTGAGAAGGTTCCGTCATCCACAATTGAGACTGAACTTGTTTTAGTTTGTGACAAACATCAAAATGGAAATAGATCAAACACGGATGTTTTCTGGGACAACTGAACAAAGCAGAAGTGTCAAGAAAAATGAGAGTGGAGATTAAAGTACTGTAAGCAACACACCAGTTGTTGCACTACACTTCAATGGATCAACTTAATTTGTTAGAACCGTTTGGATAGGCCCATTGCGGCTTGTGCATGTTGCAAGGTTCTGTTATTGTGAGTTATTGTTCAGGTTCAAAAAACAAATGCATTGACACATTTTGATTGGGACTGATCCCTTTTGGAAGGGAGAGAAGGACTGAAGTTGACCCTGGTGGACTGTAACTGAATGAAGTTACATTAGGGTTGAGGACAAAGGGAAAGAACTTGAAGGGCATGTTTGCATCTAGTGGTCATAGCTTGTAAGCGTGTGTTGTTGGACTGCTGCATTGTCTTTCATACCTTTGTCTGGGCACAGTGCCATTGAGAAGACATCATTCTTCTCACTGTACATTGACTTAGTTTGTCAAACAGATTAGTTAAATCAACTGAAGGTGAAAGTGGGGTCTGTGTCCACAGCAAGAGATCAAGAACCTGCACATAATTCACTAGTGATGCTGAATCTTATGATAATCCCTTTTCCTTTTCTGTCAACTTCAGGCTATCCTCCACATCCGCTTCAACCATTTGCTTTGATATTTTTTGTGCCTCATAACTAGACTGTGCTCTCATCACATATGGAAGTCAAGTAACTGTGTGGGTGGGCTAGCCTAAGTCACTAGCTGCAGCTGGGCCTTCAGTTATGAATCCAGCCCTCACATTTGTCTTATTGTGACAACTTTAGTAGGCCGGTCGACTCTTTCGGTGCTACCAGCCTTCTTTGCCTAGAGCTCCTTTTAGGCTAGTAGATTAGTTTATGTTTTTCATCATAGATTTTAAAGCTCAGTTATTCTTGAAACAGTAGTTTACTCTAATATTACCGCAAGAACCACCAAGATTGGCGTGCCATTTCCGCTTGACTTGCTCTTCGTTTGCTCATTCTTCGATGGGCCAATTGAATGGAAATAGCCGCAGAACGACGACTCGAAAACAAGGTTTGCTCTCTAGACATGCGCCACGCAGCTTGGATGCGTCGAACACTTGATAGTTTTGATGAGATGTGGCCTTTGGAAACGTACACCCGCCAACATGATTGTATGCGAGTTGCGGCAGTATTGACGCGCCACTTGCGTTGGCTCCTAATTGTGCGTTGGAGTTTAACGACACAGACCCTCTGTTTGAGGAAGCGCGTCCTATAGTAGTGACCCCTCCATACCGCCTGAACCCACGCGGCGCTGCAGGAGAGAAAATATGTTTCCTTTAAAAATAGCTATCGATGAGGCAAGAAAACGAGAAAGGATGAGAAAACGCAGCACAAACCACGTCTCTCAGTTTTCCAATTTGGCTAAAGAGTCCTGGTCGTACCTTGGTTCGTTTTGACTTCATATCTCTGTAGAATCTTTGAATAAGGAGAGCTGATCGTATCTTCTTTGTGTGCTCCTTGACCATCTTAGCACGGCCCTGTTCAATGGCATCATTAACGACTTCAACATTGTTGCTCCAAGGCATCAGATCCGAAACTCCCCTAGATAATACCCCAAAGTCGAAGTTACAGAAAAGGGGCATGGATGCAGGATCGCAGAACTGCAGCCTCTTGGCTTGTGCTGCCCAGCACTCGGTGTCAAAAGGTAACGCAGTTGACTTTCTTTCTTTTGCGAAGCTTAACTTTATTTTTTGTTGGCAACGCGACAACTGCACCTGCGTCCACCAACGCTGAACGACAATGGCCGATTTTGTACGTTGTAAAACTAAGAGGCAGCGCCTCAGGAAGCGCTCTTGGGATACAACCCATGCACGCTGGATGCTAGCCGCAGCAGCATGCTGTGGCCTTCGAATCTCTAAGAAACTCCTGACAGAGCTTACAAGGAGAGCACCAGACCTGGAAACTTGGAGATAAGACTTTCTGGCGCGGTAGCACCTCCACTTTGCTTGGAGGCGAGCTGCAGCCCTTTTTTCTTTAACTTGCCTGAACCATGCTTGTATCAAACAGGTTGCGTTGATTGTCTTTCGATAGCTTGATTCTTGGACGATCTGCCGCAGGAGAACGAACAGTGAACTTGAGAGACAATTTTACAAAATGAATGGGTAATAGAAAACATGGGGCACGTAACGTACTCTTCTAAACCAACTAGCAACCATAGTGGCTGCAATGGACCTTAACCATTTCAATACGGAAAAGTTTCTCCTGTGGATAAACCCCCTGAAGGCACTCTGGATCTTAACCGAACCAACTTTCTGTGTGAGGAACCGCTTTCTGGCAACTACTTGGCGCGAGGCCGCTTGAATCGTAGCTAGGTACAGGAAAAGAAAAAGAAAGTTAGTAACAGCCGAAATGACCACATATTAATTATTGCTTCTCTTCAAAGCGTGCTTTCTGTACACACCTGCACAGGTATTCTTTATTCGGTACCACAACTTCGCAACAAATATGTAAACACCATGGAGTGTGAGCAGACGGTTCGATAATTGAAAGACTGAAAGCAGTGTTTAGGATGAAGAACAAATAGATCTTACCTTTGAAAGCCCTTGGAGTGTTACAAATCCTCGTTTCATTTGTACGTAAGCCGATCGTTGAAGAGCCCTCTAAGAGTTGTCAAAAAACACAAAAAAAACGAGTGAGTAAACAGGAGAGTCCATCATGTAGCTGTTCAGTTCGAATTGGATTTCTGTACGCACCCGACAACCAGCTTCGATAACAACTGCAGCAGCCCGAGTGGTTGCGAAACTACGCTTTGAGGATTCCATCCTCCAGTTACTTTGTAGCCGAAGGACTGATCGTGTCTTTTCTTGGAAGCTTAGCTTGCCTTTCAGTTGGAGAATCCCAAACCCCCGCTTTTGTCTGATGTATCGTGTTCGACAGAAGTGACGGCGCCATGTATTCTGAATTTGAATTGTACTGAAACGGTTGGCTTGATAGGCCATCTTGCCAAGCAACATCCGGGTGTGCTGCTGGAGCGTGATGGAAGCACGTGCCTTGAGATGATAACTATTTCGTGCAAGGAGTTGCAAACTCTTGAACCCGCCCAGCATCTTATTGTATTCAGATCTTGTGGAAGCGGATCGCCACTGCGATGTGATCTTTATTGCAGCTTTGCGTGCTTCTCTAAAACTCTCGCGAGCAGAATTCTTTCGGTGGTTGGCTTGAATAGCAATACACCACCGTGTCTTGACTGCGAAGATCCGCTTGGCTACCTTTTGCAAGGCAGCAAAGCCCCGGAACATCCGCCATTGCCTTTGGAGCAGAATAGCAGATCTGGTCTTTGCTTGGAAGCTTTGTTTTGCACGTCTTTGAAGGGCAACGATTCCTGTGTAAATGGCGCAGTATTTAGCCCTCATGGAAAGTCTTCGTTGAACCCGTTGTAGCAAAACAACCGCACTAGTCTTTCTCTGCGACATACAGTAAAGAATAACGAGAATGAGTAACAGGGGAGTTGACCGTGTATCGGTTCGGTCCAGATCGGGTTTTCTGTGCGCACCTGGTATCGCCCCTTCGCCCAAAATAGTACGACGGGGAAGTATCTCAGCAAGATCTACGGTCAGGAAAAAGGAAAGGACAATGTTTAGCAACAGCTGAGTTGTCACCATTAAGCACGATCATCACGATTACAAAGATTCACTTCTTTGGCCGCATTCTATTAAATCACCACAACAAAAATTCAACAAGATCCGTTCCCTGTATGTCATGATTCATCACCACTCAACAAGATGTCCAATTTCATAATGATACATTCTAAGCCCTTTTTCTTTTGACCTACCTGGTATTCCTTCCTAGCAGAGTACCCCCGCCACTGCTTTTGAAGCATTTGCGATGCAGCACGCTTTTGACTGTAGCTTCCTTTGCACGAGATCATTCTTGAGTGTCTTTGGAGGAGTAACGTAGCCCTGGTCTTCTCTCGAAAGCTCAGCTTTACCCGATGTTGTAAGACGATGAAACCGGAACGTTGCGTATGATATAGTCGGCGTGGCGAAAAGCCTCGCCAGTTTGCGGCCAGATGGCTTGCCGCCAAACGAAGACGCAAAAAATATGACTGCGCCGAGAACAGGCGGACCGTTCGTTGCAAAAGGATTGCCGCCTTCAGCTTTTCCTGAAAACGCCTTCTAGCGAGACGCTGGAGGGTAAGGACACCCCGTCTAAGTCTCCAGAGGCGTTGTATCTTCGTGATAGCTTGGGTCTTCCTGTTGTATTGCTGCTTGATAAGTTTTTGAAAAACGCCAATTCTCTTGTTCCTGAGTCGAAGACGAGCCATAAATTGAGGCTGGGAGAGATAGATTTTCCAACGTTTCTGAACAAAAAGCATTCCTCTCCTCATTCGAAGAAATTCCCTCCGAAGAGAAACGGCGCGGTACCTCCGTTGCACAAGAATCACGCTCAGCTGGAATCTCACTTGGCGGCGGCATTGAACACCTCTGAAGAAAGCTTGGATTAAGATGGTCTTTCGTTCTTTTATCTCACATAGATAACTAAGTCTTTCCCTCCACCAGCATTGCATTCGCTGCACATTTGAGACAATCAAGCGAAGCAAGGACAAAGCCTGTGCCCTCGATACCGGATCCTGTGTTGGTTGCAGCTTCCTGGGGACTGGCGCCTCCATTTGGGTTGTATTTCTGCTGCGCCAAAACTGTTGGATCAGAGACGAGGCACTGCTTGCCTTGTGCATCCTCTCTGCCTGCTGGACGGTACCCATCCCTTGAACCGACTGAAAGCAAGACACAAGGGTATCCGGAAGCAAGAAAACCGCGGATGGGTCAAACAGGAAGAATGTAGAATCGTTTTCTTGCTTGGCCGCATCCAGCCCTCCAGGGCTTTGGTAACTAGACGCAGTCGAGTCTAAACGCTTGGTTTGTTGGAGGAGGTAAATCCTTCGACGAATATTTGCTCGCCACCAACTCTGCAATAGAATCGCAGCAAGACTCTGGAGAACGTCATGGAATTTTAGGAAGGAACGCGGTTTAGTTAACCCATTGTGGAGGCAATGATCAAACACAATTCAACATTATTCACGAGGACTCAACATAATAAATGGAACACAGAGGAGGATGCCTCTACTCCAATTGCTGGACTTACTCGCACTTTTTTGAGCCAGGAAAAAACCTGACAAGGGCGAAATGTTCGCTCTACTTCAATGGCATTATCGTGAACGAGGGCTCTGGTGAAAACAGTACCTTCCCTTCTCAAAAAGTATCTCCAAGCACGTTGAATTGAAATTATAGCTGACTTCTGTTGCCCATATATTTTTCTGGACATGACTATCCTGTACCAAGATTGAATAAACATTGCGCTAAGCTCCCTCTTGTTGTTTTCAGGGAAAGTCAAGACCGAGCACAGCTGGTATTCTTTTTTGACATCAAGCGACCCACTCCATTCGCCGATGTCATGAAGCGACACTGATGAGTCGGAAATCAAGATGTCCTGCCTTCTAGACGAATTGGACGAGATTCTCTCTTGAATTGCGGCGTGCACCTCAAGAGAATAAATCTCAGCTTTTCGGGCTTGGTACCAGGTCTGGATTACAATGCTTGCGCCATGTCTCGCTTGGAGAGAACGCCTGATAGAAAAACCACGATAGCTAGCCTGAATCATCAACACAGAGGCTTGTATTCGTCTCTCCGTCAGCTTTTGCTTTCGGACAAGATATTGACGAACAAATCTCTGAATTTTCTTCACCTCTCCACGAATTCTCCTAACGTGATGGCCACGATATACTTTTTGAACAAGTACGATAGCTTGATACAACCCGGCCGCCTTTTTCTCTAGGTAACTGTCCCAAGCCAGTTGAATGACAAGGGCTTTGAGATGAGCCTCTAGGAGAGATTGGTAGATTTTCCTTGCTTGATATCCCCGGACAATATTCTGCACAATTATTGACGACTGTTTCAAGGATTGAAAATGTTGACGCTCCTGGTATTGTTTCCAGGCATGGCTGATCGCGATGGACGAACGCAACCGAAGCGAATGCATTGATCTACTTTTATTGCCTCGGTAAAGGGCCTGCAATGCTGCCACAGCTCTCACAGCTGCATTGACTGCTTTTCTTGTGTGATAACCACGATATACTGCTTGCAGAACAGAAACTGATTGAAGCTGTTCACCAAGGGAAAGCTTGTACATTCCCATCCTCCACCAGCATTGCAACTGTTTTGCACCTTGCTCTCTTTTCCTTTTATGAAGCTCATGAGCAGATCGAAGTTGGATGCCTCTGAAATGGGCTTGGATTGTTGTCACAGCTCTGAAGCCTGATCTGATTGTTTTTCGTGTGCGATGACCACGATATGCTGCCTGTACAACAGTAACAGATTGAAGCTCTTCCCAAAGAGTAACCTTGCACATTTCCATCCTCCACCAGGCTTGCAAAGAAACTGCACACTGCTCTTGTTTTCTTTTGCAAAACTCCTGAGCAGATCGAAGTTGGATGCCTCTGAAATGAGCTTGAATTGTTGTCACAGCTCTCAAGGCTGCTCTGGTTGTTTTCCTCTTGTGATGACCACGATATGCTGCCTGCACAGCAGATGCTGCCTGCCCAGCAGAAACATATGGGTGAAGCTCTACCCAAACATCAAGCTTGCACATTCTCATCCTCCACCATGATTGCAACCGCACTGCAGATTGCTCTCTTTTTCCTTTGTTAAGCTCTTGAACAGATCGAAGTTGGATGTCTCTGAAATGGGCTTGGATTACCGTTACGGCTCTCAAGGCTGCTGCAACAGTTTTTCGTGCATGATGACCACGATATGCTGCCTGCAATATAGAAACAGATTGCAACTCTTCCCAAAAAGCAAGCTTGCACATTTCCATCTTCCACCAGGATTGCAACTTCACTGCACTTTGCTCTCGTTTTCTTTTGTGAAGCTCTTGAGCAGATCGAAGTTGGATGCCTCTGAAATAGGCTTGGATTGCTGTCACAGCTCTAAAGGCTGCTCTGATTCTTTTTCTTGTGTTGTGACCACGAAATGCTGCTTGCACAACAGTAACAGATTGAAGCTCTTCCCAAAGGGTAAGCTTGCACATTTCCATCCTCCACCAGGACTGCAACTGCACTGCACACTGCTCCCTTTTTCCTTTGCGTAGCTCTTGAGCAGATCGAACTTGGATGCCTCTGAAATGGGCTTGGATCACCGTCACCCCTTGGAAGGCTGCTCTGAACTTTTTTCGTGTGTGATGACCACGATACGCTGCTTGCAAAATAGAAACATATTGCAGCTCTTCCCAAACAACAAGCTTGCACATTTCCATCCTCCACCAGGATTGCAACTGCAATGCACCCAGCTCCCTTTTCTTTTTGCATAGCTCTTGAGCCGACCGAAGCTGGATTCCTCTCAAATGGGCTTGGATTACTGTCACAGCTTTGAAGGCTGCTTTGATTGTTTTTCGTATGCGATAAGCTCGATATGCTGCTTGCAAAATAGAAACAGATTGAAGCTCTTGGTAAAGGGCAAGCCTGCACATTCTCATTCTCCACCAGGTTTGTATTTGTGATGCTGATTTTTCCATCTGCATTTTATGAAGCTCTTGTTCTCTTGCTACCAATAGTTGTAAAGTAAGGTAGTTTCTTCTGGTCTTCCAAAAGCATCGACGGAGGGCGACGGCCCGGAACCAGCTCTGAATCGCAGAAGCGGCAAAATCTTGATCCAGCAACAGTGACCGAGCAAGGAAACCCCTGAAAGATCGCTGAAGTTCAATTGCCATCGCCCATTGATGCCTACCGAGGGACCTTTGCAGCTGTCGTCGGATAAAAGACTGCAGCACTGTGGCACTTCTTAGAGAACGGCTGTAGTATGCCCTAGCCGATGAACCACGAATTAATGCTTGGATAATAAGAGCTGCTGCATCCTGAAGCTGGAGCTGCTGAATGCACCGAAGCATTCTCCACCATGATTGTAAGCGCACACAAGACTGCCTTGCCTCTCGAAGATATCTCTTCTCGGGGACCTCCTCGGTATGTTTTTTCCAAAAGCGCTGGATAGCCAGAGCAGCGTCTTTTTCTCTGGCCATCTTGAGGAGGATTCTTCTCATCTTCAGGGACTGTAGGTATACCGAGGCGCGGCTCAGACGAGCGCACTGGTTTGCGAAAGACTTGCAGAGTGCTGCCTTTGATAGCAAGGTGAACTTCTTCTCTGCGCTCCACGACTCCCACAAGACACTACGATGAGCTGCACATGTAACATGGATGCTGCAGCGGTTGAGCTCTTCCCTGCCGTGTTCTTCTCCAAAATAAATGCTAACCTTAGTCTTCCAGTCGACCACGAAGCTGCAAGGCGACATCAAGACTGTCTGAGGAAGACGCTCTTCGTTGACTCGGCGGATAGCTTTAGTCAAAGCAAGGAGACGCACTTTCTGCCTCAAAATTGGATTACTCGTTGTTTCTTCTTGAAAAAAGTCAACTCGGACCGACCTTTGGTGAAGAAGGGGACGGGCATGAACGTGAGCAATAAGTCCCTTTTTATAAGTGACGTCAATTCGAACAAGATGACACATACCATTCTTTTAAGAGGCACGACGATATTAGCAGCGAATGAGCTCGATACCGACGCCATATTGACTGTATCTTCGTCGCCGACTGTGCCAGTCTTTTCATCCTCAAGCAATCTTTCGCCCAACGCTGGATTGTGGGCACTAACGCCAGCTTTTGTGCGTCGTAGTGCCAATACTTCTTCTTTGTCGGTAAATAATCATATACGATACTTCTGCTGAATGTTTTGAGGGTACTGCATGGCTTCCGAGTTAAGGAGGAAGAGGAAGGACTTCGAGAGGTGTTCTTTGCATCTATGTGCGAAGCCTGTTTAAGCGCCCTTCTTCGAACTTGTGCCGCCCGGTAAAAGGACACAGGGGGAGAAGGTCCTTTCTCTTCTTGTTTTAACGGGGGGACTGGTTCTTGACTTTCCTTGACAAGTAGTTTCAAGTCCAAGTCCTTTGAAACATCGCAATCAATTGCTGTTGCCTCCTCCTGTTCTGTCACTGCATTGAGCCTTAGGTTGACGATCTCATGATTCCAAGCTTTTTCCAAGCCCACTTGCTGATTGAAATCTTCTCGACCAGTCTGAAGTGCTGAATTGCATGTCTCGGGACGGTTTGAGATTTCGCTGTAATTTTCACCTGCGGGTGCGGCTGCAACTGCCGGATATACGACTGGACTCTCATCGAGGACCTCATCAAACTCATCAATGAGGGGGCTCAAGTGACATTCAGCAGCACTGGTCTCATCTGATTGGAACGACGACTCCCCACTGCTAGAGACGCTGGTTGCATGTTTGGTTTCCAATTCTACTACTGCAGAATAACCCTTTACAGCTCCGCATTCTCTCCCTGGCATGGCAGCTCCCAATGGCTGAGGGCCAGCAATGCTCTCGTCCTCTGACAGGCAATTCTCTTCTTCTTCTTCTTCTTCTTCTTCTTCTTCTTCTTCTTCTTCTTCGTCTTCTTCATTTTCATCCATTTCATCAGAAGGACTTTCTCCCGTAATAAGGCTTTCGCACTCCACGTGCTGCTGGCGTAGCTTGGTAAGATGCTTTACAAGAAGGTTTTGTATCAGAGCTGAGGCATGACTCTTACAGATTTGCCTCTCCAGCGATCTGGCCAGTTGGTTTCGCAACCGTTTGGCAACACACACCCTCCATTGACCTTGAAGAAGTAAAACTGCATTGCGCCTTTCCTTTCTAGCTCTTCGAGACACTCTTCGTCGTTCAAGTGACTGTACCAAGACAACCGACTCCTTTAGGGCTTGAAAATAGAAACAGTACCATATACCTCGCCACCAGCTCTGCAGCTTTATTGTTGTAGCGGTCTGTTGGTGTATTCTTATTCTTACTTTGTTTCCACGAAAGCAGCTTTGAATGACTGTTGCTGCTGTCTGTTGGTGTAATCTTCTCCTTACTTTGCTCCCCCGAAAGCAACTTTGAATTAGCGTCGCCGCTCTCTGTCGTTTCCGACTTCGGCTTGTTTTGTGTACATTTTGGGGTTCCATCATTCTCTTCGGAGTGATAGACTTTGCTTTGCCCTTCTGGTACAGCCTGTCAAACATGGAGACAGTTCTAGGAGTACCTTTCGTTGTCTCGACTTGATTATGGCTTTCTGCAGATGTAGGACTGACACATGACGCTGGGGGAGTTAAAGGCTGCTTATCCGATTCGATGGTGACATCCGTAGAACAATGACTCAGTGTAAGATCTGGTACCGGTTGCTCCCTGCCTTGCCCCTTGTAGGACACAGGTTGGGATGTTTCAATCGTAGCCTTGAACGAACGCGATGAAGAAGAGGCCCGAGCGCGCTTGTTCGGCCCTTTTACCCGCTTTTGGGTCTTCTGGGATAGCCATTTCCTTTCTAATTGATCCAGCTTGTCATACAATCTCGCGGCGTGCACTCGGTTATTATCTTTCTTGTCGCGCCCTTCAATCGCAGTCTCCTCGTTTCTTGATTCCTCTTCCCTTGACTCTGGCGGTACCTCTTCCCTTGACTCTGGCGGCACCCAGCCAAATCCTGTTTCCGCCTCCAGTGGGTGCCCACCAAAAAGTCCCATTATCGATATACTTGGTTAACCACCTGCGTCATTCCACTCTATTGCTAATTTCTACAATACCGCTACTCTAGTGTATAGGTCTCCTAATAGGTGCGAGCGGATGACACGCAAAGACTTTTCTGTAATCGCTGTCCTTTATTAATGATTTTGTTCCTCTCTTCATGCACCTTCGTGTTATCGCTCTGGTGGTGGGTCGGGGATGTTTTAAAACGGTTGTGTTGGCATCAACCTCGATTTCGGCGAACTGTCATCCTAATTGATTATTGTATTTAGGTACATGGCGATGCTTTTGATATAAGTAAAGATAAGCATTGAGAAAGGTATTTTTGGGTTTAAATTGCGTTGATTTATTTAGAGTCGACGATAAGGTTAAGGTTTCATCGTGTTTCCAGTCTCATTTTTAACTTTTCGAAATAATTATTTTTACAAAGCATGCCAACT
>ENA-ORBV01011800-ORBV01011800.1-microbial-mat-metagenome-genome-assembly--contig:-NODE-11800-length-13623-cov-5.824967_pt1 | contig 13623 bp, 10 predicted proteins | sample MGYA00237777_ERZ505514 | MGnify/ENA primary metagenome ERZ505514 (study PRJEB26160, sample SAMN06269048) | microbial mat metagenome | isolation source: Oligotrophic lake microbial mat | place...
CTGAATAGCAATCTCCATCAGGTAGACATCATTAGCCCGTTGACGAGGAGGCACCATGTCATCTAACAGATGGAAGGAGCCTCGGATGTCCTTGAGACATTGCCGCAGGCTTGTCAGATGGTTGCTCTCCAGATGGACAAGTGGCAGGTCTGTGTCAGTGAAGACTGAGGTGCTGATGCCGGCACAGAACTGCAGCCAGGAGACTGCGATCCAAAGCATCTTGCCAGGGCTGGCTTTGGGGCTCCTCCAGTGCTTGAGAAAGTAGGAGATCTGGCCAAACCCTTGGAGATCATAGAGGTGGAAGAAAAAGGCTCCACCCAACTGGGCGGGGCCAAACAACATTGCCAGGGAGGAGTTCCGGTTGTGGCCGCATTTTACCACCATGGCCTGGTGGGCCTTCTTTTGTGCCCGGTCCAACTCCTTGAAGGTGAAGCAACACATTGGGAGAGGGAAGCCCACACTGAGGCGGCAGATGGCCTGATGCATGCGGTGGGCCTCCAGCCTGGTTAAGGATGAGGTGTTGACAATTCTAGACTAACGTAGGCCTAGCTAGTTTGGGAGCTGGAGACAGACCGAATTTCTAGATTCCTACATGTGGTAACGTACAAGCATACAGGTACAATAGGCAGTACATAGGGAAGAGGGAGCAAGTGTGAGATCAAGGCAAGGTTTCCAAGATCAAGTGAGAACACCATTTTTCGCGAACAACCAAATTTTCGAGCAGCCGATCAACGTCGTTGCAGGCTATTACTAGCTAGCAGCTAGTATGATGATCGATGGGTTGTCGATTATTGTGACTGACTTAACATCTCAACTGTACAACTTTGTCATTGGATTTTGAACGGATTTTTATGTAAGCAAGACATTGAACAGGTCTGGGCAACTGAGACGAGAACAAGTACTGTGTGTAACCTGTATCGTCCTTAAGAATCAACCGATTTTCTGAGCCTTTAAAGTTTCGGTGGAGAAACGACGTTAAGAAATCCGCAACATCATGGGCGTGGCTGATTTTCTTCCCAGAGCCTTGAGTGCTGCTGGTACAGACGTGGATCTTCGCAATTATCGCAATGGCATTGATACCGTGGTGATGGTCCCTTCCAAGAAACGCAAAAGCAGCAGCAACACCAACAAGAAAAGGAATGGCCGACACTACAAACGCCGCAAGAGACGGCGCCCCCTTCGAATTGCAGTGGACGTCAGTCATTGGATATACAGAGCGTGTCATCGCTTTGGGTCCATGTTGGCCGATGAGAATCATTTGACCAATTATGGACGGTATCAATTGGTACGAAATACTATGCGAGCAGCCGGCGACAACAACGAAAACAACAACAACAACAACAACATCGGTAGCCAGGAGGAAAAGAAAGATGAGAGCCCTGTCACTCATGATAATAATAGGCAGAAGACAGATACTGTCCGGAAGTACATTGCATCGTGCTGTTTATTTGTGATTGAACGCCTTCAATCGCTACAAAAAGAAACCAATGCCGAAATTTTGGTCGTCTTGGATGGGGCAACTCCTCCCATCAAGCTAACCACTGTCAAGAAACGTTCCGATGCTCGAAAGGAAAATGTGCGGCTCCGAGATGCACCCATTAATGTGGACAATGTATCGCGTCCAAGCGTTGCCACGGACAGAAACAACAACAACAGCAGCAATTCACACAATGACACTCAGCGAATTCCTACCTTGGAAACTGAGCTACAAGAAAGAATGAAAGCCACTAGACGTGCGGGAGCGGGGAAGTGGTTTTCTAGCATTATCGAAGAACTCTTGGAGGCTATGCGGCTCAACCAAATTCCATTTCTGGTGGCTCCCTATGAAGCCGATGGCCAATTGGCGTGGCTGTCCATGAAGAGATTAGTAGATTTGGTCATCACCGAAGATTCTGATTTGGTCGCACAAGGGGGAGTTTGTATGATGTATAAAATGGATCTTTCACCGATTACCGCCAACAATTCCACCACCACCAACAATACTACTAACAATGAAGGGGGGTCCAATCGAGAACGTCTTCCAAGGGAGGAAGACAACAATGAAAAGGACACAAGCGTGTTTTCCTTTGCACCAAAAGGAAAAATGTTGCTCAAGAGTGACATGGGGGCAATAACGGTTTCAAGGTCAAGTTCTTGTGATGGGAGACATCTCACATTGCAAGATATGTCCGATGCAGTCTTAGCTGTTATGTTTGTGGCCGCTGGATCAGACTACTGCGAAAGCTTAAAAGGCATTGGCTTGGTTTCGGCGTGCGAGATTGTACACAAGAGCTTTCTGTTACAGAACAAAACACCTCCACTGAAAATGGTATTCGATATGTTGTTTAAGAAGACTTTCGATAAAAGTTTACGAGACGATGTGCGGCGACAGGAAGAATATAAAGAAAAGTTCTTAAAGGCGTTGCTCATGTACCGCCATCCAGTCGTGTACAGCCCGTTTGTGCGGCGATTCATCACTGCTGGTGAGCCAAACGGAGACCCGGAGTTTATGAGTTATCAACCCTACAAAAATCTCTTCGAGAATAAGCATCTCCACTCTCAAATAGTGGGTGATATGATCAACGGACCGATGGCAACATGGATTGCAGAGGGATGGGTTTCTCCTCGGACAAAACAGCTGTATGACTTTGCCAAAAACGACAACAAGCTTCCCAAGAGTGTCAAAAAGCATTTTGAAGGAGACCTAACGACTAATATTGCAGGGGGCAATCTATTGACACCTCGCAGGAACAACCGACGAGCCAGAGATGAGTCAGAAGATTCGGAAGAACGCGAGAGTAACAGCCAAAGAGAATCGCAGCTGTCGCTTGGAGCACTACTAGAGACGCAGGAGCCTCCTCCCCATTTACCCACTGGTATTACTGAGGACGAAGCGGTAGAAGACACCCCTGCTGACTCCATACAACTGGAAACCCAAGAGGTTGGGACTTGACGGAGCTGCACGTGATGACAAAAAATCATGTTTTGCTGGCGCCTCCAACGTATAAAAAGAAAGACGCTATCAGAGATTTAAAATATACTCCAAAGGAACTAGATATGTTTACTTTTTGCACAGTTCTCCCTCTAAAGTGATAAAAGGTCAAACCCCGTATCTTGGGGTTATCGAAAAGTCATTTAGGCTGGACCTGCGAATTGCTTAGTGGCCTTCTTCGTCGTCACTCGAGTCGGATGAGGAATCGGCTGGAGGCAAGGCGAACTCGGGTTGTGCTTTCTCAGTGTTAGCATCATCAGTGGAAGTGGCCGCCCCAAATATTGGTGGATCATTCGATTTTTCCCGGCCGCTCGTTTTATTCCCGTCACCAGAAACAATCCCGGCGGCGTCCTCATCTTCTCGGTCATCATCATCATCATCATCATCGTCATCTTGCGATTGGGAAGCATCAATCCCGCCAAAAAGATTCAAAAGATCTTCTTTTGTCATCGTTGCTTTCCCGGTCGTGGAGTTGGAAGTTGCCGAAGTTGCGGTTATTGCTGCGCCATCATTATTTGGGCTCTCTTCTTCCCGAGGCGTCACCCTAGCCCCGTCTGGATTGCTAAAAGCATTGGTCGAAACGGGCGCAAGCACTTCTTCAGCGTTCGTATTTGCATGATCCGGGGAAGGATTAGACAGAGGTTTCGGCGCCCAGCCGCCTTGCCCAAACCCTTGGTCGTCGTCGCTACCGTCTTCTTCACCATCGTCGTTATCGTCTTCTAGACCATAAAAACTACTTGGGTCAAAACTGTTGCGCACGAATTCATTGTGATGCGTAGCAGGACGTGGCATCGTTGTGTTGATGTTTACAGGCGATTCGCATTGATTCAATGGACGGATTTGACCAGGAGCATCCGCAGGATGAGTTTCCGGATTGGGATGATTATAGGGACGATGAATACCAGGGGCTACAGGAGTAAATTGCCGACCAGGGACTTGAAATGGGCCGACGGGGCTTGCTGCCTGTGGCCCAAAAGGGACCGATTCGTGAGCGTTGGATACTAACGGCGTAGGAGGTGCAACGGCAGCATTGCTGATGGGATTATTTCTCCGCCAATCGCCATAGCTGCTTTGTGGTGCGGGACTGCGAGCATAATGTGCTGCTGGAGCAGCCGAAGCTTGCTGGGCCGGTTGCCCCGCTTCAGAACCTCTTGGACCTAGTTGATGATAAGAATTATTCCATCGTTGCGGTTGTAGTTGGGGAAATTGCTGCTGCTCTGGCTGGTGACTGGGATGATTCAAAGGTTGTGGTTGCAGTGACGGAGGCGCATGAGTCCTCCAGGTGTGCAAGGCACTTGCGGGTGGAGGCTGTGAAGGAAAGAAATGATTTTGATTCGGAGTGGGAGAAGGATCAATTTGTCCGTAATGCTTTCGCAGCAGTTCCCCCGGCTGTAAAGGACGGCGGCGCTTGCCTAGATTGCCATTGCTATTATTCATTCCTCGTTGCACTTGCGGATTGGGTGGCATGTAAGCACGTGGTTTTTGAAACTTTTTGGTCATTAGCTTGCTCATCGAATTCGACACCACAGGCCCTGCAGGTACCCGAAGCTGCCCGTTACAGTTTGATTCAACCCAAGGGCCTTCCAACTGAATCAAGTATTTCTCTGCGAGGCCAGGAAATCAGTGAAATCAGTGAAAAATTAGAATGAAATGATTTCAACACCACTCGATGCTTTTTCATTTCACAAACATGAAGCGATTCAAGATGATGCAATAACCACAATTTTTGTCTTACTGGACCCACCTGACTCAACTGTTGTTTGACCTTGCTGGAGCAAGGAATTCATTTCGCTACGCGGAAGCTCCACTTCTGCGAGGCAAGGATTGCCAGATCCCGGGGCAGGGTTGGCATCAAATAATTGTCCGCTTCCGCCCGACTTCAAAACAAATTTCCCACTGATGGAAGGGCGTAAAATGATGTCCACATCAGAAGTGAGAAGTAATTCTTAAGCTGAACAATGTTTCAAACAGAGAAAATCACCACGAGCCATGCAGTATCAAAGAAATCCACAAACAACTCTGAACCTACTCTCGCCATTTCTTCCGCTTTTGAACCTTTTGATGAGTAAACAAGCAAGCAAATTGCTGTGGTTGATAGCGCTGCTGATACTGATGCTCTTGTTGCTGATACTGTACTTGTGAAGCTTGACGTTGTTGTTGTTGCTGCTGCTGCTGCGTTTCCCTTTGGTGTTGCCCTTCTGACGTCGCCGGCATTGGCCTGCTCACGCTCGTCGACATCTTGAGTTCGATGTACTAAGTACGATTTGCGTCGGAAGTGCTTCACCCGGCTTACTTTTTGCAACTACTTCATGAAATACAAGCAGTAAACTCGTCTCTATCTGGCTGTGTTGTTGTGATGGTGACTCTCTCCTTGCAAATTGTTGTTGTTGGAACAACTTTTTCTTGTTGCATGTTGTCATTGTTAGGTAAAAGACGCACAGAGGCTAGTAGAAGTTTTTGTCGACAAGAAAAGCAACGAATTGTCGCCAAAACCTTTACCCTAACAAAAAAAAGTAAGGCGTTATTTTTAGTCGTGCTGAGAAGGGAGATCGATGCCTTTCCTATTACTGCAAACAATCAATGAAGCTCCGTCTTGACTCACTACTCGTACTACTAGTACACTGTAGCTATTAGTAGATTCATTGTAGCTACAATGCAATTGTAGCTACAGTAATAGCTAGAAGTTCGAGAACGTTGGAACATTTGCAGGCGCAGGTTTAATTTAGAAGCGCTGATGGTGTAGAAGTTAATAGAAGCCTTCCTGAAATTAAGGTGCATGTTTCGCTTCGATACAGCAGGATCCATGATTGCTTTCAGGATCACTTCGATTTCGAATGTAACTGCTCCTCCTCGATAACAATAAATAATGTGGCTAAATTCGTTTGCATGTGTTTGTGTTTCAATCGTTATAATTTCAGGAACGTCAAACACAGCAGCAGCATTTGTTCCATTTCCTACATTCAAAATTCACAAGACGTATTCAGGCAGGACAACATTCGAAATGAGCGGGCAAAAAAATACACACATTGAATGGGTGGTACGGCCAGCGGAGATACGTGATGCACAAGCCGTGGACCAACTTTTGATGGATTCCTACCAGCATCTATTAGCTGCAAGCTATGATGCCGCTGTATTAGAAAAAGCATTACCACTGATCACCAAAGGACAAACCGAGTTATTGGAGTGTGGAACGTGGTACGTGGCAGAACATCCCATCGACGGAACGCTGGCAGGTTGTGGTGGTTGGACCTTGCGGAAGCCAAAAAAGACTGTGACAGAGAGTGATGAAGGACAACAAGCTCACTCTGTGCCACATCTTCGGCACTTTGCCACTCGGAGTGATATGGCACGCAAAGGTGTTGGGAAAGCCATATGGGCCAAAAGTTGGGAGGATATCAAAAAAATGTGTCCTCAGGGGTCGCAAACGGTTTTGGAGGTCTTTAGCACATTTACGGCGGAACCATTCTATGCTTCTGTTGGTTTTGATAAAGTAAAGGAGATGACTGTCCCCTTGACAGCGGATTTTGACTTTCCCTGCACCTTGATGCGGCGTGATCCAAAGACGAACTGAATGGATGCTCATAGTTTTATCAATGTGCAATGTGAACAAATAATTAGTACATGTAACTGTACATATAGATAGATATGGTCGGCTGATGCTTTTCAATACTGCCTCCTTAGTTGTGGTTGTTCCCGCTTGCGTGGATTGTTTGCTGCTGTGGTTTGCATTGGTATCCTAACCTGCGTGCGAGACCTGGAGGAGCTCCTTAGTTGTAGACACCGTCGGGCACTCCGCTGCCGGCGAGGGGTGGTGAGCTGTCGTTTGCGTCCGGTTCGTTGACACCTGCCAAACACTCTCATCATTCGAAGTGCGCTGCCGTGTACCTGGTTTCGTTTGCAGATTGTTTACCCCTGGTTTGTGCGCGCGTGCATCCCGGTTCTAATTTTAGAACAAGCATAATGCAATCCGTTCATTTCAGTCTTGTTAGATATTAATAGAAGGTTACACTATCTAATTATAAAATTGAGTTGCTCCAGTCAAAAAGGTAGGTATTGTTGTATGCACCGCCGTGCCGGATCGAAGCAGATCATAAAATGTGTTGAATAAAGTCAGATGAACTCATTCATTCGTTTGTTTCGTTCTTTCTATTGTGCATTAATAATTACAATTGGATATCCATCCTGAGACGCTGAGATTCCTTTTCCAAATTGGCGTGGCTGAAGGCACCCATATCGCAGGCAATGGAAGTAGCCTTCAAGCAGTCCAAATTCATGAGCTGGGGTTTGCATTCAGGGCAAGAGCGGACCAAAGGCTGGAGGCACCTTGCAGCCTCACACGCATCATGGGGTCTTTGCTCGGCAAGACGAAGTTCTTCCACAAGCGCCATGAGAAGGCTTGGGCTGCAGAGCTGTTCTCGGCGCTGTTCGAGAACAGAAGCCAATTCTCCCTCGGCTTCCAAAGTGCTCAAGCAATTTGCTAGAACGGCAATGCCCAGTCGGTGCATGGTGGCGCAGTGTGTTTCTTCCATTTCCCCCTTTTCTACTGCGCTGTCCTTGGCACAAATGGACCAGCACTCGATCAAAGAGACAAGAGTCTCCAAGAGTGGTCCACAAAGAATAGCCTTGGCAACCAGGCACTTGCACTTGGCAGATCTGGACATCTGAGTAAGACTCTCCATGGCGAGCAGGTGAGCGTCAAATCGGTCCTTTTTGAGGAGGCCAGCAGCCAACTCCAAGCCGCTCTCCAAGCACTCCTTTTCTTCCTCGGCGTCGCACTTAGGAAGACTTGGTGGAATGGAGAACTGACGTCTCTTCATGGGAGGCATTCCCTTGGCCGCCCTCAACACAGTCTTGGCCGTGTTATGGAAGAGGTAGCAACAGCCGGCTTGTCGCTGAAGCTCAACAGCTACCTTGTCTCCGTCGGCGAAGAGACGGGTTGTAAAGGTAACAGCATCGTGTGTTTCGGCTTCAACCATAGCCTGTCCAAGTAGTTATTATTAGCAGTTAACAATGAAATACATGGGCGCAAGCAAGGTATGTTAGATAATTGCTTCGTGGTTGGTGGAAAGCGAATCCAATCAACAGCAATAATAACCGCAACAATTAAGTCGTGTTCTACGGAATTCCCGCGTAGACGCTACGTACCTCTTCGTCGTGAAAGGTTGCTCGGACAGATTCCTGGCGAAGGACTTCTGTAATGCGCATGGCGATTTCACTAGCCGAAGCATCGTCAATCTTGATGTGAGTGCGCTCTAATTTGTAAAAGGAAGGAACAGGTCGAAGTTGACTGATCTTCGCCGTAGGCTCAGTAGTGGTGGAGATTTGACTCGTGGGTGTGATCTTAGCGGGGGTGGTGCTGACCACAGATTGCCCAAATGGCATCGGAGGCGCCATACTACTCATGGCGGGTTGTATCCGCACGCTCCTCATTTGAGGAGCATCCTCCTTTACAACGCGATGTTGATTGTTATTGCTACTCATGGTCGGCGAAGTGTATGTATGATTGTTATGTTGAGTTATTAGATCTTGCTGTTGTTATGAGTTAGTTTTGAAATGATTATTTTTGCGATGAAGCTGACGAGATTATTTTGGGTCGTGATGCACGCCGGCTTGTCTTTGTTTCGTAGTTTGAGTCGAATGATTCGATTCGTTCTTGGATTTGGGCGGGATCAAAAGGGAGCTGGTGGGATTGAATCGTCCCCCTAAATTTACTAACGAAACGATGGTAAGCGATATTTTTGAAAAGGGGATCGCAGAAGCTGATTTGGGGGTCACGAATCACATTTTGGTTATTTCGCCGAGGTCATTCACAACTCATTCCCGGTAATGCAAGTTACCAGATTTATTTAAGTGTGCTGGTTTTGAAGCATTTCGATTTGGAGTATTCGGAGAGCTATTCGGAGATAGAACAGTTTGGAACTCAAAGGCAATACGAGTAAGGCCATCCCGTGCTCGAAATTCTCGTTTTGCAGATGTCTTTTGCGAACTTTACAAACATTTTGTTACAATGATTGCGCCAGAATTAGTACCGGTGCGATATATCTTGGACAGTCTGAACAGAAGTCCATCAATAAAAAGATGTTCTTGACGTTTCTTCAACGGTTACACCGTTCAAGATTTGAAGCTCATGGAAGTGTTTTAGCGTGGTTGATCTAATTTTGGATGTGCTTCCTCTGAACCACTGAGCACTATTTAAAGTATGCAAGTTTTTTCTTCTTGCGAGGTTTTCCTCACGGCATACGTACTTTCTGACAAGTGCCAGTGCTGCAAAATGGATCCCGATAAAATAATGAATCTCGATAGCTTTCGTGATTCAGCACATCCGTTGAGTCCTGGTGAGACACACTTTATAGACGCACATCACCTCTTCATGAGATCGTGATGACAACATGTTTCATCTACATCACTTCTGCTGTTGCATGACTGCACTATGACTTACCTATTATTTTACTTATCATCGAAGCAAACGCCAAGACACTGCACATTAAGGTACTGATACATTTATAGAGTCATGTACTGGCCACTCCATTAACTAGATACTTACTAAGTTCAAAACTACAAACACAATGCCGTCGTCCACTGCTAAACCATCGAAAGATGGAGCGGCACAAAAGGCCCAAGCCAAAAGGGATCGAGGCGAAATGATTTCCTCCAAAGAAGCAGCGACACGCATCCAAGTCGGGTATGTTTTACTTTTCAACCATTTGGCTTTGAATGCTGCTCCCTTTTGCGGCATTCGTATCGAACAAACACTGCAATCAGCATTCGGGTGTGTCCTAGGAGCTGCGGGTGTCATGCTATACCAGATGGGGCGTGATTCCCAATGAGGGTGTATTATGGTCCGAGCTTGGAATCCTTCGGGAAAAGCCTTTCTTCGGATCGAACCAGAACATTACGATTTCTGGCGCTTTAAATTTCTTCAAACTTGGAGAAACATGGCCACTTCCATTGTGGCAGGATTGGCACTCCAGTGTTTTCAAATCGGTGTGATTCAAGGTAGAAATGTATTGGATCCAGTGGACTGGAAGGCCATGATTCAAGCGTTGGTTATAATGCTGATTTTGACGGCAGTGCTTTCTCTTGCAACCAATTTCATGGTTCGTGAGGTAAAATCGAGCAAGAAATCGTAGAATATCAAAAAAGTTGAGGATGTACGAGTACGCAGTTGAAGGGGGGAAAGGAAGAGGCGAATGACGTTCTGATGAGATGGTGTAATTCAAATATTGAATTCATGATTCACATTCACGGAACTGAAAGATCTCGGACAAGCTCTCCACAGCGCGGCGACAAGTGTCTCACTTTAGGCTTTGTAATAATATTAAAATCATTACATGTCATTTGCAGTGTAGTCATTCGCTTCTCTACGCCTTCTCCATTAAGTTCTCAGGGAAACTCAGACTGATTGAGGTGTTTCCCAGCATCTTTTTCTTGTGATAGGATATCTGTAAGATATTTCCGATGGTACTAGCTAGCGCCTAGAGCAAATGCACAACCTTTTTTCTGTACCGAACAAATCCGCTAGGTAAGCTTCTTCATCAATTCAGATGCACACTTTTGAACCGGCCCTGCCCCAGGATCCTATCCTGGAGAATACTATGCGTCAATAAATTAGTGCGGAACGTTTCTATCGTCATCATGAGAAGCAGCCATCAAAATAAGATCGGCAGCGATTGCCTTTGGTAACCGGCCTGTTCAAGATGTGATGTGGTTGTGTCGTCCTATGAAATTCAAACTTCAGAAGCGGACAATCCACCACAGTTACTAACCTCGGAATAGCTCTTAGCCAATCCCGCTGTGCCTTGAGTCCTGTAACGCCACCCAGGCGTCGCTTTTGTATTTCACCGTTCGTCGGCTCGTGCCAATCATTTTTCTGCGTCAGCTTCAGCATTGATTGTTTCAACACTCTTTGCGGTACTGGTAGCAATCCAAAATGATGAGAGTTTGACAACAACGCAGACAAGGTCTGGTGGAATGAATGCTTGCCGAATCTTAGCTAAGAGTACTAACACTTCATTGAACCGCTACCGGTAGCTACTAGTAGTAGGTCTTATCCAGTCATATATTTTGACTAAAATTTTTTTGTAAGAATTACGTTGGAGTAGAAAGTTTATTCGACTCGATTCATCTAATCGACAAGCGCTGCATTGATCATCATGCCTTTTTGGAGTGCCAAAAGCAAAGATACTACGGAAACGCCACAGCCACAAGAACAACAAGAACCGCAGCAGCAGCAGCAGCCAAAGAAGACATTTAGCAGTCTGCAACCACCCATTGCAAGCAACGCAAATTACGACCGACCACAGCAAGGAGTGGGCGTTGGCCGAGAATCCAAAACTCCCATTTTGATTGCCGACGATTTGACACACAAGGGAAAGACCAAATTCTTTACCGACTGCAAAACAGAGTACATTGCGTCTATCAATTGCCGTTTAGAAAATTATGATCACAAAGAGACGAATGTCTGCCAGCCACTCTTTGATACCTACAAGGCCTGTCGCAAGGAAGAAAATGATCGCCGTCTCGAGGAAAACGCCAGAAGTGGTCGGGGGTTATTCTGAACGAAAATTCGTCGTGTTACCAACATTGGCGCTGCTTGTTCTCTGTCTGGATTTGGCTTGCGCCTTTACAATAACTCCGGCAAATATTCGATCCAGTTTTGTTACACACAAGTCTACCAAAAAGAGCGGCGGCTCTCTGTCGGCAACCGGGGGAGATCCAAACGACAACAAAAATGAAAATGAAAATTCGTCCATTCTCATGACCTTTGATCTTGATGACACTCTCTTTCCTATCCAAGAAGTTGTGGACGCTGCCAACGATGCACAGATAAAAGCGATGCAATCCTTTGGGTACAAAGAATCCAATATGGAGCAGTGCATGGTGCAAACGCGGGCCATTCGTCAGTCTCTCACTGGTTCCATCACTTACACCGATCTTCGCAAAGGAGCCATCCGGGCCGAACTGAAGCAACTCTCATCATCTAAAAATTATGGGAATTCTGTAGATTTGGAACAGCAAGTAGAACAGTGCTTTGAAGCATGGTTGCAAGCACGGCATGATGCTTCCGAACATTATTTATTCCCCCAAGCACTTCCGGCATTGCAATCGCTCCAGGATACGTTTTCCAGTACCCACAATCTGTGCATTGCAGCCATCACCAATGGAAGGGGAAATCCCTTAAGTATGACAAACACACTGGCACCCTATTTTGATTTTTGCGTGAGCGGAGAAGACGATGATGTTTTTCCACATCGAAAACCACATTCAGAAATTTATATGGCAGCACTGAAACGATGGCAGGCGCTACCATCACAGAAAGAGCAGAAGCAAGACAAGGATGACGATGATCTGATTCGACCGGACATCTGGATCCATATTGGTGACTGCTTGGCAAACGACGTCGGTGCTAGCAATGATGTCGGTGCTCATGCCATTTGGGTAGCACCTGTAGAGTCTAGCGAGGCAGATGGTACACAGCCTAGTTGGTCGACGGCGACGGAAAAAGATCGCCAAGAAAGGGCCATGTTGATGGAAGCGGCACGGTCGAAAATGAGTGGTCAAATTACTTGTTTGTCGCAACTCAATTCCGTCGTCCAGAGTATTTTGCTGAAACAAACTGCGGTCTCAAGTTCAGCCACGGAAGATTCTCTGGTAGGATCGACGGAAACGGAGAAGTAATGATTGTAGGTGCTATGCGTAGATTCGTTTGCATGTTTGGACGAAAAAATCTTGTTACTAGATCACATCCAGTTGCTCTACAAATGACTCTGTGTGGAGGTTAGAGGAAGACAATCCTCAGCAGGAAAAAGTGTGCGACTAGAGTTCCAGATAATTTACCAACAACTTTAAACCTTGGTCTGCTTCTGATCTTCTTTAGCTTTGGCCTCCATTGACAAGCAACTTGAATGCTTCATTTTGCTTCAAATGGTCTTGGTTTGTCGGATGAAGTACTGAACCTCTGCCTCGTTGAAAGATGAACGGCTTTGCAAGCTACCTTTCAAAGTACGTACTTACATCCCTGATAACCCACATGATTAGTGATGTCAAAATAGTGTTCCAACACAGCCTTGCCAATGTCCACCCTATTTGTTGTCTGAGTATCATGTTTTGTGGACAACTATGAATTTGCGAGTTACGAACTGTAGAAAATATTTTGTACAATACGCACGGTTGGCGCGGCTTGCAACGCAATCCAGAATTGGTGGTCCGTGTGACGGAAGGCCAATGTTCGTTCAGGGTAAAAAGTGCGTACTAAGGATGTGTCATATCACTCATACTCTCATAGGCCTCAAATCATCAAATAGCCAATAATCAACACAACTATTTTTATAGCCAGTATGTACGTCTTACGTGGAGTGCGTAAGTGTCCGCCATGGGCCTTATTATTTAGTATTCCGATTTTTAGAAAAATTTAGCAATGAGTTCTATTTATCCATAATTATTTATGAGGTTTGCTACTCCTCTTATTGGCCAGAAAAATTGCAATGAAAGCAAAACGTCAGTGTTCCTACTCGGCTTATTATTTAAGATTCCGATTTTTAGAAAATAATAGCCACAGGTTCTGGTTTCTTACTTAAGGAGTACCCCTGTCTCTTATACACATCTCCGAGCCCACGAGACTAAGGCGAATCTCGTATGCCGTCTTCTGCTTG